>ERZ1106952.744-NODE-744-length-12562-cov-3.812105_pt1 | contig 12562 bp, 13 predicted proteins | sample MGYA00403677_ERZ1106952 | MGnify/ENA primary metagenome ERZ1106952 (study PRJEB35170, sample SAMEA104062415) | human gut metagenome | biome: human gut; feature: human-associated habitat; material: faeces | place: Denmark | collected 2012-05-14 ...
AGAATAATTTATAATTTCCTTACAATTAAAAAAGCCACCAGTTTTGAGCTGGAGGCTTTATAATTATTCCATATCTTTGCCAGTAAAAGCAAGTGGAAGTAGTTCTTCTAATGTATATTCTAAGTAATCTTCTGTACTTTTTGCTATTATAACTTTGAAAGTTTTTAAATCACAGAATTCTGCCATAACTTGTCTACATACAGCACAAGGTGCACAGTAATCTCCTTCTCCTTGTTTTACTCCTGCTTTGTTTCCTACAATAGCAATTGCAGTGAAGTTTTTTTGTCCTTCAGATACAGCTTTGAAGAAAGCAGTTCTCTCAGCGCAATTTGTTGGTGTGAAAGCTGCATTTTCTATGTTACATCCTGTGTATATATCTCCATTTTCGCAAAGTAGTGCTGCACCAACATTGAAATTAGAGTATGGCGTGTAGCAATTTTCTTGTGCTTCAAAAGCTTTTTCAATTAGTAATTTTCTATCTATCATTGTGTTTCCTCCAAGTGATTTATGCTTAGTATATTGTGATTAAAGGAAAGATTTCATTAACTAGCTTATCCATATTTTTTACCGTTATAAATCCCTTATTATATTCAATAAGACCTTCATTTACCAGTTCTTTTATAATCCTATTAATACTTCTGATATTAGATCCTACGCCTTCAACTAAAATATCTTTGTGAACAGAAGTTAATTTGTGCTCATCTAGAAAACTCCATAGGAAAAATATTATCCTAGCTTTCAAAGGATAGGCCACATTTGCCTTACTGTTGACAGATGTATGATACATTTTTGTAGAAAGCTGAACATGTATATATAGTGAAAAATCACTGTCGTATTTAATCCATTCAAGAAAAGTATCCTTAGGAATTTTTATAACTTCACAAGGCTCCATAGCTTCCACATAGTTGAGTATGGGTTTATCTACAAATAGCTCCAACTCACCAAAGAGGTTATATTCGCAGAAAATCCTCTCCAAATATTTCACCTGAGTGGGTGCTAAAGAGTAAATTTTTACCTTTCCTTTTTTGATAATATATACAAAGGAAGGCTTGTCATTTTGCTTTAGTATTTTTTCAAAAGTATTAAATTTTGTATATATAAATTTTTCTTTTATAAAGTCAGGACAAGTATCTAAGAAATAAGATAAGTTGTTCATAATCAATCTCCTTAGTTGTAAAGTATAATGATTATATCACAATGATTTTTTTGTGCAAGGGATTTTAAGGGATTTATTGTAAGTTAGGGACAAATGTCCAAAGAAAGATTTTTTATTATAAAAAGCAACTATTTTAGAAAAATCTAAGATAGTTGCTTTTGCATTATGCTTTAAATATTGTATTTCCTTCTTTTATTGTTTCAACAACTTTGATATTTTCGATATCTTGAGGATCTACAGTTAATGGGTTTTTGTCTAGTATAACTAAGTCAGCTAATTTACCAGATTCTATAGAACCTTTTTTATCTTCTTCAAAGTATTGGTATGCACCGTTTATTGTAACAGCTTTGATAGCTTCCATTACTGGTATTCTTTGGTGTTCACCAAGAACTCTACCGCTTTCAGTTTTTCTGTTAACTGCATTGTGTATAGCAAGTATTTGATTTGGCATTTTTACTGGAGGATCTTGATGTAGAGTAAAAGTGATTCCTTTTTCTAATGCCCAACCTATTGGAGATATATTTTGTGCTCTTTCTGGTCCGAAGACTTGGTCATGGTGTAAATCTCCCCAAAATCTTACGTGGTCGTTGAAGAATGTAGGAACAACACCTAAAGCTTTAACTCTATCTAATTGGTCATATCTTAAGGCTTGGCAGTGAACCATAACTGGTCTAAGCTCACGACCATGTCCTGTTATTTCAACAGCTTTTTCATAACATCTTAAGAATTGCTCACAAGCTTCATCTCCGTTTACATGAACATGAACTTGAAGATTCATATTTATGCAATCAACAAAGTATTGAGTTACAACTTCATCACTTTGAGTTGGATATCCACAGTAATCAGCTGGTTGACCTTGTGGTACAACGTGATATGGTTTGCTTAACCAAGCTGTAAATCCTTGTGGAGAACCGTCTAACCAAGTTTTAGCTCCACCTAATTTGTAGTGGTTGAAGTATTCTCTCTTTGGAGTACCTTCATCTTTCATTAAGTTTTTAGTTGATGGTTGAGTAGCAAGTCCTACTATATCTATAAATAACATGTTATTTTGTGCACAGGCACCTAACATATGGTTGTAGTGGTTTGCTTCTTCAACAGATGCATCTTGAGTAGTTGTTACACCCAGTGATGCGTATAATTTTTGAGCTTTTACTATGGCATTTAGTACATCCTCAAATCCTGGAGATGGAACTACTTTTTTCTTTTCACTATCAAGTATAGCATTTTCTTCTAGTACTCCGTTTGCTTCTCTTGAATCAGGAGAAACAGTTCTAACAACTCCACCTTCTGGAACAACATAGTCTTCACCAGCATATCCATAAAGTTCTAAAGCTTTAGAGTTAACGCAAGCTAAATGTCCTGAAGCATGAGAAACTGTTATAGGAACTTCTGTACTTACAGTATCTAAATCAAATTTAGTTGGATGTAGACCATCTTCAAATTTAGTGTTGTCATATCCAAATCCTATTAACCATTTTCCTTCTTCTACAGGATTTTCTTTTAATTCTTTTTTTAATCTATTAAGAAGTTCTTCTTTAGAAGTAACATCTCCAAGCATTACTATCATTAATGTTTGAGCTATGGCAACTATATGACCATGTGGATCTATAAAACCTGGTAACATAGTTTTTCCTTCTAAGTCGATTTTTTCAGTTGAATCATCAGCTAAATTAAGTATTTCTTCATTTGTTCCAACTGCTTTAATTAAGTTATCTTCTACTAAAATTGCTTGAGCAATAGACTCTTTTTTATCAACAGTTATAATATTTCCATTAAAATAAATTTTTCTAGTCATTTTAATCTTCCTTTGTCATTTAGTTAAAATTTTTTAAGATTTAAATAGAGCATATCACTTTTTTACAGAGATGGTCAATGAAGTTTTTTTCCTAAAAATAGGTATTTTCAAATAATTCAATTTTATTTGAATTATTCAATGAAATTGTTATCACTATTGATTATGGAAGCATAGGCAAGGTTTTTCTTTAATTTGTCGAGAATTTCTTCTTTGTCTTTTATTATTATGCTGTTGTCCTTTTCCCATATAGTGGTATAAAATTCATCGCAAATGCTCTTAAATTTATTATCTCTAATAACTGCATAATCATTAATATTATTTTCGTTATCTATTTTGAAAAACTTCATATTTTTTGATAAATATAAAGATGGATTTTTGTTATCCTTGAAGCTTTCCACAAAATCTCCATCTACTAATTTTATTTGTACTAAATCACTTTCTTTGATGATTTTTTCCATATGATTAATATGTGATTTTACCTGATCAAAAGTTAAAGTAATGGGGATATTGAAAAATCTAAGACAACCTGTGGAGATATATCTTTGTAGTTCTGCTTCGTAAATAAGTACTTTTAACTTTGATTTATAGGTGATGTTTTGTAAAAATAAATTGATTTTATTTAATTCTTCCAAAACTACTTTGTCAGTAAATAAAGTAGAGGCAATTTCTTCAAATAAATCTGGAGGCATGAAAAGTTCATTCATATCACCCATTAACCATCTTAAGTCTTGTCCCATGATATATTGCATATATTTTCTTTCTTTGATGGTATTTATACTGGATATTTTTTCAACTAGAGGGTTGCCTTGATTTTTTATTATATTATCCAAGGTATAGTACATTTCATCTATGGCACTTTTCTCCTTGGACATATTGGAAAATAAACAACGTTTGTCTTGTGAAAAAGTTGCTACATGAAGAAGGTCATCCTTTATTATAAAAATAATTGTGTTGGAATTTAGCTCATAATTGTAAATTTCAAAATCCAATGTGGGATGAAGGCTTATCATATTAAGTAGTAAAATTGTATTGAAAACAATGTCCTCTCTGTCTCCTTCAAAACCAATAAGCAACCTGATTCTTATGGAAACATCGTCTTTTTTTAATTGCCACAAATCTGGTTTGATGGCTGCTATGGATAATTTATCCTCATCAGTTGCTTTAAATAAATTTGCAGATAAAATTAAGTCAATTTTGTTAAAACGATTCATAAAAGATTCCATATCGTGGGATAGATATTGCTTTCTCAGTTTTGGGTTAATATGAATTATGCTGTTGTAGCTTTCCTGCACATGGGTGTTTTTATGTACATGTGGGATGCTTTTTTGAGCAGTTTCCATGTAGGACTCTTTTAATAGAGTGTCAATATATTCTATCAAGTTTTCTTTGCTTGTATCTTTGTCTATTTCAAAATAGCTCATAAGCTCATCCATAGATGATGGTGATAGGGAGTTTACTATGAATGTTGATGTAGCTTTGCAAATTTGGGCTATGTTTTTTTGTGTGGGTAGATTTTTGTTGCTAATCCACTTGCTTATGTAGGATACATCGTAGCCTAGCTCTTTGGCGAGGGTTTTCTTTTTTTGTTTTGACAAGTAAACTAGTTTTTCTAGTAATTGTCCAAAGGTTATGTTTATCAATGATAGGTCCTCCTAGTGTTTAGTTTAATTTTAATATATCATTTTGGTAGAGTATTTCAAGACTTGAATTCAATTTTTTGATTTTTGTTGAATTTGTTGAAAGTTTTTGTTCAATTTTTCAAGTTTTATGAATAAGGGGTGTATCATTTTTGAATATACACCCTTGTAATTAGAATAAAATAAAAAGATATAATTTATTATCTTACCATTAGCCATGGTTCAAATAATGGTGATGAGCCTACTTTTATATATCCATATTTTCCTAGACTATTTTTAACTTTTATATATTTTTTATTTCCCTTTTGATAGAATGAGTAGATATTGACTTTTTGATCTTTTTTTACTATAAAAGCTTTTTTTGTAGCATTAGTATTTGTATAAGCAGTTAGTTTTTTGTTAGCTGTGTACTTAATAGATCTTGTTTGTTTAGTAGTATTAGCAGTACAAGGAGTATAAACTTTATACCCATCTATTTTTATATTATAATAACAAGAAAAGCGTCCAAATGCATCCGTAAAATCTTTGAATACTCCCCAGTTACCTTCTGATAAAGCTATTGTGCCGGTATTGGCATTATATTTTTCAATATAAGAATCATTATATGTTCTATCAAGTAAGCATTTGCTATTCTTAAATTTTAATATTCTGTAACCTTCTTGGAGGTCTTCTCGATAATTTAGTACTATTTCTAGGCTTTTATCTTTTTTATTAAAATTATATATTCTGACATTACACTTATAAGGTAGGCGATTATAATAGCGTTTTGAAAATTCATACTCTTGTTTTAATACTATAGAAGTTTTATCATTGATTTTTAATACTAAGTTGTCATTTTTAGATAAATAAATTTTTATTTTATCTTTGTATTTACCACCATCTAAGTTATAGTGATAGGTTTTTCCTATTTTTAATTCTTTTATGTAAGATTTAGATGTGGATGCATAGGAATTAGATTTTGTTCCTATAAATATACCTCCAACTATTATAGAGAAAGAAATTAGTATAGTAGTGATTTTTTTAAATAAATTCATAAAAACACCTCCTACTATGAGTGTAGTACAGTTTTAGTTATAGAAAGAATTTTTTAGTAAAATCTTTTAAAGATAATTAAATATAGTTGTACATTTTATGATTGATTAAATTATACTTATAATATGATTAAGTATAACTTAGAAATTAAGCTGTGGGAGAATATATTATGGATTTGAATGTATGTAAATTGGAATTATTAAATATAAAAATGAAAAAAAGAGATAGTGAAAAAATTAGAGGTTATCTGGGAAATAAATATGAAAAAATGGATATACTACACAATCATAAGGATGATAAATTTATTTATAGATATCCTAAAGTTCAGTACAAAATTATAGATGAAAAGGCTATAATACTGGGCATTGAAGAAGGGGCAAATATTGTAACAAATATAGGAATTAATGATGACAAGCTGATTATTGAGGATAAATCAATCAATACTTTTGAGAAGAAAATCAGCATAAATAAGTGTGACTTTGGAGTAAGTGATGATTATGTTACTTATGAATTTTTAACTCCTTGGATAGCTCTAAATCAAAAAAATATCAATAATTATAATAATGGTAATGATATGGAGAAAGAGGAAATTCTTCAAAGAATTCTTATAGGAAATATTATTTCCATGTCAAAGGGTTTTAATTATACAGTAGATAACAAGATTAAGTGTTGGTTGAATTTACAAAGTACATATGCAAATATCAAGGGTCTGAAACATGTAGGTTTTGTGGGAGAGTTTAAGGTTAATTTTAATATTCCAGATTATTTTGGTCTAGGGAAAAATGTTTCTAAAGGATTTGGCACAATTAAGAAGAAATAATATATAGGGAAAATTTTTTGTTACTGAAAAATTATTTGTGAAATTGAGATTTTGAGGTTGGAGTGATTGCAATTACTGTGATACAGGGTGGTGTTGGTAAGTGGAAAATGAGGTTTTTAGATGTTTTTTTGGTAGATTTTTTGAAGGTTATAAATTTTCAGTATTGCTGTATATGTGTGATTGCAATGGTTTGACTTTGGACGAGTATAAGTGTAATATCCATTAAAACAAGGATTGAAACATAAAATAGAGCCTATTATAAAAAACAAGAAAATGCGTATAAGTGTAATATCCATTAAAACAAGGATTGAAACCTTAATAACAACTGACTCTTCTGTAAATGAAGAAAATGTAGCTGTTGCATCTGCAAAAGCGCATATCTCTACTTTAGGATTAGCTTTGATTTGTTTTGAAACATCCTTTACTTTCCCTGTTTGAATATAAAGCTTTCCTTCAAATATAGTATATAATAATAGTATAGAATTATGATTTTCACAAGTAAATGCTTTATTTACTAAATTTTCAAGTATATATATTATATATTGTCGGTAAAAATAAATATAAATAATTTTACATAATTGGAGGATAAATATGAAAAAAATAGTACTATTAACAATCTTCTGTATTTTTTGTTTATCACTTATAGGATGTAGTAATTCGCCATCAAAGACTAACCAAACGCAAGACAATCAGACACAAAATAATCAAGTACAAAACAAAATAAGCCTAGAACAAGCAAGAGAAATTGCCTTAAAACATGCTAATCTAAAAGAAAATCAAGTTAACTTCCTCAAAGAAAATTTAGAAGTTGATGATGGTGTTGAAATATATAATATAGAATTTTCTTTTGAAAACAAAGAATTTGATTATGAAATCAATGCAATAACTGGAGAAATCATAGAATTTGATGAAGATATCAAAAATTACGATATAAATACGAATTATAAAATAACTCAGTCTCAAGCACAAGAAATTGCTTTAAAAGATGCCAATCTAAAAGCAGATCAAGTTTTCTTTGATAAAATAAATATAGATATTAAAAATAATACTCCAGCTTATGAAATAGAATTTAAACACAACAATAAAGAATATGATTATAAAATTGACGCAAACACAGGAGAGATAATTTCTAAAAGCCAAGATAAATACTAAATTACAAAAAATAAGGAGCTAATTTAAGCTCATTATTTTAATGAGACCACTCTATACTTAAAAAGTACGTATAGTGGTTCTATAAAAAAATAGGTCATCATGGTGAAATTAGTTAAATTTTGAAAATTAAAGAAAAGAAAGTTATATGCATTCATTAATTAGTAGTGATAATACATGGGTTTTATGGACTTTTTTAGTAGTTTGGTCTTATGTGGTTTCTGTTCGATACCACTATTACTTTTAAAAGCCGACATCAAAAAAGTTAAAAATGAAAGTGGAAAAATGTTAGGAGCATTTATACTAGTGTTCTGTTTACTTGCAGTATTTATACATTTATTTATAACTTTAATAATAGATAAAATGTTTAAATTTAAATTAGATAAATTATTACTTGCATCAAATGTCTGCATAGGTGAACCTACTACTGCTATTGCCATGTCCATAGCTTAAGGTTGGAATAGCTTAATTGTTCCTACTATGATAGCTGGTGTATGGGGATATGTTTTAGGAAATTACGCTGGAATAATAGTTGAAAATATACTTCAAGTTATATTATAAACTACAAAATAAAAGGATGAACTCACGCTGAGCTCATCCTTTTTATTATTTATCATTTTTAAAGTTTATTACTAATGTTGTTGCAAGTCCTCCCCAAAGTATACTTGCTCCAATTATCATAAATATTATGGATTGAGTTGTCATCTATACAACCTCCTTATCTTTAGCATCTAAAGTCTTATGCCATGGTCTTTTTGACATAATAATTGAACCTATTATAGCAATTGCTACAACTAACCATCCATATAGAGTTACAGAAGTTAAATCATAACCTCCATAAGTTTCATTAATCTCTTTTATTAAACTTTGAACTAAAGCTACTGTTAATAATGTTGGTGCTACGAATTTTATTATAAAGTCCCACCATTTTCCTATTTTGAAGTAAGATATAGCATTTGTATGCTCTCTTATTACTTTTGGTTTTATTATCCAACCAATTAATAATGTTTCTAATAGTCCAACTACAACTATTCCATAATTATTTATAAAGTTATCCATTATATCTAATATATATAACCCTGCATTAGTAGCAAACATAACACTTAATGCAAATCCTGCTATGGAAATCATTGTTACAACTCTTTTACGCTCCCAACCAGTTTTATCTATTACAGCTGCACTTATTGCTTCAAGTAATGATACTGCTGAAGTTATCCCTGCAAATACTAAACATAAGAAGAATAATACTCCTAGTATATTTCCCCATATCCCCATTATGCTAAATACATTCGGGAAAACTATAAATGCCAATCCTATACCACTTGTTACAACTTCATCTACACTTACTCCTTGAGCTGATGCCATTACACCTAATATGGCAAATACACCTATTGCACATAAAAACTCAAATCCACAATTGGCAAAAGCAGTCATAAATCCACTGTTGTTTATATCTGTTTTTTCAGGAAGATAACTTGAATAAGTAATCATTATTCCCAGTGCTATACTAAGAGAGAAAAATACTTGACCATAAGCTGATACCCACACTGTAGGGTCTTTTATACTATCCCAGTTTGGTGTAAATAATCTATTTAATCCTAAAGAAGCACCTTCTAATGTAACTGCTCTTAAAACAATTATAACCATTATAGCAAGTAAGCATGGTAATAATATTTTACTGTATTTTTCTATACCTGCTTTTATTCCTTTGTAACATATGTACCAGTTTGCAAGCCAAACTAAAGCTATTCCTATTAATATAGGCCATACTATTGCACCTAAACTAAGAGGTGATGCTGATAATTGTAAAAAGTCATTGTAGAAAAATCCGTTGGCATCACTTCCCCAACCTTTACTAAAACTTAAAATTAAATATTTAAGCGCCATGCTTAATATCATAGTATAATAACATAATATAAGTGCTGAATTTATTACTGGCCACCAACCTATCCATTCATATTTTTTACTAGCTCTCGCTATTGCTAAAGGTGCAGAACCTCTGTATTTATGCCCCATTCCGTATTCTAATATTAATAAAGGTATACCTGCTGTAAATATTGCAAAGAAGTAAGGTATTAAGAATGCTCCTCCTCCACTTGAATATACTACATATGGAAACCTCCATATATTTCCTAAGCCTACAGCAGAACCTACTGCTGCAAGTATAAAGCCTACCTTTGAGCCCCACTGCTCTCTGTTTTCTTCCATTTTAATTCCCCCCAATACTTAAGATTTGTAAAAATAATATAAATTAAAATAATTCCGTCTGACTTTTTAAAATTTTCAGACTTTTTGCAATTTATAACCTTATAATAACACCTGATTTTTATAAAGTCAACAAAATTTTCAGACTTTTCCCAATATTCGTTATGTAATATAAAAATTTACTCATAACAATTAAAAGTTGTAATCACAAATAAATCTTTGTAATTACAACTTTCTTAATTTGGTAAAAATTTAGTAATAATACTACTATTATTTAAAATAGAAGTATTATACATAAATAATACATCACTATTTTCTTTTACTTGAATAAACTTTTGAAAATAAACAGAATTTATATATCTTAAATCAACTAAAGTTATTTTTGAATATTCATTTACTAAAAGTGGTGCTAAAGAACTTCCAAAAGAATCTCTAAAAATATAAAGTTCATTATCACTTTTATTTGATGGATTTTCTATAGTTAAAAGAGGCTTTGCTCCTCCTAAGTAAACATCATAAGAATCTATATTTTTAAAATCCTTATCATTATATATTTTTATATAATCTCCTTTTTGATAATCATATACTCTGCATTTTTTTAAAATCTCATTGTTTAAATAAACAAGTTTGTCAGGTTTTATATCTGTAGCAGCTTGTCCATAATATGAACCATAAAATAATTCAAATTCTTTTTTATTTAGTATTTCATTAGCATAATCATAATCTTTTTCAGTCATCTTATCTGTAACATTAACATAAAATTGCTTTACTCGTTTAGGTATCATGATTTTCTCCTTCTATTTCTTAATTAAGGATTTTACAGTTTATTTTGTCAAATTTTACTTCGATCATAACATCAATAACACATCTTCGCTAACGCTACTGATACATCCATTGCTTAAAATTCGCTTCGCTCATATCGCCAACGATACATCTTTGCTACCGCTACAGATGTATCCGTTGCTTAAAATTCGCTTTTCACATAACTCAAATGATATATCATTATAATAAAAAATGGAGTATTTTAAAACAAGTATTTATCTTAAAATATCTCCATCTCAATTTATTTTCTATTGAGCTTTCCTTTAACTTTCTCTAAAATTATATTAACTTCATCTACTTTAAGTATTATTATACTTGTACCGTAAACTATTGCACCTATTCCTACTGATAGCGCTAAAGTTATGACCTCTTTTATAAATCCACTACCTAGTATATTAGCTATAGTATTGTATGAAAATAAAGTTACTACTGCCATTATAATTCCTGAAATCAAGGACTTAATCATACCCAGTGCTATTGACTTACCACCAAAACTACCTATTTTTCTTCTTAAGCTTATAAATAATAATGCTATAGTAAATAGTGCTGATATACTAGTTGCAAATGCAAGTCCTGCAAGTTGCATATTAGTATATTTAACAAATAATATATTAAGTGTTATGTTTAAAACCATTGCTATCACTCCATTTATCATAGGAGTTCTAGTATCCTGTAATGAGTAAAATACTTTCCCTAATATATCTCTAAGACCATATCCAATCATACCAATTGAATAGAATATAAGGGCAACAGCTGTCATCTGAGTTGCTCTAACATCGAATTCACCTCTTTGGAATAACAATTTTACAATTGGGTTTGCAAGTATTATTGCTCCAATAGATATTGGTATAACTAATAACGTAACAGTATTTACAGATGTTATTATTGATTTATTAAACTTTTCTTTGTTGTTTTCAGTTGATAACTTTGACAACATAGGGTATACAACAGATGATATTGAAACTATAAACATACCCATAACAAATTGATTTAGTTTTGTAGCATAGTTTAATGCAGATATACTACCTTCAACTAATGTAGATGCTATAGTTCTATCTACTATAGTATTTATTTGATTAACTGCAACTCCTATTAAAACTGGAGCTATAAGCCAAAGCATTCTCTTAAGATGCTCATCTTTAACGTCTATGTACAGCTTATATCTATACCCTTTTTTTATTGCAAATGGAAGTTGAAATAAAAATTGAAGTGATAATCCAATTAAAGTACCCCAAGGCAATAAATAAGGATTTATTTTTACACTTATAATTATTGATGTAATTATAAGGATATTATACGGAACAGGCATAAGACCTGGTATTATAAAGTTTTCTTTTACCTGTAGATATGCCATCATAATATAGCTCATTCCTAAAAATGCTAGTCCTAATATCATTACTCTTGTAAAATAAATTGCTAATCTAAGCGTTTCACCTTCAAACCCAACAGCAAATATTTTTACTATCTGTGGCGTAAATATCGCTCCTATCACCGAAAGAACTAGACATATAATTACAACAATATTAAATACATTATTTGTAAACTTATTAGATGATTGCTCTCCTTTATTTGCATTTACTTCACAATAAAGTGGAATAAATGCAGTTCCTAGAGATGTACCTATAGCAGTGAATATTACTGCTGGTATATTCATAGCCACTAAGAATGCATCACTAACTCCTGATGCTCCATATGCTGAAGCTAGGGCTAATTCTCTACCAAAGCCTAGAATCTTAGCAACTAAAGTTGCCGCCATTAATCCTACAGCTGCCTTTGCTACTTTTGACATGATTTCTCTCTCCTATACTCTATTAACTCTTATTTATTTGATTATTCTCTATTTTAACATAATGTATAACAGTTTATAAAATAAAAGTTATATATTCACTTTATACTTAAGTTAATATATAAATGTACCTATTAATTTAACTTATATATATCCATTT
>ERZ1106952.746-NODE-746-length-12559-cov-3.330774_pt1 | contig 12559 bp, 13 predicted proteins | sample MGYA00403677_ERZ1106952 | MGnify/ENA primary metagenome ERZ1106952 (study PRJEB35170, sample SAMEA104062415) | human gut metagenome | biome: human gut; feature: human-associated habitat; material: faeces | place: Denmark | collected 2012-05-14 ...
TATAGGCGACAAATTAGTTTTTGACAAAATAAACAAAAGAGAATACGATAACAATTTGAAATTTAAATACCTATATAGATCAGGTTCATCCAATGGAACCGACATAACACCTACTGCCAAAATTACTACACCACAAAAAACCTATCAAAAGAAAATAGTACCCTCAATTAAAGAAGCTATAGATTACATAAAAATCACCAAGGACATATCAGAAAATAAATTATTCAATGAAGAAGAATTATTAAAGTCAGTCTACTCATTATTAAAAGACAATGACTTAATATTAGAAGAAATAAATAAAAAGTTTAATGAAACACCTACAAAAGAACGTTACTATATACTAACCATAGTAATTGAAGAAAATTATGACGAAATCTATGTAGGTGATTTTGAAGTGTTTAAAAATAGAATAAGAGAAATTCCAATACAAAAATTCTACTACAGCAAAACTAACAACAAAACATCTAGAGCAGAAGATAAGTACTGCTCACTTTGCCACAATAAAAAAGAAGTATTCGGACTAGCAAGCCCCTTTGCCTTTTATACAATTGATAAACCAGGATACATATGCGGAGGATTTGACTATGAAAGTTCATGGAAAAACTACCCTGTATGCAAAGAATGTGCCATAAAATTAGAACTAGGCAAATTGTATTTAGATGAAGAACTTTTGCTAAGTTTTTATGGACGAAGATTTTACCTAATACCTAAATTAATTTACAATAATCAACTAGAAGAAATATTAAACAAATACAAAAATACTTTTAAGCAAGAAGATGATAAATCAAGCTCAAAAATGATAAAAGGTGAAGATAGATTAGAAAATAAAATATTTAAAATTTTAGGAAAAGAAAAAAACAATATAACTTTCGACTTGATGTTTATAGAAGAAAACAATAGTGCCTTAAATATTTTGTTAAATATAGAAGATGTTTATCCATCTACTTTCAAAAAATTATACTCCACATGGGAAGATATTAAAAATATGGAGTTTTTTAATGAGTATCACTATTTGGCCAACTTTGGATATTTGAATATGTTGTTCAATAGCAAAACATACAATAGATATTTCCTAGATACAGTAGATAAAATTATTGGCAAAGGGAAAATAGAATATGACTTTTTAATTTCCTTCATAAATACAAAACTAAAAGAAGCTTTTGTAAAAGAAGAAAAAAACGAACAATTTGTAAAAGGTGAAGACAACTACTATGTAGCAACTTTAAGAGCATATACGTTTATTTATTATTTATATAAAATTGAAAAATTTAAAAACAAAGGTGAGGAGGGAGTTGATAATATGGAGAGAAAATGTTGGAATATAGAAGATTTTAATAGTAAAAGAGAAGTTTTTGAAGATTTCTTTGACAGTAATAAAGCATTTTTTGATACAGATTCTAAAAAAGCAGTTTTTATGGTAGGTTATCTTAGTAAAAGACTTATTAATATACAAGCAAGAAATGAAGATGGAAGAAAACCATTTATGTCACAGTTAAATGGTCTTAATTTAAATAAAAAAGATATATGTAGATTGATACCAAAAATACAAAATAAATTTATGGAATACAAAAAAGAGTTTTATGATGAAGAGTTGAGCATTGTTTCAGAGTATTTAATAGATAGCCAACAATTAAAAGACTTATCAAATCTTGACATACCTTTGTATTTTTCATTGGGAATGAATATGGTTAGAAAATTTAATCTAAATAAAAAAGAGGAGGAAGATAAAAATGAAAAGTAGAAGTGAGATATTATTTTTATATGATATAGTAGACAACAATCCCAATGGTGATCCCCTTGATTCAAACAAGCCAAGAATAGATGAAGAAACTTCTATAAATTTAGTTACTGATGTTAGACTAAAAAGAACAATAAGGGACTATTTATATGATTATAAAGATGAGGAAATATTTGTTAGAGAAATAAAAGATGACAAGGGTAAAGTTCAAGATGGTAAAGCTAGAGCAGCTAATTTTGGAAAAACTAAAGAGGAAGTAAGTAAAAATATACTTAAACAATGTATAGATGTGAGACTATTTGGAGGGACTATACCTTTGAAAAATGATTCAGTAACTTTTACGGGACCAGTTCAATTTAATATGGGAAGATCTCTTCATAAAGTATCTCTAAGAAGAATAAGAGGAACTGGTGCATTTGCATCTGGAGAAAATAAGGCCAATAAAACTTTTAGAGAAGAGTATATACTTTCATATAGTTTGATAGGATTTTATGGAATAATAAATGAACATTTAGCTGAAAAAACAAACCTTAGTGAAAAAGATGTGGACTTATTAATTGATGGAATATGGAACGGAACTAAAAACCTTATATCAAGAAGCAAGGTAGGTCAACTACCAAGATTATTGATAAAAATCAATTATAAAGAAGAAAACTATCACATTGGTGGATTATTAAATAAAATAAAATTAAATAAAAAAGTAGATGATGAAGCTATAAGAAGTCCTAAAGATTACAATGTGGATTTAAGTGAATTATCTTGTTGTATAGAAAAAAATAAAGAAAAAATAGAAAGTATTGAATATATTATAGATGATGAATTAGTTTTATCAGAAAATAAGCAAGTGAAGACTTTAGAAGAAATTATGAAAGATATAAAGGTAAGGAAGATAAATCTATAATAGTGAGGTGATATAGTATGAAAGCTTTAGTTTTTGACATAAAAGGTGATTATGGTCATTTTAGAAAATTCTATACTACTTCATCTCCTTTGACATTTTCCATACCTCCAAGAACAACTGTATGTGGAATAATAGGAGCATTGATAGGATTAGATAAAAAAGAGTATTTGAAATACTTTAAAAAAGAAGAAGCTAAAATTGCTATACAAATTCTTCAGCCAATTAATAAAACACGACTTTCTATTAATTTAATTGATACAAAAAAAGCTAAAGAATACTATAGTAAGATTGAAAAAAGAACACAAGTCACCTATGAATTACTTAAAAATCCTAGTTATAGAATATACTTTTATCATAGTAATAAAGAATTATATAAAAAAGTTAAATTATTTTTAGAAGAAAATAAGACTTATTATACTTTATCACTGGGCTTAAGTGAATTTATAGCTGAGAAAAAGTATAGGGGGGAAATTAATTTACAGCATATATCTAAGGATGACTTTGCTTATATTGATACAGTTGTAAAGTTTGATGAAAATTTAAAAATAGATTTTGAAGATAATAAAGAGTATTTTAAAGATACTATTCAAAATGAAATGGATGAAAATAGAGAAGTAACAGAATACATAAAAATTTTATTAGAAAGAAGTGGACAACCTATAAAATGCCAGACAGATTATTATTTGTCAGATAGGGGTGAGAAAATTGTATTCTTATAAATTGAAATCTCATCCAAATGTAAATTTAATTGAACATTTAAGATTTGTTGGGGATAGAAGTGAAGAGTTAGTTCAAGATAAAAATTTAAAATATATATGTAGAGTTACGGGATATTGCCATGATATAGGCAAAGGAACTCTTTATTTTCAAGAGTATCTAAAAAATCCAGAACAATATTTAAATAATAAAGAAGGGGACTTGAAAAGTCATGCCCACTTATCAGCTATAATAGCGTATTTCAACTTAAAAGACTACGATAAAGAACAGGCTATAATTTCATATATTGCAGTATTATCACACCATGGTAAATTGAAAAACTTTAAGGAATATATGTATATAGAAAAATATGAAATAAAAAGATTACTTAAACAGTATGATGCCTTTGATGAGGAGATGAATATAATTTGCCAAGAGTTAAATTTGAAACTTTTATCAAAAGAAGAATTAAAAGAAATCATAGAGGAAATAGAAGATGAAGTGGATGAATTTAATGATAAATTAAATGATAATTGTGATTTTAGTTTGTATATATTAATAAGATATTTGTTTTCTATTCTTATATATTCTGATAAAGAACATGCTATTTTTAGAGATAAAAATAATATTTCTTATGATTTACCTGAAAATTTAATAGATGAATACAAAATAAAAAAATTTGGCAAACCTAAATTAGATAATATAAGAGATCTATGTTATAAAGATGTTATAGATAATATCCTAAAATCGGATGACAGGATAATGTCCATAACACTTCCCACAGGTAGTGGAAAAACATACACATGTATGTCGGCGGCTTTAAAATTAAAAAATAAAGTTAATAAGGATATGAAAATAATTTATTGTTTACCTTTTACATCAGTAATTGATCAAAATTATAAAGACTACAAAAACGCCATAAAGGAAATAAAACAAGTTGATGAGGTTAAATCTAGTGATATTTTAAAACATCATTATTTGTCAGCTAATGATTATAAAGATGAAAAATACTACTATGAAGGAGAAGAGGGAAGGTTTTTAACTCATAATTGGAATTCTCAAATTGTTGTGACTACTTTTATACAGTTATTTAATTCTTTATTTTCAAATAAAAATAACGATTTGATAAGGTTCAATACTTTGGCAAATTCCATTATTTTGCTTGATGAGGTACAGTCTATACCGTATAAATATTGGAAAATTATTAATAAACTATGTAAAGAAATATCACAAGAGCTTAATATTTATTTTATTTTTATTACAGCTACACAACCATTGATATTGGGTAAAAATGAGATTAAAGAATTAGCAAGTAAATCAGATTATTATTTTAAACAATGTAAAAGGACGAAGCTTATAAATTTACCTTATGAAATGGAAAAAGAAGAGTTTTTTTCTTTTGTAGATAAAATTATAGATGAGAAGAAAGATAAAAATATTTTGATTATAGTAAATACAATAAAATTATCTCAGGAACTATTTAAATATATAAATGAAAATAAGGATAAAAATGATGATAGGAAGCTAGTTTATTTGTCAACAAGTGTAATTCCCAAAAGCAGATTAGAACGTATTGAAAATATTAAAAATAAAGAAAGTAAAAACATAGTTGTAAGTACTCAAATGGTGGAAGCTGGTGTTGATATTGATATGGATGTGGTTATTAGAGATATGGCACCATTAGACTCTATTAATCAAAGTGCAGGGAGAGCTAATAGAGAAAATAGAGGAGAGTACTTGGGAGAAGTGTATCTAGTTAAAATAAAGGACAATGATAAATTAGTAGCTAAATATATTTATAGAGATGATATTTTGTTGGAATCAACAAAAAGTGTTTTAAAAGATAAAGATGTCATTTATGAACAAGATTATAAATTAATTGGTGAAGAATATTTTTTGAATCTCAATAAAAACAAATCTAATAATATGTCAGATAAATTGGAAAAAGATATATATGAGTTGGAGTTTGAGGAAGTGTCAAAAAATTTTAAATTAATTGAAGAACAAAATAAAGTTCAATTGTTTATAGAATTGGATGAAGAAGCTACAGAAGTATGGAATAAATATAAAACTTATCTAAGTATAGAAGATAAATTTCAACGTAAAAATAAGTTAGAAAGTATAAAGGGTGAGTTTTATAAGTATGTTATTTCCATATTCAAAAATAAATGCAAAGAAAATATAGATAATAATATGGGCTTTGTTTCTAAGTATCAATTGGAAAATACTTATGATAATGATTTAGGTTATAAAACCGAAGAAGATAGTTGTCTGATTTTTTAATATAAAAGGGGAGATAGCTGTGAAATTAGTTATAAACTCTGAAGGAATATACTTAACAAAAGTTGGAGAATGTTTTTGTGTAAAAAAAGACAGACAAAAGCAGGAAATAGCAGCAAAGAAAGTGGAACAAATAATAATTACAACTGCCGCAGCCATATCTACAGATGCCATAGAACTGGCAGTGGAAAACAATATAGATATAGTCTTTTTGAAAAAATATGGAGCACCTTTTGGAAGAGTTTGGCATTCCAAGATGGGAAGTATAAGCACAATTAGAAAAAAGCAACTAGATTTGGATTCTAACAATATGGGAACTACTTTGGTAAAGGAGTTTTTATGCCAAAAGATGAACAATCAAGTAGATTTTTTGAATTCTCTTGCCATGAATAGAAGAGATGACAGGAAAAATAATATAAAAGAAACTATATCCAAGATAAAGGAATTAGTAAAGAAAGTTGAAAATATAGATGACAACATAAATAATGTAAGAAATTCTCTGCAAGGATATGAAGGAACAGCAAGTCGTTTGTATTTTTCTAAATTATCAGAACTTATGCCAGAGAAGTTTAAATTTGATGGAAGAAGTAAAAATCCGGCTAAAGACGAGTTTAACTGCATGCTTAATTATGGTTACGGGATTATGTACTCCAATGTGGAGAGGGCTTGTATTTTGGCAGGGCTTGATCCTTTTATAGGTATTATGCATGTTGACAATTACAATAGGCAATCTTTTGTTTTTGATTTAATTGAAATGTATAGAATTTATATAGACCAGATTGTTTTTAAATTATTTTCTTCTAAAAAGATTAAAACAGATTATTTTGATAAAGTTGAAGGTGGACTTTATTTAAATAAAGCTGGGAAAGAAGTTTTGATTGGAAAGTATAATGAGGAAATGGAAAAGAAAATTACATATAAAGGTAGAAAAATAGAATTGCAAAATATCATTCAATATGACTGTCACAATATTGCCAATAGAATTTTGAAGGAGGGGTAGTATATGTTAGCATGGGTCATATATGATATTTCAAGTGATAAAATAAGAAGGAAAGTTATCAAAGTTTGTAAAAATACAGGTTTATATAGAGTACAAAAAAGTGTTTTTTTGGGAGAAATAGAGGAAAATGACTTTGATGAGTTGAAATTAATAATAGAAGATTTAATAGATTTGGATAATGACTCTGTGTATGTTTTTCCCATGAGCAAAAAAGGGTTAAATCAAGCTGGACTTATTGGACAAGCTTTTGATAAGGAGTTGGTAACAGATGAAATTATCTCAAAATTCTTTTGATGAATTTGAATACTATATAACTCCTTCCGATATGATTGAATTTTTATATTGTAGGAGGTTTATATATTATATGAAGTGTCTTTCTATTCCTCAATTTGAAGAAAATAGATTCAAAGTGCAAAAGGGAAGGGAAGTTCATGAGAAAAAAGAAAGTCAAAACAAGCAGTATCTTAGAAAAAAGCTGGGAGTAGTTGATAAGCAAATTGATGTGGATTTGTATTCTAAAAAGTTTAAAATTAAGGGTATAGTTGATGAGGTAGTTACTTTGGAAGATGGCTCCAAGGCTCCTTTGGATTATAAGTTTGCTACTTTTGATGAAGTTGTTTATAAAACATATAAAACTCAGATGCTTTTATATTCTCTTATGATAGAGGAGATGTATAATTGTGAAGTAAAAAAGGCTTTTTTGGTTTATACTAGAAGTAGGAATTTGGTCAAAGAAATTGATGTGGATTTGAAAGATATTAAAAAGCTTGAGAAGGATATTAGGGAGTATTTTAAAGTTATAAAGGGATATTTTCCTAAGGCAACTTCATCTAAGGCTAGATGTATTGATTGCTGTTATAAAAATATATGTATTAAGTAGTTTGTGGGTGGAAATTTATTTGAAAAATTGAGATTTATGTGATGAAAGTATTGGGATTACAAGGTTGGAAGGTGATGTTGATAGATGAAAAATTCGATTTTTGAAGAGTTTTTTGAAGGTTTTTATGAAAATAAAAATCTGCTACTGTTGCTGAGTTCTTGTGATTCCAATGGTTTTACTTTGGACGAGTAGAAGTGTAATATCCATTAAAACAAGGATTGAAACAATTACAACAGTGTACAAAATACATATAAATATTATGTAGAAGTGTAATATCCATTAAAACAAGGATTGAAACAAAAGCTATCAAGTATGAAAGTAGATCCGTTTGTAATGGTAGAAGTGTAATATCCATTAAAACAAGGATTGAAACCAAGAAATGATTGATTTATACGACATAGAAATTGAGGTAGAAGTGTAATATCCATTAAAACAAGGATTGAAACATTACTTAGATTCACGTAATTATGTTTGGGGAAATAGTAGAAGTGTAATATCCATTAAAACAAGGATTGAAACATCTTACTCAATGTGATATTAAGTTTCATGCTTTGGGGTAAAAGTGTAATATCCATTAAAACAAGGATTGAAACATATTTCATACATTGATACAACTGCACAAATTACAAATATAAAAGTAATTGTATATTTAATGATTTTAATATATTCACGAACTTCTTTTTTCATATTATCAACTATCCTTTAAGTTAATTATGAAATTTAAGTGCTGTAAAGGGGCATTTATTGAATACTTAAAGACTCTATTCTTAACTTATTATCTAGAATTTTAATTTCTATACACCTCCTACTACCAACACGCCATATTGATATTTGCTTACTATAAGCACCATTGTGTATTTGCTTTTAAATTTAATATTATCAGAAAATTGTAAAAAATTTCACGCGATGGATATTATGAATATCACGATAAATAAATTATAAATATAAATTAATTATGGTATAATCAAAATAAAGTAAATTCAAGGAAGTGATTATAATGAAAGGACTACTAGATCCTAAGATGGATTTTGTGTTTAAAAATATCTTTGGAAGTGAAAAAAATTCAAAAATCTTGATATCATTTTTAAATGCAACACTAAAACCAAAAGACTTAATAACATCAGTAGAAATAAAAAATACTGATTTAAATAAAGGATATATAGAAGATAAGTTTTCAAGACTAGATGTGAAAGCAACAACTAGTAATGAAGAGATAATTAATATAGAAATTCAGTTAAAAAATGAATATAACATGATAAAAAGAAGCTTATATTATTGGTCAAAGCTTTATTCAGAACAATTAAATGAAGGTGAAGATTACAGTATTTTAAAAAGAACAATTTGTATAAATATACTGAATTTTAAATATTTAAAAACAAGAAAGTTTCATAGTGCATATAGGTTAAAAGAAATTTATAGCAATGAAGAACTTACTGATGTTGCTGAAATTCACTTTATAGAAATACCAAAACTTGAAGATTGTTCTGATGAAAAGGACATGCTAGTGCCTTGGATTGAATTTTTAAAAGATCCAGAAAGTGAAAAAGTTAGAAATTTAGAAATGAGTATAGAAGAAATAAGACAAGCTAAAGACGAGCTTATAAAAATGAGCAATGATGATACTCAACGTGAACTATATGAAATGAGAGCTAAAACTTTAAAAGATAAAATTAGTGCACTGAATGAAGCTGAGAGAAAAGGAATTCAAAAAGGAATTCAAGAAGGTGAAAAAAAGAAAGCAATAGAAATAGCTAAGTCATTATTAGATGTGCTAGATGTACAAACTATATCGCTTAAAACAGGATTATCTGTAGATGAAATAAATAAATTAAAATAAAAATGCATCTTGATTTTCTTTACAGATAAAATTTTCAACAAAAACCATGATATAATCTGTTCAAGAAATTAAACAGGTGAGGTGTATAAAGTGGAAATACCAAATTATGAAAAAATGAAGTAGTAGGATTTGTTGCGCCAACTTACTTTTGGGGAATTCCTAAAAATGTAAAAGAATTTTTAGAAAAAATAAGTATAAATGGTCAGAGTTACCTTTTTTATGTTTCAACTTATGGAACAACTACAGGTCAATCGTGTCAAAGGCAATCATATGAATAATAAAGTTCCCATGTTTGCCTCCAAATTATTTTATAAAACATATCCATATCAAAGTAGAACATCACATTTTACAGTAGAAGATAGTTGTATCGGGTGCAAATTGTGTGAGAAAAAATGTCCAGCAAAAGCTATTGAGATGAAGAATAATAAGCCGGTATGGAAAAAATACAAAAAAGCATGGTCAATATTTAAATCCTCATACAAAAATTTAGCAAAAGGTGTATCATTTATGGATACGCCTTTTTAGTAATGATAAAATTATAGAAGCTAAATTTATTCAAACTAATGAGGAGGAGCTTATGGTGACACCATGCACAGACTGGTATCTTATATTTACAGGAATTGCAAAGGGAAATGTGTCACTTGGTCTTCCATACTTCCTCTAAATTTAATACTACAACTGCTTTTACTGCCTGTGTATATATTATTAATAGGAAAAACAAGCGTGGATATAGACATGATAAGCTTAGGCAGAGGCGTTTTAATCAGTCTTATGATTCCACTGCTATTTTCTATAATAATAAGAAAACTTCTTATAAACAAAATGGGCGAGAAATTCGCCCATAGCACTGGCAATTGCTGTGGCAGCTTTTCCAGACAAACCTTTGATAGCTCTTGCACTTATTATAGGGCCTTTGATAGAGTTGCCTGTTTTATTTTTAGTTACTAAAATTTTATTATTTATTAAAGCAAAAGAAGAACTTATAAAATGAGATAAATAGATGAAAAGATAAAAGAGTTAATAATAAGTATTTTAAATTGCCAAGAAACAGATGCCATATACATATTTGGAAGTTATGGAACAAAATATTTTACAGAAGATAGTGATATAGATATAGCATGGTTTACTAATTCACCCATAGATTTAGTTTTAAGAGGAAAATTTGAAAGATTCCTAGAAAAAGTATTGGGACTGAAAGTTTATTTAGTAGTGGTAAATAAGGATTCTAGTCCATATTTGTTATGTAATATATTTGAGTATGGAGAAATTATATTTGAATATGGAGAAAATTTTTCAAATTGAGGTTCAAAGTTATAGCAGCAATGAAAATGTATTTGCTGAAAGAATGTTTAGATATTTTTATAGAATATGGGACAAATTTAGATATAAGTATAAAGACAAATCGGATATAATAGGTTCAGCTATTTATACTTATAAAGGTTCATCAGGCAAAGATAAAAAATACAAGTACAAACTTGCTGATTTAGAAGATGATATTTTGGTGTATAATTTTAGGACAATAGACGTTGAAACGTTGGATTTAAGTAGTATCAATGATGACAATCCTTTGAAATTAGTATTTAAAATTGCCAAAAGATTATTAGAAATAGGTGCAGATGACAATGAAATTTATTTAGCAAAAGTGGCGTTATTTAACGAATTAGTCAAATATAATAAAGTGAAAACTATGGATCAAAGGAAGGCGTTGACATACTTTTTAGAATACTTATTTTTAATACAAGATGAAGATTTATTTAAAAAATTTAAGGAAATTAAGGAAAGTTCGGGAGGTGTTTCTAATATGGGCATTGATGAAATAAGGGAAAAATATTTAAAAGAAGAAGGATTAAAAGAAGGGGAGAAAAAGAAAGCCCTAGAAATAGCCAAATCCTTGTTAGATGTTTTAGATGTGGAAACTATATCACTAAAGACAGGGTTATCTGTAGAAGAAATAAATAAATTAAAATAATTAGGTGTATCTTTTTGATACACTTTTTTATTTTAGGAAGTTTATTTATAATGATTTTAATTTACTAAAAAAGGAAATTTTAATATAATAGTTTTTATATAAAACAAGAGGTGAATATATTGAAATAGATAGAAAAATAGAAAGGGAAAATATGAAACTTATAGATTATTCAGATGTGGAAATAAGAAGTCTGTGGAATGATTATGCAGACACTAGAAATAAAGGATTAAAGAAAACTGCAAATAATAAATTAAAAAATTTAATTGAATTTGTAAATTCTAAGAGTAATGAAGATAAAAAAGCATTTGTTGACTATCTTTGTAATGAAAAATTTGAAAAGAGAAATATAGAAGGTTTTCAACATCCCTTGGTAGAAAATTTAATATTGCCTGTAATTGCACCAATGGTTGAAAATGATCAAATGCCTTATTTAAGGTGGTCATATGAATTAAATAGAGCTTGTTATAATTCAGAAGAAATACTTTTAAAAGCAAATAAAGTAGATCCTAGTGATATAAAAACAGTTACTTTGTTAATTGATATGTATATGAATGAGTTGTGGTATGGAAGTCATCATTTGCCGGAATTTATACTGATAAATGAGAAGGAAGCTAATGAGTGTTTAAGTAGAGTGAGTGATATTGTAAAAAAATATGAAGATAAAATTAATCCACAAGAGCTTTATGAAGATATAAATTATTATAGAGATTTGTATGATAGTTGGTTTGCTTATAAAAATGAAAATTCATATTTCACATTTGAGCAATGGTGTGAAAAAAATAATAAGAAATTTTCTTGGATATCAGCTTATTACTATGAATAATTATCATTAATATGTTATAATGGTTAGATAATATGCAATATTAAGGGGAGAGGGAATTCGTAAGATGCTGACATATTTAATATTTTTTATATTTGCATGCTTATCTTTAGGATTATTTGATTACATAGTCAAAAAGATAGATTTTCTCAATACATTTTTTGAAAATATACGAAAAAAAACAAGTAACCTAGATGAGAAAAAACAAAAGATATTTAAGATATTCATTTTTATATTAATGGTTTTAATATGTGCAGTTGATAATAGAAATGAAATTGCTGCCACTATAAAAGGAACAATTTTGGGGATTATGATATCAATTAGATATTTATCTTTTGAAGTAATTTAATAAATTATAAACAAGTATCACCTAAAGGTGATGCTTTTTTAATTGTAAGGAATTTATATTTTATCTGTTTTGTGGATAAAATATAAATT
>ERZ1106952.750-NODE-750-length-12454-cov-3.221228_pt1 | contig 12454 bp, 5 predicted proteins | sample MGYA00403677_ERZ1106952 | MGnify/ENA primary metagenome ERZ1106952 (study PRJEB35170, sample SAMEA104062415) | human gut metagenome | biome: human gut; feature: human-associated habitat; material: faeces | place: Denmark | collected 2012-05-14 ...
ACTTTCAAGCGCCCCGAGGGCCGCTTCGCCGGCAAGCTCATCATGGACGCCGGCCTTCGCGGCCACGCTATCGGCGGCGCCCAGGTGAGCGAGAAGCACTGCGGCTTCATCGTCAACGCCGATCACGCCACCGCCGCCGACGTCGACAAACTCATCCGCCACATCCAAGCAACCGTCAAAGACCAATTCGGAGTAGACCTACAACCCGAAGTCCACCGAATCGGAGAATTCCTCTAAAAAGAAGGCCCCGAAAGGGGCCTTCGCCATATTTATTCAGATAAACCAGTCCGGTGCGCAGCGCCCCGAACCAGAGAGGGCCGCGTGCCCGCCCGCAATATATTTGATTGCCTGCTCGGGCAGTCCTGCGCAAGACGAAGGCCACATTAAGTGGCCTTCTTTGCGTGCGGAACTCGCGATGAACTTCGTGCCCCGCCGTCCGGGAGGACGCCTCTTTATTGATGGGAGGCCTGATAGGTCGATGGTTCCGTGCCCGGATGCGTCCAAAGTGGGACGGGCTTTCTGGATGGGCAGGCTTTCGAAAAATGCGTCCCGGAATTTGCCTTTGGAATGGGACGTAGTTTCCCGTTGAGGTGCTTTGCGGAAAGTGCATCCCACTCTGGGCGGTCGAAGTGGGACACACTTTCCCAAAGGCGCTCCAACGGGAAATTGCGTCCCATTATTCGGTCAAGAAACGGGATGCATTTTCCCAATGAGAGCAAAACCGGAAAATGCATCCCACAATCAGCCCTCAAAGTGGGACGCCGTTTCCCAATGAGGCTCAAGCGGAAAATGCATCCCGGAATTTGCGCTCAAAGTGGGATGCGGTTTCCGGTTGAGGGTCTAAGGGGAAAATGCGTCCCAGAATCGACGCTTGAAATGGGATGCAGTTTCCCGATGAGGCACTCGACGGAAAATACATCCCAGAAATGGCCTTTGAGCTGGGATAAGATTTCCGCGGCATCTCGGATTCTCAAAAATGAGACACGCCGTTGGCGAAAATGAGACACGTGATATCGGGCATCGGATGTATCATTTGCAAAAATGAGTCCACTCCACTCGAATAAAGCGAGGTCCCTCATGTACGTTCCACACCCCCGTATCCGTAGGCTGTCGAAAATCCCGCTTGTTGGGACGGCGGCGCTTGCTGCGTTGATCGCCACGAGCGTCGCCTGCTTCACGGCCACGCCCCAGGTTGCCCAGGCGGCAGACGCGCCCGCAATCACCGATATGACCGAGCAGGATTATCAAGCCCTGGGTCTGGGCACGAGCGAGGACATTCCGGCCGATACCGTTGGCCCCTATTCCACTGATACCCCCACGACGTTTGCCACGCGCAGCGAGGTCTATATGGCAGCTAACGGTAGCCATGGCAATCGCTACACTCTGCGCGACAAGCTCGAGAACGTCGAGCGCGGTGACATTGGCGGCAGCAGCAAACTCACCGATGGCTATGGAAGTGTGTGGGGCGCCGCAAAGTTCTGGCAAAACGTCAACAACTTCGATACGAACAGCGATCTCTACAAGCATAGCGACTACGGTGGCGGCACCTGGTCGTACCTAAGCAACAATGAGTCCTCAACAGTACTCGCCAACGACAACAACGGTTTCTCGGGCATTCACGCCACGAGTGTTGAGTTCTGCAGCGACGCCAGCACGGGCAAAAAGAGCCGCGTTGCCGAGCTCCGTGCCTACGGCGACAGTTCCTCCACGACGATTGACGGCAAGTCATACGCCGGAAAGGTTGAGCTGGTCCTCTACTCGTTTAGCAACGGGCGTACGCGCACTCTCGACACACACCTGCCGGTGACGGTCAACACTAATATGATGTACGAAGGCCGTTTTAAGTACCTGGATGCCGGTTACCTGCAAGAGCACGACGCCGTCTTTGATGTCGAGGCGGGCGATGTCGATGGCGACGGCGTCGACGAGCTTTTTGTCTACGCGGGCTGCTATGTCGACGAGAACGGCGTGCGCAAGGCTGTAGTCGACATGTATGACTTGGAGGGCGGCAACTGGAAGCAAAGCGTCGTCAGGATCGATGCCGGTAACGCCGCGGACTACACCACGCACAACAAGGGCGGGAACGACTCCTGGACGCAGCTTCAGTCAGCTCCTGTCGTTTCGCTAGCGGCCGGCGACCTCGATCGCAATTTTTGCGATGACCTCGCCATCGTGGTCTCGGCACCCTACGGCAAGAAGAATATTGATAAGTCGACGCATTGCGAGCTGTTTTCGTGGGATGCATCCAAGGGTGCGCTCGTCCATGTCGATGCTCTGGGCGACGCGGGCGCAATCTCCCTCTCCGCGAACGGCAAGACCATGGTCGCTGCGAATGCGACGTTCGGCACGTTTGCCGCCTACGATGAAGAAGGAAAGAAGACGGGTGAAACCGTCACGGGCCTTATTCTTGCGGGCTATGACTGGCAACGCAGCGCTTTTGATTACGGCGCTTCTGACGGCAGCAAGGGGCTGTACGGCGCGCTGTACCGCTACGCGTATTTTGACTCGGAGTCTGGCGAGTTCAAGCTTTCCGATTGTAAGGAATACAGAGACGGGCTCCTCGCCTCCTATGGGCTGATGCATGTGCCCAACAGCGCATGGAAGGATAGCGCTCAGGATAAGCGCTATCCGTGCACCTTGGCGCCTATTGCCCTTGCCACTGCCAACCTTGACGGCCTGTCCGAGCAGCTGGCGGTTGACGAGGTGCTCGTGGGCGGCGATGTGTTCCGCGACTTTGCCTGCAACACGGCACAGAGCGGGGCTCAGGGCTTGGGGTCCATGGTCGGAACCATGAGCATGAGCGGTCAGCAATACAACAGCAGCAACAAGCATGACCACAAGGGTATAGAGCAGGTGTGGATCAGCGACGTCAAGGCGGGCAGTGTCTCGGGTTCGGACCGCTATAACGAGAGCTTTATCGCCGTGGTGGGCAAGCACCGCGACGAGGACCTGCGCAAGAACGATGACTACTATTGGATGACCGCCTCGCATTTTTCGCTCGACGAGAACGGAAAGGTGCGCCGCGGCGAGGAGCAGGTGATTAGCGAGAGCAGCCGTCGCGGCACTACCTACGGCACATTTATCTCGCTCGCGCTGCCCGATGTCGACAACGACAGCGTCAAGATCACGTACAAGGACCGCTACAAGGTCTATACCAACCCGCGCGTGCTTGCCGTGCTGCAGGATGCGCCCTATGTTGAGGATCTGGAGCAGGCATACGGCTATCTGGTGTTGGGCGGCACGTCATACGGAGAGGAAAAGGGCACGGGGACATCCCAGGGCTATACCATTGGCGCCGAGTTGGGCGTTGCCGTCGAGGTGCAGACCGGTCCGCCCCTGGTCGCGATGAATGCTTCAGTCGATTTTGCCGCCGAGGGATGCTATGACTACCGGAGCGAGCGCACGGTCAGCGCAAGCGTAAGCTATGAGTCGCATGCCGGCGAGGGTGACAAGGCCGTGCTCTACACGATTCCGATGGTCTATTACGAGTATGAGATCGAAAATGAGGAAACTGGTGGCAAGGGCGTGATGGCGGCGCCCGCGTCGCTCGGCGCGCAGACCTCGGTCGTTAATGTCGAGGCCTATGACCGCATTGCCAAACAGCACAATATGACGCCGCTCAGCTACTTTTTGACCAACCGGTCGGGAGAACCCGGAACCTATCAAACGACGCTCAACGGCGAGACTCCCGTTGGGGATTCCTTTGGCCTGGGCAAGCCTGGCGTAACGCGCGCCTACACGCACGATGGGTTTAACGGCGCCGCCGCGCAGTCGGGGGCGAGCATTGAGCAGACCATCGAAGTCGAGGAGGGCAAGGAGCAGGAGCTCGAGCTCGGCTTGACGCTGAACGGCAGCGTTGTCATGGGCGCGAAGCTCGCAAAGCACGAGTTGTTTGGCGGCCTGTGCTTTGGTGCCAACGCCGGCTTTACTACGGGTAACTCCTCGAGTGAATCGACCGAATACGGCGGCACCGTCGACAACCTGCCCGAGGCCGCGCAGGGCAAGTACGGTTTTGTGTGGCGTCTGGGCGTCAACGCGGTGGATGTCGACAAGTTCGAGGCAGACTCGGGCGACAAGCTCGGCACCAAGGACACCGACCAGTTCTGGATCGTGGGCTATGACGTTAAGGACGTCGAGATGCCCGACGCGCCGGCCGTGACGGGCTTTACGGCAAACGCCGTCGATTCGACCAGCGTTACGTTTAGCTGGGACGATGTACTCGCAAACAAGAGTGGCTTTAGCTACGGCGTGGGCATGCTGCAGAGCAATGCGGCGGATGCGGTCGTCAATAGCTGGAAGATTGCCGACAACACGCAGACCTCGCTCAAGTGGGATGGGCTGCAGCCCAATACGGAGTATCGATTCGCCATCGCCGCCGTTAAGAATGGATCCACGACCGAAACAGGTATTCGCTCGGCAATCATCACGGTCAAGACCATGCCCGATGGCATGACGATGACCGTGAGCGGACCTGCGGCGGATGCTGCGGAGGGGTCGGATCTTGGATACGACTCTTCGGTTGAGCGCGCGGCGGGAAGCCACCTGACGCTCTCGGCGATTGGCCATGTGAAGCAACTCGGTGCCGACGATAGCGAAACAGGGCTGGCACCGACCTATATGTGGTACCGCAAGGGCCGCGGCGAGACAGAGTTTAAGCTCGTGGGTGCCGATGGCAACCTCGCGGCTGGAACGGCCTCAAAGCTCGAGATTGACCTGACCGCAGACGATGACGGTGCGCAGTATTACTGCCACGTGGGATACAACGACGTGGGCCTCGACACCGGCACGACGCTCGTGAATATCGAGGCCGAGGAGACGGCGCCCACAACGGTGAACGCCACCCCAATCCGCACGCGCCGCCTGTTCTCACAGGCAAGTGCGGGCGCCAAGAAGTTCCTGGACCATACGCTGGTAAACACCGCCGGCCCAACCGATTCCGAAGGCTCAAAGGACCCCGAGACTCCTGAGACCCCGACGAACCCGGACAAGCCCAAGTCCGACAACGGAGCTAAGACCGACACCAAGGTCAAGACTACGACCACAGCGAAGAACCTCGCAAACACCGGCGACCAAGCATTCGCCCTAGTCGCCACCGCAGCAGCAGCGGGAGCAACGCTCGTAGTGATAGCCCTCATCATGCTGATCAAGCGCCGCAAGACCCACTAGTAGCCAGTCGAACATATCGACAACCCAAAAACCCGGGTAGCCAAAAAAACAGGCCACCCGGGTTTTCTGTTGAGTGGAGACTCCGCAAGCGGAAACTGCATCCCACGATTAGCGCCCGGAACGGGACACATTTTCCGTCAAGCCCTCATCCGGAAAATCCATCCCAGTTTGAGCGCCCAGACCGGGACGCACTTTCCCAAAGGGTCCTCAACGGGAAACTGCGTCCCATAATTAGGCCGAGAAATGGGATGAACTTTCCCAATGAGAGCCAACCGGAAACCACGTCCCAGAATCAGCCCCCAAAGTGGGACGCACTTTCCCAACGAGCCTCAACCGGAAAATACATCCCGGAATCCAGCTGAATAGTGGGACACACTTTCCCAATCGGGTCCCAAGCGGAAACTGCATCCCATTCCAGACAAGAATTCCGGGACACACTTTCCGCAAACAAAGAAGGCCACATAACGTGGCCTTCAACTTATATATGTTCGGCGATACACCCAAGACAAGCCACGCTCCAACAACAGGGCGTCTGTCCGGGCGGAGGCATATAAGGTTCATCGCGAGTTCCGCACGCAAAGGAGGCCACTTAATGTGACCTCCGTCTTGCGCAGGACTGCCCGAGCAGGGAACCTTACGTTCCGCGTCGCCGGGCAGACGAACCAGTTAAGACGCGCTGCTACTTGATCTTGGTTGTACCCGGTGCCAGGTTGGGGTCGGTCTCGTTGGCCTCGGTCTGGAAGTGCTCGGTATACACGTTCTTGCCGTCGCGGAACATCTCGTAGTACTGCATCTTGGCGTAATCCTCGCGCGCTTTGGTGGCGGCAGCGGCAGCGGCGTCGTCGCCGGTGACGTTGGAGGAGAGCGCCCAGCGCAGGCTGGCGTCCTCGTAGCCCACGGAGTTGATGGCGGGCAGCGACTCGCGAAGCGTCATATGCGCTTTCTGGTAGTCGGAAAGCGGGGCGCCAATCAGCTGCATAAGCTGCGTGGACAGGTAGTTGGTGGACAGGTCGTCGACCTCGCTCGTCTGGTCGCAGCCGGCAACGTCGTAGTTGGCCCAGATGATGTAGTCAGTCTGCCACAGACGCTCCTGATGCGTGGCGTCGTCCTCGCCGGTAAACCACTTATCGTTGAACTTGGACGGGAAGAACGGCTGGTGATCGCCCCAGAACACCACGACCACCTTACGGTCGAGCTTGCTCAGGGCGTTGAGGAAGTAGCGCAGCGCCTGGTCGGACTGCTCGATGCACGAGACGTACTCATCGACATCGGATAGCGTGCCGTCCTCGACGGTCTTGGCGTCCAGGTCGGTCGTGTCGATGTTCAGGTGCATCTGCTTGTCGACCGGCAGCAGGCCCGTATCGTAGCCCGAGTGGTTCTGCATGGTCACGTCGAAGATAAACTGCGGATCGGCGTTCTGGTCGAGCAGCTCAAGAATCTTGTCGTAGGTAGCCTGGTCGGTCACCATGCCGCGCAGGGTATCGGCGCCCTGGAAATCGTTGATGGACAGGAACTGGTCAAAGCCAAAGTCCTTGTAGACGTTCTCACGGTTCCAGTTGGTCGCGTGGTTGGGATGCATGGCCGTGGTGGAATATCCGAGCGACTTGAACTGCTCTGCCAGGTTCCCGGTCGTTTCCATGTTGTAGATGGTGTAGGGGTACACGCCCGAGCCCAGGTTGGCCATGGAGTTGCCGGTCATAAACTCAAACTCGGTATTGGCGGTACCGCCGCCGTAGGCGCTCACGTAGAGCTTGCCGCGGCTGAGGCAGTTGGACAGGTTCTTAAAGTATTGCGGGCCTTCGTAGCCGGCGCGCATGTTCTGATAGATCGAAAGATCCGAGAAGGTCTCGTTCATGATGGCGATGACCGTGGGCTTCTCGCTATCGAACTGTTCCTTTGCGGCGGTGCGCTCGTCACTCTTGGCGGCGTCGGACTTGTCGTAGGCCTTGGCGTACTTTTTGAGCGTGGCCTTGGCATCGTCGACGGAGTAGTCGGCGGGTTTGGGCGGCTTGATGGACTGCGCTGCGCTAATGAAAGCGGGCAGGTAGCCCTCGCGCCAGTAGCTCTCGAGCGGGCGCCAGGTGTAGACGGTGATGCCGAGGGTGTTGTAGTAGTCGATGAGCGTGACGTGTGCGGTCACACCGCCCAGGCACAGCACGGCGACGAGCAGGTTGGTGAGCAGCATGCGCTTGGCGTTGGCGGCGCCCTTCTGACGGTGCGGTGCCACCAGGCCGGCGTACTCGCACAGCAGCATGGCGATGGCGGTAAAGCCCATGGACAGCACGCAGAACAGTGAGATCGAGAAGGTGTAGCCGGTGCCGGCGACCGCGGCGGCGGTGGAGATGGCCGAAAGGTCGCCCGGCTGGATGGGCATGGATTTAAACGTGATGACGAAGAACTCGGCAATGCCCAGGACAAAGAGGGCAAAGGCCAAGACCGCGGGGGCTGCGCCGTGGCGCTGGAACAGGAAGAACAGGCCGACCATGAGCGTGGTGATGATGGCCCACTCGAGCAGGATGCACAGGGGGTAGACCCAGGTAAAGTCGTGGTTGGACGAGACCTCCATGCCCAGCAACGCAAAGACGCCGGAGAGCAGCAGGCACAGGACGGCGGCGACGAGCGGTTTACCCACAAAGGCTCCGCGCAGGCGGGCGAGCTTGCCGGTGGGGGCGGGGGCGTCGGGCCCGGCGAACGCAAAGACGCGCGGGGCGATGCGGTCGCGGGCGATGCTGGCCCAAGCGCAGCCGGTGAGGATGGCGTTGGTCAGGATGAGCATCACGAAGGCGAGCGGCTCGTTCTGCGCGACGAGGCCAATAGCGCCCCAGACGGTCAAAAAGAGCTGGAACAGGCCAAAGGCGACGCTCCAGGCGAAGGCGCCCTTGGCAACGGTGCCCGACTGAGCGCGAATGGCCTTGGCCTCGCGTAAGACAAGGTAGACGGTCGCCGCAAGACCGACGAGCGAGATGGCGGCAGCGAACATGCTGAGACTCCTCACAAACTTAAAACCTACGAAAGCGGGGGTTTACCCGATTGTTACCTAAATATGCGCTGCATTTGCGGGCTGCGCACAACAACCAGCCATATTAACGCGCACGTGTGACGGTGTGGCGCAATGTAGTGGCGACCTGCGCGATAATGGACGGGAATTACACGGAAACGTAAAGGCTTCTTAAAGAAATGGCGAGGATAGAGCTATGGGCGAGCAGGTTTGTATGACGGGTGCCGAGTGCTGCGGCGGAGCTGCGGGCGTGGATGCGAACGGTTATCCGGTCGAGACTACGGGCAATGCGGTGCTGGACATCTTGGAGCACCGCTCGTCCACGCGTGCCTTCGCGCGTGATGACGACGACCGCCCCGTGGCGGTGACCGACGAGCAGCGGGCGGCAATCTTGCATGCGGCGAGTCGCGCACCGTCGGCGGGCGCCATGATGATGTATTCCATCGTAAGTATTCGCGAGCAGGCTACGCTGGACCGTCTGGCCGACCTGTGCGACCACCAGCCCATGATCGCCAAGGCGCCCTGGGCACTCATATTTGTGGTCGATTATGCCAAGTGGATCGATCTGTTTGAGCACGTGGGCTGCTTTGAGCCCGAGTTTGTCGAGCGCACGGGCAAGGCGCCCCGCCGCGCGCCGGGTTTGGGCGACTTTGCCATCGCGGCCCAGGACGCCGTGATCGCCGCGCAAAACGCCGTGGTCGCCGCTGAGGCCCTGGGCCTGGGGAGCTGCTACATCGGTGATATCGTCGAGAATGCCGAGGAAGTTGCCGAGCTGCTCGATCTGCCACCCTATACCATGCCGCTGTCGATGCTCATCATCGGCACGCCCCGTAAGGAGCGTCCGGCCATTGCGCATCCCGTGGTGAACCTGGTGCACGAGGAGCGCTACTGCCGCGCCGATGCTGCGACTATGGACGCGCAGGTGGCCGAGATGGACGCGATGTTCCGTCCGCATGCCCGCGAGGTGGGGGAGCGCGTCGTGGACATCTATACCCGCAAGCACACGAGTCCCTTTATGGCCGAGATGAGCCGCTCCATGGAGTGGTGGTTCAAAAACTGGCTCGGAAAATGACAGATGAGGCAAAGGGACAGTCCCTTTGTCGCATTCCATATCGCCGTGGTGGCCTAAAGGCCGTATAAATGTTTATCTAGCTGGGAAAACGATGCCGTGCAAGCGCGGGTCGATTACCTATAATCCCTTCGAACATTAAAGTTGGGAGGAAACCGGCTTATGGAACAAAAGGCCAAGGAGGCAGCCTCGCACGCTGCGATTCCTGTGAGCATCTCGGCGATGCTCGTCACGCTGGGCGTGGTGTACGGCGATATCGGCACCAGCCCTATGTATGTAACCAAGGCGCTCGTTGCCGGCAACGGCGGCATCGGAAGCGTGACGGAGGAGTTCGTGCTTGGCGCGCTCTCCCTTGTCGTGTGGACGGTCACGCTGCTGACCACCATCAAGTATGTGCTCATCTCGCTGCGCGCCGATAACCATGGTGAGGGCGGCATCTTTGCCCTGTACAGCCTGGTCAAGCGCTGCGGCAAGTGGCTTATCATCCCCGCCATGCTGGGCGGCGCCGCATTGCTCGCTGACGGCATCCTGACGCCCGCCGTTACCGTTACCACGGCCATCGAGGGCCTGCGCACCATCCCGGCGGTCCATGCCGTGCTGGGCGATGACCAGGGCCGCGTCGTCGCCATTACGCTCGCCATCATCATCGTTCTCTTCTTGGTGCAGCGCATCGGTACGGCCAAGATCGGTCACGCTTTTGGCCCCATCATGACGCTGTGGTTCCTGTTCTTGGGCGGCACGGGTCTGTTCTTTGTCTTCCAGTACCCCGCGGTGCTGCTGTGCCTCAACCCGCTGCGTGGCATCGGCTTTTTGTTGAGCCCCAACAACCACGCGGGCATCATGATTCTGGGCAGCTGCTTCCTCGCCACCACCGGTGCCGAGGCGCTCTACTCAGACATGGGCCACGTCGGCCGCGGCAACATCTACGCTACCTGGCCGTTCGTTAAGTGCTGCCTGCTGCTTTCCTATATGGGCCAGGGCGCTTGGCTTATCAACAACGCCGCCAACCCCGAGCTCATGGGTATCGCCGACCTCAACCCCTTCTACCAGATGCTCACCCCGGGCCTGCGTCCCTTTGCCGTCGGCCTTTCCACCGTCGCGGCCATCATTGCCTCGCAGGCGCTCATCACCGGCGCATTCTCGCTGGTGTCCGAGGCCAGCCGCCTGGACCTTATGCCGCACATGCAGGTTTTCTACCCTGCTGAGACCAAAGGCCAGCTTTATATTCCCATGGTCAACAACGTCATGCTCGTGGGCTGCGTCATCGTGGTGCTGCTGTTCCAGAACTCGGCGCATATGGAAGCCGCCTACGGCCTTGCCATTACGCTGACTATGATGTGCACCACACTGCTGCTCTTCTTCTACCTGCACGAGGAGCGCAAGCTCAAGGTTGCTCCGTGGATTTTCGCGGCCTTCTTCCTTTTGCTCGAAGGCTTCTTCTTCGTGAGTTCGCTCACCAAGTTCTTCCACGGCGGCTACTTCACCATCCTTATGGCCATGCTCATCATGGGCATTATGGTGTGCTGGTACAACGGCACGGCGGTCGAGCAGCGCCAGTTTACGCTGCTGCCGCTGCGCAGCTACCTGCCGCAGCTCAAGCGCCTGCGTGACGACGACCGTTACGAGCGCATGAGCGACAACGTCGTGTACCTGACCAAGGACACCCATACCGACTACATCGACCGCGATATCGTCTATTCGATCTTGGACAAGCATCCCAAGCGCGCCCGCGCCTGGTGGTTTGTGAATGTCGAGACCATGGACGAACCGCACACCTTTGCCTATTCGGTCGAGACGTTCGGCACCGACTACGTGTTCCGCGTGCATCTGTACCTGGGCTACAAGATCAACCAGCGCGTCAATGCCTACCTGCGTCAGGTTGTTCAGGACCTGGCTGCCACCGGCGAGTTGCCGGCGCAGACGCATGACTACTCGGTCTACAAGGATCCGGGTAACATCGGCACGTTCAAGTTCGTCCTGATCCGTAAGCTTCTGGCGCCCGAAAGCGATGTGGAGCCCAGCGAGCGTACGGCCATCACGCTCAAGTACATCATCCGTCGCGCCGCCGGCACGCCTGCGCGTTGGTACGGCCTGGAGAACTCCAACGTGAGCTTTGAGTACGTGCCGCTGTTCACCAAGTTCAAGGCCGTGAATAAGATGCAGCGCCTGGCTCCCAACGAGCGGCCGTAGTCGACGCTCGAGGTTTGTCTGCGAACGGGCGGGCTTGTAATGACGGAGATTGAGTCCTGGGAGGAAACCATGGATGCAAAGGTGCTTGACGGTTGCGATCTTGCGACCGAGCTGGTGCGTGAGGTACGCGCCGATGCTGCCGAAGATCGGTTCTTTACGAATCGGGCCAACATGGACATGGCCGACCGCGTGATTTCGATCGTGGTGACGGTGCTTGTCGCGGCGTGCGTGTGCGCACTGCTCGCGCACATGCTGTTTGTCTAACGATCGCAGACTGCAAAGGCTATACACTTGGAACCACCACAAGGGGAAACCACCACAAAGGTGCCTGTCCCCTTTGTGGTGGTTTTTGTTTTTGAGAGAGGGGCGGGGCACTGATGGACGTCCGTACGGACGGCGATATTGCCGATAGCTTTTGGTGGCGGCGCACAACGCTGACGCGCCGCACTCCTCTGTATGACGCCTGCGTATCGGTGGGGCTGCTGGTCGCGGCGACGATTGTGGGCGCGCTGCTCGACCATCCGGGTCTCGCGCCGAGCATCATGATCGTCTATGTGTTCGCCGTTCAGCTGTGCGCATTCTTTACCTGGAGTCGCCTGTATTGCTTGCTGAGCTCGGCTGCCGCCGTGGCGCTCTACAACTTCTTGTTTGTCGACCCGCGCTACTCGCTGTCGCTTATCGACCGCGGCTATCCCGGCATGTTCTTCATCATGTTCGTGGTCTCGCTTGTGTCAAGCTCGATTGCGTTGGCCCTGCGCCGTGCCTTGGCACAGGCTGCCGCTAGCGACCGCCGCACGCATATGGTGCTCGAGACCAATCGCATGTTGCAGCGCTGCGCCGATCAGCATCAGATCGTTCACGCTATGGCCACGCAGCTGGCGCGTCTTTCGGGCTGTCCGGTCGTATGGTACAGCGCCGACGCCGACGATGATGACTTGCTGCCGCGTGCGACGTACACGGCCGTGGGTGACGCCGCGCCGGTGCACCAGCTGGCGCCCCAGATGCCGCCGCGGCTCTCGGCGTCCGCCTAT
>ERZ1106952.753-NODE-753-length-12433-cov-2.400307_pt1 | contig 12433 bp, 6 predicted proteins | sample MGYA00403677_ERZ1106952 | MGnify/ENA primary metagenome ERZ1106952 (study PRJEB35170, sample SAMEA104062415) | human gut metagenome | biome: human gut; feature: human-associated habitat; material: faeces | place: Denmark | collected 2012-05-14 ...
AACGGGGCGCGAATACGCGGCGGGGGACGGAATTGCAGTTACTTCGCTAGAAGCCAACCATACCGATTTCCCGCAGCACTTTATATTTGAAAAAGCCGGCAAAAAGATTTTTTACGGATTGGACGGCGCATGGGTGCTGAACGAATCTTTCCGCAAAATGCGCGGCAGGTGTTTCGATCTGCTGATTTTAGACTGCACGATGGGGGACTACGACGGCGATTTGCGGATATCCGAACACAATTCCATTCCGATGGTGCGGATGCTGCTCAAATCGTTTGCGACGGTAGGGATAACGGGGCAAAATTCGCGGGTGTACTTGTCGCACCTGGCTCCGTCGCTGCACAGACCGCACGCGGAAACGGAAAAGATCTGCGCGCAATTCGGCGCGCATGTGGCGTACGACGGGCTGACATTGGAGATTTGAGCGGCCGTTTGCAGTTTTCGACTGCGGAGAGGGTATAAATATCTTTTTTCGTGCGTGGCAAAGCCGGCGGAAGTTAAGGAAGTGAGAGAAAACATATGTCTATGATAGAAAAGCGCAAAAAAGAGCGCATTAACCTGGTGTTGAATACGATCAAATCTTATCCGGACTCCTCAAAAACGGAGATCAAGAAAATTTCCGGCCTTTCCATGGAGGTCGTATTGCAATATATCGATTACCTTACGGAAGAAGGGTTGATCTGCTGTTCGGATGTAAAAGCGGATGAAGAGGCAAAGGTGGGCAGGCGGGCGGATCGATACCGCTTGAATCCCGCAGGCGGCAAATTTCTCGGCGTAAAGTTTACGGCGCGGCGCATGAGCGGCGTAGTTACCGATTTCTGCGGAGACGTTATCGCCACTTACGAATCGGAAAAAGACAATCTGCGTATTGCCCCGCAGGAACTTATGGAAAGGCTGTATCGCTGTATCGACAGCCTTATCCAAACCTTCCCCGTAAATATGCTGACGGCGATCGGTCTGTCCGCGCCCGGTTTTGTAGACAGCAACAACGGCGAACTTCTCCGCTACAACAATTTATTGAGCGACGTTCCGCTCCCGTTAAAGAGAGAGGTGGAGGCGAAATACGGCATTCCCGTTTTTGTGGACGGCACCACGCGGTCGAAGGCGATCGCCTATCATCTGAACGCCGGAAAGGATATTGAAAATTTTGCCTATATCTTTATCGGCACCGGCTGTACTTCCGCGTATATCTATAAAAACAATTTGTACCGCGGCGGCAACAGTTTTGACGGCGAGTTGGGGCATTTGCCCGTTTTCGGGAAGAGCAAGGAATGCAGCTGCGGAAAAAGAGGCTGTTTGGAAACGGTGGTGGGCAACCGTTACATCATAAAAGAGATGCAGGAGCGGGGCAGAACCGATTGCTTGGCAATCGAAGATTTTGTCGCCGCGGCGGAAAATTCCGACGCCGCCGCGCTTGCCGTTTTAGAAGAAGCCGCAAAAGCGATCGCCTATGCCGTTTCCGCCGTCATTACGCTGTACGATCCGCAGAATATCATTTTGTGCGGAGATTACATCGACTGCGATAAATTCAAAGAGCCTTTCCGCAGATGGCTTTCCGAGGTTTGCCTGCGCGACTTGTATAAACGCACGAGATTGCATTTTATCAAAAACCAACGGGGTGACAACGCGGCCGATGCGGCTCTTTTATGCTATTATAATTTGTATTACAACAAAAATTTGATTTGAATTGTTTGTCGAAAAGAGCGGCTTCGGCCGCCCTTTTTTATCGCTCCGCAAAAGGCCGAAAAAGAATATTACAATAAAATTACAAAAATTTTTGAAAAAAGTATTGACAAATGAAAAGATTCGTGATAGTATAGAATCATAATTAAATCGGTATCGATTAAATTAAAAAAGTTTTCGGAGGAGGATGTATGAGAAAACTGGCAGTAATGGTTATGTCGTTCGTGGCGGCGGTCATGCTCGGCGGTGCGGCGGTGCTGACGGCGGTGATGCCCGCCCGAGCCGCGGACGTTACGGGCATCGAAGCGGTGGAGGCGATGTTCGAAACGGAAAACACGGCGGCGTTTTCTCTGTATGAAAAGAATAACAATATTCTTGTAAGACAAGAGGATGATACGCCCGTTACGGCAGCCTCGACGACGGCGGCGGATGCAACGCACAACCAAACGACGACGATCACCTATGAAAACCCCATTTATATCGGGGATAATTCGGACGAAGTACCGTTTTTTACTTATTCCGTCGTGAAACAAGATAAGGATGGAAAGCGCGATTTCGACGCGATGATCGTCACTTTAACGGACACCGAAGACGCAACCAATCAGGTGAGCGTACTCATCGGTTTTTGGAATGTAACCGACAGCAGCGCGTACTCAACGGTTTATGCCAAAGGAAGCAATCAATCTTTTTACGGATATCACTATTATTCTAATCACAGAACAGAGGCGGCGGCTCCCGTGAATCAGGGAACCGTAACAAACGGAGTGATCGAAAATTATCCGGATTCTGTATGGGAACTTTATTATGACAACGACACGAAGAAAGTCCATATGAATTTCGGTATGCCGCAATACAGCAATGCCGATCGGGATGGCATTTTTACAAATGGTGCAGGGAAAAGCCTGACGACAGTACGAGACCTGACGGATAATACAACCAAAGGGTTGACAACGGAAACCCCTTATACCAAGGGCATGGAAACGGCGTATCTCTCTATTACCACCGTCCGCGGCTGGTATATGTACGACGGCATCGGAAATTCTACTGTATATGCCGGCGACTTCCGCGGCGGCAGTCCGTCTGCACATACGTTGAGCGACACGGGCGCGCAGTATATGATCCGCTCTATCGACGGGTTGAACTTCGGACTGACGGACGGAACGATGGCGGACAGCGAAACCGTGTATTTTGCCGGTTCTTTCAGCGACAGCGGCGCGGCGGAGATACCGGTTTTGAACCGCTATACCGTGCTCGGAGGGATTGCAGAAGATAAAACATATACCGAAGGCACGTATATAACGGTCGAAAACGAAAGTTCGGAACCGGTGGACGTGCAGGGGCTTTCAGACGGCAAATGGACGGAAGGCTGCGGTTTTGCGGGCGGAAACGGCGTTTATACGGTGAATTATTACTCAGATTCCGCGCATGAAACGTTGGTAGAGTCGATCACCGTCACATTGTATCGGCCTGCATTCGATAGGGCGGAAGAGATCGTTGCGCCCAACGTGTTCGAGGGCGACGGCAGCACCTTCGGCTGGGAAATTTTCCGCGTCGGCAGCACGCCTCTCTACAGCGGAGTTACCGTCAGCACTGCCGCGGCAGGTTCTGTTACCTATACAAAAGATATCAATATATCCAACAACACCGAAAACGACGTTTTGCTCGAATTCATCGCCATTCCCAATGAGGTGGGCGTGTTCGATTTCACGTCGATCACATTCAAATTTATCGATAAGAGCGATTCGAGCAATTACTTTACCGTCAACCTGTGCGCGGGCGCGTCGAGCAATCTCGGCAGCCTCACGGCGGGCGGCAACAATCAGGATTTGTACGGCTTAAAATATATCCGCCAAAACGATGAGTACGGCAACGGGGCCTACGGAACGGGCATCCCGCAGAATTTGGCGGGACAGGGAGTAGGCAGCTTCCAATATACCTCGATTTGCTTGTATTACGATAAGCAAGCGAACGCGCTGTATGCTTCGCCCGCGTACAATTATGAAACGCAGGCTGTGGTGGAAAAACAACTCGTCCGCAACTTCGGGGATACCTCTTTGAAGCTCGATAAGGACGGCAACACCGTTGCTGCGCAGGAGGCGTGGAACGGCTTTACCGGGAATTCCGTCACGCTGGAGATCACCGTAAACACGGTGGCGGAAGGAAAGACGGCGAAGTACGGCGTGCTTACGGTAGACGGCGAGCGCCTTACCAAACGTCTGGATACCGAGTTTTTATTCGACGGCATCGTCGGTTACGAGTACGCGCTGCCTTCACCCACGTACGTGAGCGGGCTTACGGGCGCGGAAACGAATTTCAGTTCGGTCGCTTCCGGCGTGCGCGTGCTGTATGAAGATAAAGAGGTCGATGTGCTCGGCGGCGTGTTCACGCCCCAAAGCGCGGGCGAATATACCGTGCAGTACGCGGTGGAAGAGAACGGCAAAACCTACATGGCTTCGTTTGCACTCACCGTATTCGCGCAGGATCAGGCGCCTGCCGTGGAGTTCGATATCACAGGCGGCTTGGATGAGGGCGACGTGATCTACCTCGGCGGCGGCATACAGGGCAGCGTTTCCGCGGCCACGGCCCTGCACCATGACGGCAGCGCCTGCGAAGTCACCGTGCAGATCGTCAAGGGCGATGAGGTGGTGAAGACGTTCGAAAACGGCGAATTTTCTTACGACTTTAATGCGGTAGGCGATTACACGCTCGTGTTCACCGCCGTGGATAAGGTCGGCAGAGAGAGCGTGCGGAAAATTCCTTTCGCGGTGTCGCGCACGAGCATCGAGATCGCCGATCCCGACGATGAACAGACGCTGCTCGACCGTTCCGACAGTATCGCATTCTCCGAAAAAGACATCGTAGTGAGCGACGTGCGCATCGAGGGCGGCACCACGGTCACCACGCCGCAAACGGATTTTGCCTCGCTCGAAGTGGACATTTCCTATTCTTATAATGACGGGGCATTCACCGAATGGACGAAAGAATCCGACATGAGCGCTCTCGGCGATTATGATGTAAAATACACCGTTTCTTACACGCTGGAAAGCGGCGGAGAAAGATACGGTTCGGAATACGTGCGCACGGTAAAGGTTGTAGACAACACCGCGCCCGTGCTCGAGGAGGCGGAGCCGCCCGAAGGCAACGTGCAGGCAGACGCCTCGCAGTCGACCGATTCGGCGCTCTATTATAAGGCGCTTACGGGCGAAGAGATCTCAATTTTACAGTTGGGCGCGACGGACGCGCGCGGCGACGGGCCTTTCGATCTTTCGGGAGAAGTCGAGGTCAGATTTACGGACGCCGACGGCGATGTGACCGATGCCGTGTTTACGGAAGGGAAATTCACCTTTACGCCCGATAAAGCGGGTACCTATTATGTCGCCTTTATCGTCAGCGACGGCGTGCTCAAAGATACGCTCGTATATGTGTTCGAGGTCAAAAACGTATGGCTGAACGCGTCGTTTGAAAGCGATACGCTGGCAGACGCGGTGTTCGGCACGGCATACGAACTGCCCGTTCCCGTCCTGACCGATTTCAACGGCGACGCGGTGACTGACGCGCAGATCACGGTGGAAATAATCCCGGAGAGCGGTACGTCTTTCACGGTTGAAAATTATACCTTTACTCCCGATCAGACCGGTACGTTTACGGTGCGCTACACGATCGTCAGCAATGGCGAGAGCGCAGTGAAAGAGTTCGCTCTCGCCGTAAAGGACACTACGGCGCCCGTGATCGTCTTTGACGGGGAAGTGCCGAAGACCGCCGAGGCGGGCGACACGGTCGTTCTCCCCGCCGTAAAGATCACCGATGACAGAGACAGTGTTCTCGGTTATCGGATCTGGCTGGAATTCGAAGGCGAGCGCACGGAGTTGTTCGATCTGTCGTTCAAGGCGGAAAAGGTCGGTACCTATAAGATCATCGTGGAAACGAGCGACACGGCGGGCAATCCGGCGGAAATTTCGGCAGAGATTACCGTTACGGAACGCAGCGAATCGGGCGGCGGGTGCAGCGGTACGCTTTTTGCGGGCGCCGGCATGGCCGGGGCGGCCGTTGCAATGGCGGCGGCGCTCCTGCTGAAAAAGAAGAAAACGGCAAATCGGTAAACAGTGCGGGGAAGATCGTTTCTTTCCGATCTTCCCCGAAAATAATTTTTTATGGAGGAAGCAATGAAAAAATTCTTTATCAAAGGATTGGCGCTCGTGTCGGCAGTTGTTTTAAGTTTGGGCATTGCCGGCTGCGGCGGTATGCGAGGCATCGATCCCAACAAAACGCAGTTATACGTAGGGTTGTACGACGGCGGCTGGGGCAGCGATTGGCTGGACGACGCGAAAGCGCGTTTTGAGGCAGAGTATCAAGACTATCAGGTCGTCATTACGAAACTGAAAGACGAATACGAATACGCTACGCTGAAAAACAACATCGCCACCGATTTCAACGATATGTACATTACGGCGTGCTCGTATTATAACTACATAAACGACGAGCAGATCCTCAATATTACAGATGCGGTCACGGCGGATATGGCGGATTTGGGAGAGCCGGGCAATACGGTCGAATCGAAAATGGACGAGGAGCACCGCTCTTTTTACAAAACGGCCGACGATAAATATTATGCCGTTCCTTTCGGTTCTTCGATCTGGGGACTGAATTACGACGTAGACCTGTTCGAGGAGCAGGAACTGTTTATAGCCTCGTCCGACGGCACGGGCAGGAATATCACGTGGACGACCGGCAAAAAGGGCGCGGCCGCAAAATCGGCGGGGCGCGACGGGAAAACGGAAACGTACGACGACGGCTGCCCCGTTACCTGGGCGGATTTTCAGGCGCTCCTGCGCAGAATGCAGCAGCACAACATAACGCCGTTTATCTGGTCGAACGAAGTCGGCTACCGCAACCAGATACTGCTTTCGCTCTGGGCGGACTCGGAAGGGCGCGAAAATTTCGAAAAGATCAAGACCCTCTCCGGAACGTTTACCGATTATACGGGTGCGCAGCAGACGCTGAGCGAGGATGCGGGGTACAAGATCAATCTTATGCAGGGCAAATACAACGCCGTCGAATTTGCGGCATATGTTTCTTCCAACGGCTATATGGACGGCAATTCCGGAACGTTCGGCTTTACCGAAACACAAGATCAGTACATTGATTCGAGACATTCCCAAACGATCGGGAAAGGCAACCGCATAGCATTCCTCATCGACGGCGGGCATTGGTACAACGAAGACGAGGGGTACATTGAACAGACCAATCAGGAGCGCTACCCCGAAGATTACGGCAAAACAGGGCGCAGGTTCTCCGTAATGCCGTTCCCCGTTTTCGGCGACGAAACCAATACTACGGCGACCTATCTGGAGAGTTCTCATGAATTTGCCATGTTCGTAAATGCGCAAACGAACAATGCGGCTCTTGCCAAATTGTTTATTCGTTTTCTCTGCACGGACGAAAGCCTGCGCAAAACGACGATGATGAGCGGCCTGCACAGAAATTACAACTATACGCTTACCGATGATGAAATCGCCGAAATGCCGTATTATTATCAGCAACTCTATAAATTGCAGTCCTCTCCCGATGTGGATATCGTCAGCGTCCGCCAAAGCAATGATTTTTATATCAGGAACCAGGAACTCGCGAGCATTATCGGGTGGGTGTTCCAGGGGTCTTTTACAAACAATCAGGGAACAAATACGAGTTTGAGCGAACCGTTCGACGATTTCAGGTATTATACGAAGCAGGGCCTTACCGTTGACAAATATGTGCAGGGCAGTTACCAGTATTACGCCGACCAATGGGGGACGATGGTTCAATGAGTAAAAAACAGAGAGATTCGGAAAACTCGTCCTGGCGCGAGCGGATAAAGTGGGGGATTTATGATGCCCGCTGTTCGCTGCACCATAAATTGCACTCCGCGTCTGCCGGCAAAAAAACGGCAACGCTGCGGAAATCGCGCATCTACGAAAAACTTTTTATCGCCGCGGTGCTTTGTATCCCTCTTACCATTTTCTGCGTGTTTTACATCGGCGTAAACATCAACAGCATTTTCCTTGCGTTTCAGGAATACAATCCCCGCACCGGCGGGTACGATTGGCTGGGGTTCGACAATTTTGCAACGTTTTTCGAAATGCTGAAAACGGAAGCGTTCATGAGTTATGCGTGGACAAACACCGTTATTCTGTTCGTGATCAATCTGGCGGTAAACCTCCCTTTCCACATTATAAACGCCTATTATGTCTATAAGAAAAATCCGCTCGCCAAAACATTTCGTATATTGTTGTTTTTGCCGTCTATCCTATCCAGCGTGATCACGGTAACGATGTTCAAGTATTTTCTGACTTACGGATTGGAGGGGATCTACAACCTGTTTCACCTCGGAGAGGTCCCGAACCTTATCTACAATCCGTCCACAGGCTTTACGACCATCATCATCTATTCGTTCTGGGTGAATTTCGGCGGTTCGATCATTCTGTTCCTCGGACTAATGAACAGGATCCCGCCGGATATTCTGGAAGCGGCGTCGATCGACGGCATCACGCCCGTTAAGGAGTTTGTAGACATCATTCTGCCGCTTATTTTCCCCACGATCAGCATTTACATCATCAACCTTTTAGCGGGATTTTTTGCGCAGCAGGGTTCGCTCTATACATTTTACGGCAACGACGCCCGCAACGAATTTTATACTTTCGGCTACTATTATTACATTCAGGTTCTCGGCGAAGCGGGCGTTGCGAGATATCCGGTCGCTTCGGCCGCCGGCCTTCTGTTCACCATAGTGACCGTGCCGGTTACGCTGGGCGCGCGCTGGATTATGAATAAGGTCTGCCCGTCTGTGGATTATTGAGGTGCATAATGGAAAGAAGTAAGTTGAAAAAGGGCAAATGGGGGCCTTTCCGCATCATAATGCTGTTTTTGCTGTCCGTTTATGCGCTGACGATCATTTTCCTGGTCGTTTGGGTGCTGCTGTCGTCTTTTAAGTCGAAAATGGATTTCAGCGACTATCCGCTCGGTTTCCCGAAAAAATTTTATTTTGAAAATTATGCCAATATCTTTAAGGAACTGAGCGTTCCGGTCACCATACCGGGCGTGGGGCAGAGGGATATTCTTCTTCCCGAACTGTTTCTGTACTCGCTTTTATACAGCGTCGGCTGTACGGCGGTTTCCATCATCGCCAAAGCGATGGTCGCCTATGTGGTGGCAAAGTATAAATTCCGCCTTGCTCCCGTGCTGTACACGGTCAATATCGTAGTCATGATCATTCCCATCGTCGGGCGTCTGCCCAGCGAGTTGCAGCTCATGCGTGCGATCGGGTTCTATGATAACCTTCTGGCGCTGTGTATCATGAAAGGTTCTTTTACGGGGATGGATTTCATGCTGCTGCACGCCACGTTCTGCACCGTTTCCTGGGAATATGCGGAAGCCGCAAAAATGGACGGCGCGTCGCATTTTACCATCATGTGGAGAGTCATGTTCCCGATGGTGAAACAGGTGATACTGATCCTCGCCCTTACGAATTTTATCACATATTGGAACGATTGGAATGTGAACGTGACTTATATGCCGAGTTATCCCACTGCCGCATATGCGCTGTATACGTTCCAGAACAGCAACATCAATTCGATCAGTTTGGGCGGCGTGCCGTATGTGCTTTGCGCCTGTACGGTAGTCATGCTCCCGATTCTCATTCTGTTCTTTATTTTCAGAGACCAGTTGTTGGGGGAAGTCAGTTTCGGAGGAATTAAAGGATGACGAAAAGAAAAAGCATTATAGCAATTATTTCGGCTTTGCTGCTCATCGTCGCGGTCGGCGCGGCGTGTATGCTGTCGCTGGGCGCGAAAAGGGCTTCCGCCCTTACGGCAAACGATCTTTTGAGCGGATCTTCTGTCACCATACAGCAGAATGCGGCGCTGCCGGGTTATATGGAAAAAATATGGTGGAACGGAAAGGAATACAATTCGAGCGAACTGACCGCCGTGCGCATCGAAACGGACGGTTCGGCCACTTCGGCAACCGTGAATTACGGCAGGGTGATCGACCTTTCCGACTGCGACGAAAACAGCCGCATTTTCGATTTTATCGTTGCGCCGGCAAGCGGCCGCGAATTTAACGGCGATGAGGCGAACGTTACCACTGCGGATTACGATTTCCGCACATTGCAAGTGACGTTTACCGATATCTACGACGAATCCAACTATATTACGTTTGATTTCGAGCGCCGGCAGGACTTTTATTATTACAGTTCCATACGCGTCAGCGCGCCCGGCATGACGAGCGGCGGCTGGGTGGAATCGAGACAGGCGATGCGGCAGTCGCCTTTCGGGACGCCGCTCACCTCTTCCTTTACAGGCTGCCCGGCAAATGCGAACGGCCAATATGCCGTGATCTCTACGTTTTTCGATTACGCGGAGCGCGCTGTGTATGCGCAGCCGTACGGCTCCCTGGAAAAAACGACCGTGCGCGATCTGGATTCCGAGGAACACCTTCTCCCCGGTGAAAGTACCCTGTGGAACGGGTTTACCACGGGCGAGGTGCGGCTTTCGTTCAGTTTTCAAACGATCAACCCCTCCACGAAGGCGGCGATCTATCTGTTTGCGCTGAACGGGCAGGATCTGACGGGGAAGGAGATCGTTGATACGACGGCGCCTATCGTGAAGCCCGTGGACGAAAATCTTGCAGACGGCGTTCCCGAAGGGGAGGTTTCCCGGCCGTACAAAATTTTCAATGCCACCGCTTACGATGCGCTCGACGGCAAACTCGATGCCTCGCGGATCGCGGTAAACGTATTAAAACCGGACAGGGAAACTTCCGCACCCATTGACTCGGACGGCTGTTTCACGCCGGATGAGGCGGGGATTTATACCATTGTTTGGAGTATTTCCGATTCGTCCGGAAATCCGGGCGAATACCGGCTGCCGGTAACAGTTCGCGGAAAACTCGCCGACTTGCAGATCACCGTCGAAAACAATGATTTGCAGGAAACGTATTCCGTCGGCGAAACGGTGAATATCCCGCAGAATCTGACGATAAGGGGCGGTTCGGGGGCGTATAAAACGTCGATTTCCGTGATCGACGGTGCGAGCGGCGAAACGTTGCCGCTTACCGGCGGAACGATCGTCTTCACGCAGCAGGGCTATTACACTGTTTCGTACCGCGCCGAAGATTATATCGGAAATGTAACGATGCAAAAATATTTTATCCTCGCCGAGGGAAGATCGCAGCCGTACGTGGAAGAGCCGTCTATGCCGACCGCCGTGCTTGCGGGCAAACAATTTGTATTTCCGGAGTTTTCCGCGATCGACTATAATTCTTACGCCGGCAAACCCGTTTCGGCAAACAAGTTCTACGAAGTGACGGCGGACGATTGGAAAACGACGACTGTCTATAAAGAGGGCGATGCGTTCACGCCGTCGGCAGGGACTTACCGATACAGAGTCTGTGCCGAAAATATTGCCGATCCCAGTCAGAGTTACACGGGCGAGGAGGGCAGTTTTACGGCGGCGGAGGCGGAGAGCATCGGGGCGTATCTGTACGATCCTGCCGGGAACGTACAGGCGGATTATACGGCGAGCGCAGACTATCCGCGTTACATCGCGCAGGAAGACGTCACGCTTGAATTTCTGAACCGTTTGAGCGCGGAGAGTTTTTATCTTACGTTCAACGTTCCTTCGGAACATTCCGGATACGGGATGATCGAACTGCTCGTCCGCGACTATGCAAACGCCTCGCAGAGCGTTACGATCGGAATTTCACGGGGCGACAGTCAATGCGGCGTTTACCTGAACGGCGAACGGGTGCTTTCCCTCAATTCTCCGTTTACGGGTACAACGTTCGAAGTTTATTTTTCCAACGGCTATGCCTATATCAACGCCACACTGCTCGGCGATTTGGGTGAGGATATGTTTTCCTCCGGCCTCGTGTACCTGTCTGTTTCGGTGAAAGAAGTCAGCGGTACGGCGGGATTCGAACTGCGCCGTATCAACAACCAAACGTATCTCGGTCTGTTCGACGAGGGCGAAAACTTCGATCTGACGGCTCCCGTGGTCGTGACGTCGGTAGACATCGAACTGATCAAATATGTGGGCGATTCAATCGTGATTCCGAGCGCCAAGGCGTACGACGTACTCGATCCCGTTTCGACGATCTCGCTGCGCGTAATGCGGAACGAAGAGCAGATTTACCAGCAAAACGACGCCGAAGGGACGGTAATTTTTGCCGAACTCCCGGGCGAATATATGATCGTTTATACGGCGTCTGATTCTTCGGGCAATACGGCGAGCGCAACTTATACCGTAAAGGTCATCAACCGTGCCGCGCCTTCCATAAACGTGCAGGGAAACCTGCCCGCGCAGACAAGCGCAGGCAGCACCGTCAAAATTCCGCAGGCAACGGCGTCGGATTTTGCGGGGAACGCGCTCGAAGTTTTCGTGTATGTGATCGATGCCGACAATTATATGAGGCAGGCGGCCGATTCGTTCGTTGCGGAAAAGGCGGGCACTTACATCGTGCGTTATTATTGCTATGACGCCTATGGCTGCTATACGATACGCGATTATGCGGTTACCGTGATCGGAGGTTGAAAATGAAAAAATTAAAATACATTGTTTGCTTGGGGTTGGTGATCGTTATGGCAATATCTTCGGTCGCATGTAAAAAAAATACGCAAACGGAAAATACGCACGTAAATATCGATGCGTATACCGTCGGATATACCGATCATACGCTTTTTGCCAACGGTGCAAGCGATTATAAAATCTTGCTGCCG
>ERZ1106952.760-NODE-760-length-12303-cov-3.686398_pt1 | contig 12303 bp, 11 predicted proteins | sample MGYA00403677_ERZ1106952 | MGnify/ENA primary metagenome ERZ1106952 (study PRJEB35170, sample SAMEA104062415) | human gut metagenome | biome: human gut; feature: human-associated habitat; material: faeces | place: Denmark | collected 2012-05-14 ...
TTGCCGTTTTAAGGCAAGCTCGGCAAGTAGAGTGGCGAGCGTATGCGAGCCGAGAGAGGACGAGAAGAAACAAAAAAAGACAAATTTAAAATTTTCGTCAATCAGAGCGATATAACCGAAGATGTAAAAAGATCTGTATGAAAAAATTATTCCCTTATTTCGGGGCGTATAAAAAGGAATGTTTTTTATCCCCCCTGTTCAAATTGTTCGAAGCCGTGTTCGAGCTTCTCGTGCCCGTCGTGGTGGCAAAAATCATCGACGTCGGGCTGGGCGAACCCCTTGCGGGCGGCGGCTACAACGCAAACACGGCGTACATCGTTAAAATGTCGCTGTTGCTTATCGGTCTCGGACTTATCGGGTTGGGCTGCGCCGTCGTCGCGCAGTATTTCGCGGCAAAAGCGGCTACCGGCGTTTCGTACGAATTGAGAAAAGCGTTGTTTTCCAAATTGCAGACGCTTTCTTATAAAGATTACGATCGTCTCGGCACGTCCGCCATGCTCAACCGCATGACGGGCGACGTGCAGCAGTTTCAGACGGGCGTAAACATGTTTCTGCGCCTGTTTCTGCGTTCGCCTTTAATCGTGTTCGGCGCGATGATTGCGGCGTTTTTAATCGATCCGCCGTCCGCATGGGTATTTGCGGCGGTTATTCCCGCGCTGTTCGTCGCGGTGGCGCTCATCATGGGCATCACCACTCCGCTGTACAGAAAAGCGCAGGAAAAATCGGATAAAGTGGTGCTTGCCGCGCGCGAAAATTTAACGGGCGTGCGCGTGGTGCGCGCTTTCTGCAAAGAGGACGAGGAACGCAAAAATTTCCGTGAAAAAAATCTTGCTTTAACGAAAGGCAGAGAAAAGGCGGGCGCTATCGGCGCGCTGATGAATCCGGTTACGTTCGTTCTCGTCAATCTCGCCGTCATTTTCCTTCTGAAAGTCGGCGCGATTCGCGTGGATAACGGCTCCCTTTCGCAGGGCAACGTCATCGCGCTGTACAACCTGATGTCGCAGATTCTCGTGGAGCTTGTCAAATTCGCCAACCTCGTGGTTACGGTTACCAAAGCCGTGGCGTGCGGCGAGCGTATCGAGGGAGTCCTCGGCATGCAGGGCGACCTGAAAAAAATCGACGAATCCGCGGCGGAAGCGTATACCGATAAGCCCGGCTATATCGTGTTCGATAACGTTACGCTGAAATACAACGAAAACGCCGCGCCCGCCATAAAAAACGCTTCGTTCACGGTAGAAAAGGGCGAAACGGTAGGCGTCATCGGCGGCACGGGCAGCGGCAAAACTTCGCTCGTATCGCTGTTGCCGCATTTCTACGACGTTTCGGAAGGCGGCGTCTATCTCGGCGGCAAAAACGTAGCGGCGTACGCGCCCGAAGAACTGCGCGAAAAAATCGCCGTCGTGCCGCAGAAAGCGGTCTTGTTCAAAGGCACGGTGCGCAGCAATCTCGCCTGGGGAGATAAAGAAGCCGCTTTAAGCGACGATGCGGCATGGGCGGCGCTCAAATGCGCGCAGGCAGACGACGTGGTAAAACAAAAAGGCGGACTGGACGCCGTGGTGGAACAGGGCGGCGGCAACCTTTCGGGCGGGCAGAAACAGCGTTTAAGCGTTGCCCGCGCCCTCATGAAAGACGCGGACGTCCTCATTCTCGACGACAGCTCGTCCGCGCTGGACTACGCCACGGAACGCGCGCTTTCCAACGCTGTCCGCGCGCGGCAGAAAGAGAAGAAGCAAACGGTATTCATCGTTTCTCAGCGCGCTTCGTCGCTGATTACGGCGGATAAAATTCTGGTGCTGGACGAAGGAGAAATCATCGGCGCGGGCACGCACGAAGAACTTTTGAAATCATGCCCGGAATACAAGGAAATTTACGAATTCCAGTACGGAACGGAGGCGCAACGATGAGGAAGCATACGTTAAAAAGAATTCTTGCGCTCGTAGGAAAATATCCGTTCTCGCTCGTCGCGGTCATTCTGTTCGCCGCGGCGGAAGTGGCGGCTACCTTATACGTGCCCGTGCTGGTGGGCGACGGCGTGGATTTAATCGCAGGCAAAGGCAACGTTAATTTCGAAGAACTGAAAATCGTGTTTTACAAAATCGGCGTAGCGATATCCGTCGGTTTCGTCGCCAAATGGCTGGTGGGTATTTTCAACAACCGCCTCGCGTTCCGCACCGTGCAGGAAATCAGGAACAAGGCGTTCGATAAAATCAACGCCCTGCCCTTGAAATATCTCGATTCCCACCCCCACGGCGATACGCTTTCCCGCGTGGTAGCCGATGCCGACGAAGTGTCGGACGGGCTCGTCATGGGCTTTACGCAGCTGTTCACGGGCGTGCTCACCATCGGCGGCACCATCGCCCTGATGCTTCTTACAAACTGGAAGATAGCGCTCGTCGTTATCTTCGTTACGCCGCTTTCTATTTTTACGTCGCGTTTCATTGCCAAACGCACGTATTCGTACTTCCGCGCGCAGACGATAGCAAGAAGCGAACAGGTATCGTTCACAGAAGAAGCGGTGGGCAATTTAAAAACGGCGCAGGCGTTCTGCCACGAAAAAGAAAACGAAGCGGATTTCGAAAAAAAGAACGCCGCTTACAAATCCGCGGCAATGTCGGCAACGTTTTCCTCGTCGCTCGTCAACCCGCTTACCCGGTTCGTCAACAACGCCGTGTACGCCCTCGTTGTGCTGTTCGGCGCGCTGCAAATCGCAAAGGGCGGCTCCGGCGCGGCAGCCGCGGCGGGCGCGCTCACCGTGGGCGGACTCACCAAATTCCTGTCCTATGCAAATCAGTACACAAAACCTTTCAACGAAATTTCCGGGGTAGTAACCGAACTTTCGGGCGCGTTCGTGTGCGCGGGCAGAATTTTCGAACTTTTGGACGAAGCGGAAGAAGCGCCCGATTCGTCGCTCGGCGATCTTACCGTAACCGAGGGCAAAGTGCGGCTTGAAAACGTCAGCTTCGCCTACACCGAGGGACAGAAACTCATCGAAAATCTTTCGCTCACGGCGGAGGGCGGCAAGCGCGTGGCAATCGTAGGCAGAACGGGCAGCGGCAAAACTACGCTCATTAACCTGTTAATGCGTTTTTACGACGTCGACGCGGGGGAAATCACGGTAGACGGCACAAAAATCCGCACCGTCAACCGCAAATCTCTCCGTTCCCGCTACGGCATGGTGTTGCAGGAAACGTTTTTAAAGACGGGCACGGTACGCGAAAATTTAAAAATCGGTCGCGAATCCGCTACCGACGAAGAAATGATCGCCGCGGCGAAAGCCTGCCACGCGCACGGTTTCATCTCGCGCCTGCCGCAGGGCTACGATACGTACATCACCGAAGAAGTGAACCTTTCGGCGGGGCAGAAGCAGCTTTTGTGCATCGCGCGCATCATGCTTTCCCTTCCCGATATGCTCATTCTCGACGAAGCCACGTCCTCGGTGGATACCCGCACGGAACGCCGCATTTCCGATGCGTTCGATAAACTGATGAAAGGCAGAACGTGCTTTATCGTGGCGCACCGTCTTTCCACCATCAAAAACGCCGATATTATCCTCGTGATGGAGCAGGGCAACGTGGTGGAACAGGGCAACCACGAAACGTTGCTTAAAAAGCGCGGCTATTATTACAACCTCTACACCAGCCAGTTCGCCACCCCCGAAAATTAGTTTTTCTTTGATTGCCTCGGCGGGCTTCCCGCACATACTCCGCGGTTTATGCGCATATATATAGGCATAAACGGGCAAGGCGGTGGAGTATGCGGCTATTCAACGAAATCGGCGGAAATCTTCTACGCAACGTGGCGCCGAAAGGCAGATGTCTGTTTTTCACGGGCGGCGGCGGATATTTTCAGGGCGTAAAATCGTTCGACGGTTTTTCGCCGAAAACGGTAACGCTGCGTTTTTCCGGCGGCTCGCTGAAAGTTACGGGCGAAAATTTTTCCGTCGGCAAGTTTCAGAGCGGCGATTTCGAGCTTCTCGGCAGAATTTTCTCGATGGAATATTTTACCGCCGCCGCGCCCGCAACGCCCGAAACGATAGTAAACGCCGCCGCGCCCGCAAACAAAGCCGCAACGCCCGAAATAGCGGCGCAAGCGGCAAAGGACGGCGGCAAATGAACGCGGCTCTGCTTTGGCACGGCGAAAAATTCCGGCTTCGCGGCAAAAATGCGGAAATCGCCTTAACGCGCCTGAAAAACGCAAAAATCGACCTGTATAATGTAAAAAAAACCGAAAAAGACGCCGTAACCTTCGAGGTAAAAGGCAAACAGGCGCGAAAAGTTTTTGCAATTTATCCGAAAACGTGGTATAATAAAGCAGAGAGGGGCGGTTACGAAGCGATATCGCTCGGCGAAACGGGCGTCTTTCCGCGGCTGAAAGGCTTGCAGAAACGCGCCGGATTGCTTGCCGGGGCGGCGGCGTTTCTTCTTATCACCGCGTTCGCCGATAATTTCGTGTTCGACGCGGTATACACGGGCGACGGCGCTTTGTGCAGGCAGGCGCGGCGAATCGTCCGTGAAAGCGGCGTTACGGCGTTTTCCCGTTTCGCCGACGCGCAGGCGGAAGAAATTTCCGCAAAAATTCTTTCGCTCGACGGCGCAAGTTACGCTTCCGTGCAAAAGAAAGGCACGGTGCTGTACGTGGAAGCGCGCCGTTCCCCGTTTTCGGAAGCGGAGCCGTTGCCGGGCGACATGACGGCAAAGCACGCGGGCACGTTGCTGTCTCTCACCGTGCTTCGCGGCGAACGGGCGGCGCGACCGGGCGCGAAAATCGTCGCCGGAACTCCGCTCGTGTACGCCTCGCTGCGTTCGGGCGAGGGCGAAAGCGAAAAATTCACGAAAATCACCGTAAGCGCCCGCGCGGAAATCGCCTGCACGTACGAAGCGGAAACGGAAGCGCAAACGCAGGCGGAGGCGCTTGCCGTCGCAAAGTTCACTCTTGCCGGAACGGAAAAAACCGACGATTTTTTTATCGGAACGGCAAGCGCGGAACAAATCGGAAACGGCAGATACCTCGTAAAAATCGCCTATACGGCAATCGAAACGCTCAATTATTAGTCTTGCAAGAAAATATTCGCCTTGCGAAAAACGCTCCCGCCGCCGCAAAGCGGCGCCGCCCGGAGTAAAAACAAACAAAACGGCGATTTACAACATCGGAGAAAAATCAATCGGAATGAAAAGCGAAAAACGCACAACGGTATATTTCGAAGCTTCCTCGGCGGACAGGCTTTGCGAACTTCTCGGCGCCTACGACGAAAATCTGAAAACGCTTTCGGCGGAGCTCGGCGTCGAAATTTCCGTCGCCGACGGCTTAACTTTGAAAATCAGCGGCGAAAAAGAGAACGTCGTCCTGTGCGAAAAAGCGCTGAAAGCGGCGGCGGGCGCGGCGGAAAAAGGCGAGCGGATCGACGAACGTCAGATTCTGTACTGTATCGAAACGGCAAAATCGGGCGAATCGGAAGAAACCGAAAAACTGTTCGACGGCGTCGTGGCAACCACCGCCACCGGTAAAAAAATCAAGTGCAAAACGCTGGGGCAGAAGCGTTACGCCGAAGCCATCGATAAAAATTCCGTCGTATTCGGCATCGGTCCCGCGGGCACGGGCAAAACGTATCTCGCCGTAGCCAAAGCGGTGGCGGCTTTCAAAGCGAAAAAGGCGGAAAAAATCATTCTCACCCGCCCCGCGGTGGAAGCGGGCGAAAATCTCGGCTTTCTGCCCGGCGATCTGCAGGAAAAAGTCGATCCGTATCTCCGCCCCTTATACGACGCTCTGCAGGAAATGTTCGGCGCCGAACAGTACGAAAAACTGATGGAACGCGGCGTCATCGAAGTGGCTCCGCTTGCGTACATGCGCGGCAGAACCCTATCTTCTGCGTTCATTATTTTAGACGAAGCGCAGAACACCACGCGCGAACAGATGAAAATGTTTTTAACGCGCATGGGCGAGGGCAGCAAAGCGGTGGTAACGGGCGACGCAACGCAGGTAGATCTGCCGCGCGGCAAATCCTGCGGGCTTACCCACGCCGCGAAAATTCTCAAAGACGTAGAAGGCGTGCAGGTGTGCATGCTTTCCGATAAAGACGTGGTGCGCCATCCGCTTGTCATGCGCATCGTAAAGGCTTACGAAAAAGACGAGGAGCGCGAAGAGGCGCTTGCGCGCGAACGCGAAGAAAAAAGACGCTCCGCCTTATCCGCGGCGCGCGGAGAAACTTTGCCCGAAGCGGACGGGCGGCACAAAGGAGAAAACGTGAAATGAATCCTGACGTATCGAAAATGCGGCGTTGGACGAAGCGCGACGTATGGGGCAGCGCGTTGCTGTTCCTTCTCAATTTATTCATTCTGCTTGTCGTCGTGGCAACGCTGCTCATGGGCGGCAGCCTCGGCAACATAAAGCAGACGCTGGAAGAAAATAAGGCAAACTATATCTATATCGCTTTTTGCGTGATGCTGCTCGTATTCATCACGTATTTCTACTTTTTCTTCGAAGAGCGGTCGGTGTTGTACGAGGGCAAGAGCATCATGCTCGTGTTCGTCATTCTCGATTTAAGCTTTATTCTGTGCGTGCTCACGGGCAAATGGCTCAACGTATACGCGCGCCCCGTGGCGCTTTGCGCGCTGCTTACGTTTATTCTTCTCGGCAGGCGCAGCGCCATGTTCATGAATATCGTCAACGCGTTGCTGCTGTTTATTTTCGATAACTTTTCCACGGTAACGCCGTCCGCGCAAAGCATCTATTCGGCGCTGATGATCGCCTTTTCCGGCGGCATGATCGCCATTTTCGCGGCAAACAGACTGCGTACCCGCCTCCGCGTGGTGCTCGTGGGGCTTCTCATCGCGGCGCCGATGGATTTCATCGTGTTCCTGCTTGAAATTTCTTCCATGGCTTCGGGCGGCAGCTCGTTCGAACAGACGGGCGCGGCGCGCAACATCTGGATCAACCTCGGCTACGGCTTCATCGGCGGTATTTCCTCGGCGGTGCTGTTCCTGCTTTTTCTGCCGCTGTTCGAATCCATGTTCTCCGTGCTTACGGTGTTCCGCCTGCGCGAACTCACTTCTCTGGATTCCCCGCTTCTCAAAAAGCTCAAAGAGGAAGCGCCGGGCACTTACAACCACTCCGCCGTGGTATCGCAGCTGGCGGAAGAATGTGCCGTCGCGCTGGGCGAAGACGCGGAACTTGCCCGCGCCGCCGCGCTGTATCACGACGTAGGCAAACTGCACCACCCCGAATATTTCACCGAAAATCAGGGCGAATACAACCTGCACGACGAGCTCACGCCCGAACTTTCGGCGGACATCATCCGTTCGCACACCACCGACGGGCACGATCTGATTCTTTCCAACCACCTGCCCGAATTTTTCGCGGACGTGGCGTTGCAGCATCACGGCACGCTGGCAATCGGCTATTTCTACGCAAAGGCGCAGAAAATGTACGGCGGCGAAGTAAACAAAGAAGATTTTTCGTATACGGGGCCCAAGCCGCAAAGCAAAATCGCGGCGATCATCATGGTTGCGGACGCGTCGGAAGCCGCCACCCGTTCTCTGCCCAACAAAACGCCGGAGGAAGTGGAAAAGCGCGTGCGCCGGCTCATCGAAGAACGCATGAATCAGGAACAGTTCGCCGAATGCGACATCACCATGGCGGATCTCACGCTGCTCAGGATCACGCTGGTCAACGCGCTCACGGGCGTATATCACAAGCGGGTGGATTATCCGTCCATACACTACGGCAAAAAAGAGGACGATTAAGCGATGAAAGGCAAGAAGTTTATTCTGGAAGCGTTCGGCGAAAACGAAGCGGACGTCATCGACGCGGAAAACGCGGCGAAAATCGAAGAGGCGCTTTCGCGTTTCGTGCAGACGGACGTGCCGTTGAAAATCGAGTGCGAGTTCGTCGGCGAGGAAGAAATCCGCCGCCTCAACGCAAAGATGCGCGGCGTGGATAAAATCACCGACGTGCTTTCTTTTCCGGAACTGGAATCCGTCAAAGGAAAGCCGATTAAAAAAGCGGAACACCCGTTCGAGACGGACGAGGACGGCGCCCTCGTCGTCGGCTCGCTGGCGGTGTGCGTGAAACGCGCGAAAGAGCAGGCGGAAGAATACGGTCATTCGTACTACCGCGAGCTGAATTATCTTATCGTGCACGGCATATTGCACTGCCTCGGCTACGATCATATCGAAGAGGCCGACAAGGCGGAAATGCGCGGCAAGGAAGAAGAAATTTTAGGCGGCATGGGCATTACGCGCGAAGCGTAAGCGGAACACACAAGGAGAGAAATACAGCGGCTATGAGAAGCGGTTACGTAGCGGTGATAGGCAAAGCCAACGCAGGGAAAAGCACGCTCATCAACGTGATGGTGGGGGAGAAAGTATCTATCGTATCCCCGCGCCCGCAAACCACGCGGGACAGAATACTGGGGGTGCTGACGGAAAAGGACAGCCAGATCGTGTTTGTGGATACCCCCGGCATCTATAAGGCGCGCAACGCGCTCACCGACGTCATGATGCGCACCACGGAAGAAAGTTCGAAGGACGTAGACGCGATTTTATTCGTCGTGGACGGGCACGAAAAATTAAGCGAGGAAGATTTTTCGCTGATACGGAAGTATCGCGCGCAGGCGGAAAAAACCGATACTCCGTTCGTTGTGGCGTATACGAAAACGGACATCATGCCCAAGGAAAAAATCCCCGGCGATCTCGCGCTGTTCGCGGAAAAGCTGGAGGGAACGGACGTATTCCCCGTATCGGCGCGAAAAGGCAGAAACGTGCGCGCGCTGAAAGAATTTCTCGTCAATCTTCTGCCGGAGGGCGGCAAGGTATTCGAAGAGGAAATCGTATCCGACCGCAGCGAAAAATTCATGATAGCGGAAATCATGCGCGAAAAAATCCTGCTGAAATTCGATCAGGAAATTCCGCACGGCGTCGCTATAGTTATCAACACGTTTACGCGCAACGAAAACGGCGTATACGATATCAACCTCGATATCGTGTGCGAAAAGCAGGCGCACAAAGCGATTTTAATCGGCAAGCAGGGCAGGGCCATCAAAGAAGTTTCCTCGTTCGCGCGGCAGGATATGGAAAAGTTTCTGCAAAGCAAAGTGTTCCTCACCACGTACGTAAAAGTAAAAGAGGACTGGCGCGACCGTCCGAATCTGATCAAAGAATTCGGCTACGAAAAGCCGCAGACGCCGTAAGCGAATAAAATCGCGGCAAACCGCTCATTCTGTGGATAAACGGGAGGGCGGAACAATGAGAAAGGAAAACGGAGAAACAAAGGCGGCGAAGCTCGCGTGGGAGCTGTTCGAAAAAACGGGCGGCGTAAGCTATTACATGCTTTATCGCGAACTGACGGATAAAAATATAAAGCCGTAAATACGCGGTGTTTACGCCGTAAAAACGCAGAAAAAAATGGAAATCAAAACGGACGCGATCGTGCTCCGCGCCGCCGATTATAAGGACGCGGATAAAATTTTAACGCTGTTAACGCCTTCGGCGGGCAAACTCACCGCGGGCATCAAAGGCGTAAAAAAATCGGGCGCGCGCCTCGCGTTCGCCGCGCAGCCGTTCTCTTTCTGCGAATACGTTCTGGCGGAAAAAAACGGCAGAAACACGGTTATGTCCGCTTATCAGCACGACGGATTTTTTCCGCTTCGCACGGATATCACGCGTTATTATGCCGCGTGCGCGGTGGCGGAAATCGCGGACGAGCTTTCGGCGGAGGGCTCGGAAAACGAAGCGCTTTTCATTGCCGCGGCGCAGGCGCTCCGTTCGCTTGCCTACGGCGAAGAAAACGAAACGCCCGCCGAGGCGCTCTGTTCGTTTCTGCTCACCGCCCTTTTCGAAGCGGGGTATATGATAGACCTTGACGGCTGCGGCGCCTGCGGCAACGAAATCGAAAAACGCGCGGGCGCGGAATCCGGCGCGGTTTCGCTTGCGGGCGCGGAAAAATCGGCTTGCTATTTCGATTTTTCGGGCGGCAGATTTCTGTGCGAAAATTGCGGCGCGGCGGCGGGCGGCGCAGGCGGAAATTTGGTGCGCGCAAGCATAACAACATACGATTTTTTGCGTAAAATCAGCGGAATTTCGTGCGAAAATACGCAAAAAAACGTTGATTCCGGGGCAAAAAATGCAGAAAATACGCTTAAAAACGGCGATTTTTTTGATAAAAACGGGGCAAAAACAAGCAAAAACGACGCGGAATTACGCGCTTTACGCCTGTTAAAAGCCTATTTATCGGGCAAAACGGAGCGGGATTATCCGTGCTTTACGGAATTTTACCGCTTGTATCGCGACGATTTCAAAGGGGATTTTCGCGAATAAAAATACATATTTCAAAGGACATATTTTTCAATGGAGCAACAATTAACGATGAACGAAACGGAACCCGCCGCGGAAAAAAGCGGCAAAGGCGCAGATACGGCTAAGCCGGTTACGCGGGCGACGAAAGCAAAACGGCAGAAAGAAATTCTGCGCGCATTGCTGGAAAAAAAGCCGTATAAGTGGAACGAACTTTTAGAGGAAGCCGTGAAAGAATACACGGCGAAATATCCCGAAAAAAACGCGGATATTCCCGATATCAAAGGCAAATTCGGCTCGAATTTTTCGCTGATGGAAGACGCCGGCGAAGTGCTTTTCGATAAAGCCACAAATATGTGTTCGCTTAAAACCGAAGAGCCGAAAAAGCGCGGCAGAAAACCCGCTGCCGGCAAAGCCGAAAAAACGTCGGAAGCGGTGCAGGAAAAGGAAGAGGAAAAACGTACGGCGATAGAAGAATCGTTGAAAAAAGCAGTGGAAAAAGCCGTGGCGAAAGCGGAGGCGTTGGGCAGAAAACGCACGAAAAAGTCCGCCGCCGAAACGGCTGAAATGCAGGCGGCGGAACCTACTTCGGGGGCAAAGCCCGAAGCAAAATCCGAAACAAAATCCGAAGCAAAAGCGGAGGAAAAACCGCAGCCGAAAAAACGGGGCAGAAAACCCGCGGCAAAAGCCGCCGAACCCGTGCCCGCCCCTGCGGATTCGCTTGCATCCGCGCCCGTAACGGAAGAAAATCCGGCAGAAAAACCCGCGGGAAAAGAGATGGAAAAAGCGGCGGAAAAAACAATGAAAAACGCGCCGGAAAAAGCGGCGGAAAACCCCGTTGCAGCCGCCTCTGCCCCCGTGAAAGCGGCGGAAAAGAAAGAGGAAAAATCCCCCGCAAAAGCGGAAAAAACGCCTGCGAAAAAGGACGCGTTTAAAGATTTGTGGCTGACCGATTTCGTATTCCTCGGCAACGCCGCCAACGCGAAAAAAGAAGAAAAAGCCGCGCCGAAAGCGGAAGCCGCCCCGGCAGCGAAAGCGGAAGAAAAATCGGAACCGAAAGAAGAGTCGGCGGCCGAAACGAAGCTTACGGAAGAAAAATCTGCGGAAAAGCCCGCCGAAGCAAAAGAGGATGCAAAGCCGTTGCAAGCCGCGCAGACTTCGCCGAAAAGCGCGGCGCAGAATACGCAGAATACGCAAAACGCGCAGAATGTGCAGAGCACGCAGAAAGAGCAGACTTCTGCGGGGACGCGCACGGCGCAGCCGCGCGAAACATCTTCCCGTACGGCGCAGCCGCAAACGCGCGCCGCGGCTCGTACGGCATCGTCCCGCGAAACTTCTTCCCGCATAGCGCAAAGCGCCGTTTCTCCCCGCACGGCGGACGAGAAACTGAAAGAGGAATTTCTGAAGAGATTGCGCGCGCTTTCGGGCGAATATTTCGAGTATTATTCGGTGTATCTGCTGGAGCGGTATTCGCTGAAAAGCGGCAGACGGCTGGAAGGACTTCGCATTTCGGGCGGCAAAAACGACGGCGGAATAGACGGCGAAATAGAGCTGACGGACAGATTCGGCTTCCGCGAAACCATCTACATACAGGCGAAGAACTGGGACCCGACGAAAGGACTTGCCGAAAAGTGGATGATAGGGGAAACGCTGGTGCAGCAGTTTGTGGGCGCGGCGACGTGCCGCCAGATGCGGGACGGCAAGCGGAATTGCCGCGGTATTTTCGTAACGACTTCCACGTTTACGAAGGACGCGAAAGACGCCCTGGAAGTGCTGGGCGAAAAGTTTATCGGCTACGACGGCAACGACGTTTTCGAAACGGCGAAAGAGTGTGGATTCGGGCTGATTAAGGTAAACGGCGTGTGGCAGCTTGACGAGAAGCTGCTTGCCGGCGACAAAGCGTTTTTTAATTTGATATAAAGCGGGCGGATAAGCGGATAATAGTCGTCGTAAATGCAGCAGCCCCTCATTCGTCCAAAGCTTTGCTTTGTCCACCTTCCCCCCGAGGGGAAGGCTT
>ERZ1106952.762-NODE-762-length-12286-cov-3.165808_pt1 | contig 12286 bp, 7 predicted proteins | sample MGYA00403677_ERZ1106952 | MGnify/ENA primary metagenome ERZ1106952 (study PRJEB35170, sample SAMEA104062415) | human gut metagenome | biome: human gut; feature: human-associated habitat; material: faeces | place: Denmark | collected 2012-05-14 ...
TGTATAGCGAAACACCTGTAGCGGGTAAATACACCGATTATCAGCAAATTTCCTATTCCGACCTTGATACGATTTTTGCAGCCATCAAACAGACGATGCCGACGAATTCTGCGGGACAGAACGTATACCCTTGTTCGGCAATGACCGGGCAAGACTATATGGCAGCTCTCGTTCCTTACGATAAGCTCGGAACGGAATCCTATCCGCTGGCGGTTTTGATGGTGGATCCCGTTACAGGAGAGTTTGGCGATGAGGTCGTCAATTATTACAAGACGGACGGATACAAGCAATTCGTGCAAAAGATGGGGGAATGGAACGACAAGGGGTACGTGCATCCCGATGCAGAGACCACGTCTACGAGCCTTAACGATTTCTTTGATTCCGAGCGTTTTGTCGGTGTAGTTTTGCAGACCAGTCCCGAATTACAGTATCAATGGGAAACCGATCGTCTGAAAGCAAAGGGAGGCACGGAGCTCGTAATGCTTCCTATGTCTACGGAGTATTTTTACGTTACCAATCCCATGCAGTCACTCATGATCCCGGCCAAGAGCAAACGTCCTGCACGGGCGATGCAGTTCATCGACCTGTTGTATTCCGACGAATACCTTGTCAATCTTATTATGTATGGAGTAGAAGGGGAAGAGTGGGAGTTTGTCGATGAAGAGCACGGATATATTTCGGAAACCGAACCCGGTTCGCGCACCGATAATTATGTAGTCGGTGGATTTTGGGGCGATTACAATATGGTGTACACTTTTGTACCTTATGGCCAGGATGTGACGGCGATCGTTGCAGATATGGAAGAGGTCGAAAAACAGACGGCAATATTTGAAGAGCGATCCTTAGCACATATGTCTCCGGCGGCAGGTTTCATTTACTGGCCAAACCGTTCTCTTTCGACAACTATACGTAATATCAATGCACAGGTTATGACCCGTTATTTTCTGACACTTGCTGTTGGGAACGGAACAAAAGGCTCTGACGGTACTTTCACAGGACCGGGCAGTACATATGAGGATTTTATTGATGCCCTTGATAATGCCCGTATCGAGACCATTGTCGCTGATAAGCAAGAGCAGTATTCCGCTTGGCAGGCAAAGCAGTAATACATAAAGGAGTCGCCTACATGAAAGATACAGAAACTATAGAAACGACAGAAACTATAGAAACGACAGAAACTATAGAAACGATCGAAGTGGATCAGGCTGAACAGATGAAATTGCGAAAGCGTAAATATCGAGGTTCCATGTGGGGGAATATCGTTATTGTAGCGTTAATGATGCTTCCGGGTGTCGTTTATCTCATCATTAACAACTACTTGCCGCTTATCGGCATGACTCTGGCTTTTAAAGAGCCGGATATGAGCCTTACCAATATATTCAACAGTCCTTGGTGCGGATTTGAAAATTTTGAAATTTTATTTCAGAGTTCGGATATTTGGCTATACGTTCGTAATACGGTTTTATATAATGTTGCTTTCCTATTGATTAATCTAACGATTCCCGTTGCAATGGCGATTCTCTTCTCTTTGATTCGAGGGAAAATTAAGAATGTTTATCAGACGCTGATTCTCTTTCCGTACCTTATGAGTTGGGTCATAGTCAGCTATGTGACCTCTGCGCTTTTCGGTGGGGAGAGCGGAATGTTTAACGCATTGATTGTCAATAGCGGTGGAGAAAGAGTCAATTTTTATGGAACGGAAATGCAAGCGATGTGGCCGTTTGTCCTTATTTTCTTTAATACTTGGAAAGGTGTAGGTTTTTCGTTTCTGTTCTACTATTCGTCGATTCTTGCAATTAGTCCCAGTCTGTATGATGCCTCTAAACTCGACGGTGCAAACTTTTGGCAACAGGTAAGATATGTAACGATTCCCGGCATCAAATCAGTTATGATAACGATGCTCATCATGGGACTTGCCGGCATATTCCGTTCCGATTACGGTCTGTTCTATATGCTTCCCGCTAACTCGGGTCAGCTCTATGAAGTGACGCAGACCATCGATACTTACATATTTAACTCGTTGAAGGGGTCAGGAGATCTTGTTACATCCTCGGCTGCGGGTATACTGCAGTCGCTTGTCGGACTCGCATTAGTTGTCACAGCAAATTTGGTGATCAAAAAGATCGATCCTGATAGTGCCTTGTTCTGAGGAGAAAAAATGGAAAATGTCAGAAAGATAAAAATTAATAGAGAAGGGGAAAGTAGCGGTCTTAAAAAAGAAAATCGCGTAATCAAAATTATTGCGCACATCGTTATGATAATAGCTTCATTGCTCGCTGTTTTCCCGTTCTTATTGATGATTTCTTCTTCGATTACATCGGAAGAGGCACTGGCTAAGTATGGTTATGGTTTTATTCCCGGTGAGGTTAGTTTTGAGGCTTACGCTTATCTATTTAAAGCGTGGCCAACAATCGGAAAGGCATATTTAATTACCATCCTGTCCACTCTCGCGGGAACGCTGTTGCATATGTTGATTACCACAATGTTAGCATTTGGCCTTGCCTGGAAAAAAATGCCCGGAAGAAAAATCGTCATGTTTCTGCTCGTCTTTACAATGTTGTTTAACGGTGGAGCTGCTGCGACTTATATTGTCTATTCCTCAATTTTTCATCTTGACAATACTTTTTTTGCGCTTATTGTTCCCGGTCTGTTAATGACAGCGTTCGGCGTCATGTTGTTTGTAATGTATTTTCGCAGCTCTGTTTCAGGCGAGTTAATGGAGGCGGCGCAATTGGATGGGGCAAATATGTTTATCATCTATGCCGCAATCTATATTCCTCTCGCGATTCCGCTCATTGCAACGCTCAGCTTAAGTACAGCTATCGGTTATTGGAATGACTGGAATAATTCGCTTTACTATATTTCCATGGACCATCAGGAATTATATTCTATTCAGCGGCTTTTAAAAGAGATGCAGGATTCAGTCGATTTTATCGCATCCAATCCTGATTTGGGGTTAAGTACGGAAAATCTTCCTTCAGCCTCTGTGCAAATGGCGATAGCGATCATCGGTATAGTTCCTATTCTTATTGCTTATCCTTTCTTCCAAAAAGGTTTTGTTGCCGGCATATCACTTGGAGGGGTCAAGGAGTAAAACATGGAAATTAAGAATGTCAAGATCAACGGGGTAAAAAACCCCGTTGGTTTTTATCTGAACGATTTGATACTGTCTTATTATATCGATGGCATACCCCAAGGGGAATTATGCTTGAAAATATACGACGCGCTGGACCGAAAGAACACGCTTTATATTCAGAAACTTGACTATTCGGAGAATTTTGCAACAAAAATCCAATTTGTACCAGAAAAAGAGACAGCCTATTTTTTCGAAATTCATTGCGGCAAATACCAAAGCGGTCTGTACTATTTCGAGACCGGAACGGCTTTCGATGCGCCGTTTATAAAATCTTCGAAAGGAATCGATCATCCCGTTATCTTTCGAAATTTTTGTGCGAAAAATGTTGTTCGCGCCCGCTTGTACGTGACAGGGCTTGGGATCTATGAAGCGACGCTCAACGGAATGCGCGTCGGGAACGAATATCTAACGCCGTATTGCAACGATTACAACGCCTATCTTCAGTATCAGACATACGATATAACACCTCTGCTCGCGGAAAAGAATTGCGTTGAAATTGCACTCGGAGACGGTTGGTATAAAGGGCGGTTCGGGCTGAATCATTGCAGGAATATTTACGGCGAAGATTATATTTGTGCGGCAAAAATTGTGCTTTGGGGCGAGGATGGCAAAAAAGAGATCATCCGAACGGATGAAACGTGGAGCGCCCGTCCGTCGAAGGTTGTTTCAAGCGGCATCTATGACGGAGAAATTGTCGATGCTACGCGAAATACGGATGAAACGGATAAAACCGTACTCGTTGAAAAAACATTTCCCGTGACCGAGCGTATCAGTTTGCCCGTGATCATCAAAGAGGAAATCAAGCCAACACTTATTATCAGTCCGAAAGGTGAAAAAATACTCGATTTCGGTCAAAACTTTTCTGGCTTTGTTTCTTTCCGTTGTCGGATGGAAAGAGGGCAAACCATTCGTCTCCAAGCCGGCGAGGTGTTACAGAAAGGATGCTTTTACCGGGATAATTTGCGTTCAGCCAAAGCCGAGTTTGTTTACACATCTGACGGAATAAATCAAGAGGTGTATCCGAAATTTACTTTTTTCGGATTCCGTTATATGCGTGTCGATGGTCTGAAATATATTGATCCGACGGATTTTACCGGAAAAGTGCTATATTCCGATCTCGATGAAACGGCTTTCGCTGCGACAGACAATGCGAAAATCGATCGACTTCTTTTGAATTGTAAGTGGGGGCAGAAAAGTAACTTTATCGATGTTCCCACTGATTGTCCGCAGCGGGACGAGAGGCTCGGCTGGACGGGCGATGCAGAGGTGTTTTGCTCTGCGGCATGTTATCAATTTGATTGCCGTGCATTTTATGCTAAATATTGTCGCGATATGGCAATCGATCAGAAGAAGTTGAACGGTGGCATCGCTTCTTATTCGCCGTCTTTCGGTGAGTTGGAGGAATCGGGCAATATTTGGAGCGACGCCGCAACGATCATACCTTGGACTGTTTACGAGTTCTACGGGGATAAATATTTACTAGCCAGTCAACTTCCGCTTATGCGGGCCTATGTTGATAGGCTTATTCGTAAAGACGATGAAAACGGCGGAGAGCGCCTGTATCGTTTTGGATTCTGCCTCGGTGATTGGTTGAGTCAGGATGGGATAAACAGCAGCGCGCTCAGAGGAGGTACCAACGAACATTTTATTGCGTCTTGTTATTATTACAACAGCGTAAAAATTCTTTCTCTTGCCGAACGCGAACTCGGTTATGAGGAACAAGCGGAGTATTATTCTCGTATTGCGGAAGATATACGTAATGCAATTTTACGCGAGTACTTTACCTCTACGGGAAGACTTGCCGTTGATACGCAGACAGCCTATGTGATTTGCATTATGTTCGAAATTTGGCAAGACAGGGAAAGACTTGTTTACGGTTTTAAAAATCGAATGAAGAAGGATGCTTATAAAATTAAAGGAGGATTTGTCGGGGCAACCAAACTTATTCAAGCATTGATTCGTGCGGAACTTACGGAGGAGGCCTTCCGTATCCTTTTTTCAGAAAAATTTCCGAGCTGGCTTTATTGTGTTAATTTAGGCGCAACAACTATTTGGGAGCGTTGGAATTCGTTGAACGCGGACGGCACAATATCCGGGACAGAGATGAATTCTCTCAATCACTACTCTTTTGGGGCTGTTGCTGAGGCTGTTTATCGTGATATTGCAGGGATAATTCCGAAGTCAGTCGCTTTCAAAAAAGTCGTAATTTCTCCGAAATTTAACTATCGGATGAAGAAGTTCGACTGTTACCTGATAACCGCGGCGGGCGAATTCAAGCTCCGCTACAACATTGAAGGAGACGGGAGGATTCGGCTCAATATTTTTATCCCTTACGGCGTGGATGCCGTATTTGAGGTATCGCAAACAAGAACGGAACTTGCCGCCGGAAACAACGTGATTGATTTGCCTGCCGACAGCGAATTAGTGTATCCATTCTCAATAGATTCGAAGCTATGCGATATCCTTAACGATGAGAAGTGTCGTACGGTATTCCGCGAATTGGTACCGGGGATCGGCTCCTTTTTGATAAATAACGACGTAGGCATGGCGGGGTATACATTGCGTTCCTTGCTGGCTATCCGATCTTTCTTTGTGCCTCCGCAGACATTGGCACTTTTGGATAAAAAATTAAAGGAAATAAGCGTTTAAACTATATGTTAACTAGATAATAGCGAGCGGAATCTTCCGCTCGCTATTATCTAGTGCTCGTACTTTCTTTACTCAATAAGATAAATATTTTTTTATCTTACGTTTGTAATTTGTCTAAGCTTTTCGTCGATTGCGTTAATATCTTCTACACTAAATCCGATAAGCGGCATAATATCTCTCATCACCCATTTGCTGATTACATCAAGTACGGTTGCGCTAATATTTGGTTTAAGTAAGGTATTAATTTTTTCAAAGACAGGCTGTAAAATCATCTCAGCCTCTCCACGTTGTTTTTGTAGGTAAAGATAGGTACACGAGAGGGATAGGTTTTTTTCTCCGTTTCCCGTAATGGTGCGCTCAAATTTAGGAGTTGAATAACCCGTATACGTGCGTTCACCCCAGTATTCTCCCAGCCATTTCACACTGTCTTTCAACCATGTTTTGGCGCGGTCGGAAATTTCGGGTTGGTTATAGATGTTTTCTCCTGTGCCGAAACCGTGCGGCCCGTAGGAATAAATATGACTTTCAAAGGAAATACCGTTGTCGTTCAGTTTTTGCATGAATGACAGTGTGTTTTGGATGGGGGCTACATTATCCGTCCTCGTGGAAAACAGGAAACAGGGTGCCGTTTGAGAATCTACAAGATCAATAGGAATAGGAATATCTTTTCCGCAAAGAGAAACGGTTTCTTCTGTGAGTGCTGCGTACCCTAAAATAGCGGCCGCCGGTTTATGTACGGCAATCGTTGCCGCACAAGCAGCGAGATGTCCACCCGCTGAAAAACCGGCTACGGCGATTCTTTTTTTATCGACGCCCCATTCTTCCGCGTGCGAAAGGATGGTTTCCATGGCTTTTTCGTAGTCGTTTAGCGGAGCAGGCCAAGGCTTGACGGATTTTAATGTGTATCGCAGGACAAAGGCATTATATCCCGCCTGAGTATAGCCAAGGGCAATGGGTTCCGCTTCTTTGTCAGAACACACGGCATAGCCTCCGCCCGGAAATATCAAAACGGCAGGGCGGACATCTAGATTCGGATATTCGGTACTCTTGTCATATAAATAGCAGGAAAGTGTTACGTTTTGTTCTTGGTTAAGCGTAATAATTTGTGTCTTCATTTTGATCCTCCTGATTATTGTTTTGTAAATATTTTAATTCAATTGCTATATAAAAGCAATAAAGTGTTAGAAAAATCCAACATAGGTGTAACATTGCTTTTTGTGTTGTGACGGCGGAGGTTGTTTTTTGGGCGGTCATATTGAAATATTACTGTGTTCATGTTATACTATATAAGAAATTGAAGACGGGATTTTTTCACTAAAAAAGGATATTATGGAGGATAATTTATGTCACAGTTCAAATTTTCTGTAGGGCCTTGGAATGTTCATGCCGGTGCCGATTCATACGGTCCGGCAACGAGGAATGAAATCGCTTTTGAGGAAAAAATCAAGCGTTTTGCCGAAATCGGTTTCAGCGCAATTCAGTTTCATGACGATGATGCTGTACCGAACATGAATAATCTTACGGAAGAAGAAATCAAAGCGGAAGCTCGTAAGGTAAAGGCACTTTTGGACAAGTATGGCTTGAAAGCTGAATTCGTTGCGCCGCGTCTTTGGATGGATCCACACACGCAAGACGGCGGATATATGTCAACGAGTAAAGAAGACCGTGATTTTGCGATGTGGCGTTCTTTTCGCTCGATCGATATAGCTCGGGAACTTGGAACAGATTTGATCGTTTTATGGCTTGCAAGGGAAGGGACGCTTTGCGCGGAAAGTAAAAGCCCCGTATGGGCGACAAAGCAATTAGTGGAAGCAATAAATAAGATGTTGGAATATGACAAGTCGATTCGTATTTGCATCGAGCCGAAACCTAATGAGCCTATCGACAGAAGTATCTGCGGTACGATGGGGCATGTTATGGCGGTATCCGCCGCAACGATCGATCCGAAACGCGTCGGCGGCAATCTCGAAAGCGCGCACGCAATTTTGGCGGGATTGGATCCGGCAAACGAGATTGGTTTTGCTCTCGCTTTTGATAAATTGTTTACCGTACACCTAAACGACCAAAACGGTATTCGTTACGACCAGGATAAATCTTTCGGGGTGGAAAACCTTCGTCAGGCATTCAATCAGGTACGCGTACTTATGGAGAACAATTATGGTTCAAAAGGCGAGTATGTCGGTCTCGATGTGAAGGCTATGCGCACGACTAAGGATGAGGATAGTTATAAACACCTTGAAAATAGTCTTAAAATTTTTAAGGCGTTGGAAGCAAAAGCTGAAAAGTTTGACTATAAATTCCGCGACGAGTGTGTCAAAAATCGCGATTTTGAGGCGCTTGAAATGTATGTCATGAATCTTTTGATGGGGGTAGAATCCTGATGCTGCAAGGCAAATTTATTGGGGTAGCCGAAGATGTCAATACATTTGTCCTTGAACATACGATTTGCATTAAAAAACCGAGTGCTGCCGTTCTTCGGGCGACGGCGCTCGGCATTTATTTTGTGCAGATCAATGGTGTTCGAGTAGGGGATAGCTATCTTACGCCAGGTTGGACGGCATACCATAAAATGTTGCAGGTACAGGAGTACGATGTCACAGCATTCTTGAAAGAGGGGGAGAATGTGATTTCTTTTACCGTGAATGAGGGATGGTATGCAGGGCCCTTGTTTTGGTTGATGAAACGCAATTGCTACGGCGAAAAGATTGCCGTTTGCGCCGATCTTGTATTCGATGGTGAAACGATCTCAACCGACGAGAGGTGGACGGCGCGTACATCTTATATTCGAGAGGCGGGTATTTACGGCGGCGAAACGGCGGATTTTACGGCTGAATGCAGTTCTCTCACGGCGCAGGAAATTGTTTTCGATAAAGCGGTGCTTGTAAAACAGATTTGCGAGCCGGTAAGAACGGTGGAACGGCTGCCTGTTAAGGAGGTTATCCGTACCCCGAAGGGCGACCTCGTCTATGATTTCGGGCAGAATATAGCAGGCGTTGCTGAAATCGTAACTCCCGAAGGTTTTGAGGGTACCCTTACGATGCGATTTGCGGAATTATTGGTGGACGGCGAGTTCTACACCGCCAATCTCGGCAATGCTAAAGCGACGGACACGCTTACTTGCAAAGGACGGGTTACATATTCGCCCGAGTTTACCTTCCACGGTTTCCGTTATATGAAGCTGTCGGGCGGTGAGCTGCCGAAGGAGTGTGTGACGGCATTAGTTCGGCATACCGATATGCGGCGCACGGGCAATATACATACTTCCTGCGGCCGTATCCAAAAGTTGCTTGATAATATTGTCTGGAGCCAGCGTGATAATTTCGTTGATATTCCCACCGATTGTCCGCAACGCAGCGAACGGCTCGGTTGGACGGGCGACATCAACGCTTTCTGTACGACAGCCGCATATAACTACGATATACGCGCCTTTATGAAAAAATGGCTCGCGGACGTGCGCAACGAACAGGCGGAAACAGGAGAAATTCCTGTCGTCGTACCATATGTGATAGAGACTATAGGCAAAGAAATGACGCTGAACACCTCTGCGATGTGGAGCGATTGTATCGTTACAATACCGTATAAACTATATGAACTTTACGGAGATGAAAGTTTTCTCTCGGAAAATTATACGAGTATGAAGAGGTTTGTCGCGGCACGGGAAAAAATTATGAAAAAAGGGCTTATCGTAAGTGGATTTGAGTTCGGCGATTGGCTCTCTATGGATGTCGACCCTTATGTGCGTTTTGCTGAATTTGGGGCAACGGATAAATACTTAATAGCCAATTTTTTGCACCTAAATGTTCTCAATATTATGACAAAAACTGCAACAGTCCTGAAACGGAACGAAGATTCGCTGCAGTATCGGGCAATTTATGAAAATACGCTTGCCGCAGTCAGAAAGGAATACTTCACTTCAGGAGGCAGGATAGCGTCCGACAGCATAACGGCACACGTGCTTGCTCTGTATTTTCATATCGTGCCCGAAGAATTTCGCGCTAAAACGGCTGCCGCTCTCAATCAGAAAGTTGAAAAGCACGGTTATCGCGTCGTTACGGGATTTATCGGAACGCCGTATCTTTTGTTTGCGCTTGCCGATAACGGTTATGCGGAAACGGCGGGAAAGGTGCTTATGAACAGGGCATGCCCCGGTTGGCTTTATGAGGTAGATATGGGGGCAACGACCGTTTGGGAACGATGGAATACCATACGTCCCGACGGAAAACCTAATTCCGATGGTATGAACAGTTGTAATCATTACGCTTATGGTTCGGTAATGGAATACTTTTACCGTCGTATTGCAGGCATCGAACCGACTGCTCCGGGTTTCAAATCGGTAAAGATTGCCCCCGTTCCTTGCAAAGGTTTGCCGCGCGTTTGCGCTTCTTTTGACAGTGTAAGCGGAAAGATCGAGGCGGGATACGAGCAAAATAAGAGAGGTGTCACTTTTTTTGCGCAAGTACCCGACGGAGTATTTGCCGAACTCGTCATCCCTGGAGAGGGGAAGGTTGCCGAGGGGAACGGAAGATTGGAATATACCTGCGAGTGGGATAATCTTGACGTGCCCGCATTTGGATTGGAAAGTACGGTACAAGAAATTTTCGCAAATCCTCGCGCTAGCCAGGCATTTAATTGTGTATTTAGTACTGTATTTCATCCGTTGGAGCTTGACTATCTTAAGAATTCATCGGATACGCTTGAATTTGCACGTAAATACCTCGCGGATAAAGGTAAGCTCGGAGTAAAAGATTTTGACGCCTGCCTTGAACAATTTAACAAGATTTATGATTATAAGGAATCATTATGAACGACAAATATGCGGAATATCGTAGGAAATTATATGACTTAAAAATCGAGAAGGGTGAGATTACTGAGGTAAAATTTCTTGAAGCAGTAGCCGCTCCTATCGACAATGACGGTAGCGCTCTTTTCCCTTTGCCCGAGCGTTATCAGGTAACCTATAAACTCTATCCTACAGAGGAATCAGATATTACTTGTGTAATTACTCTGCCGCTTGTAGGATGGAATAAAAAGTTCCTTGGAACAGGTAATGGCGGTCAGGCAGGGACTATTGTTTACCCAGCTATAGATGCGGGAGTTTCTCACGGATATGCCACGGCGAATACGGATATGGGCAGTTCAATCGATAGTGCAAAGATGTATCTTGCATATGAGAGATGGATCGATTTTGGCGAACGTGCAACCCATTTGATGACCGTTGTCGGCAAACAGATTGTCGAGGCTTTTTATGGTCAGCCTCCGCAAAGATCGTATTTTTTAGGAGGTAGTACCGGCGGACAGCAGGCATTGAAAGAAGCGCAAATGTATCCGGAAGATTATGACGGGATAGTTGCATTTTGTCCGGCACGCAATCGGTTTGCGTTGCAGCAATCTTTTTGTTGGTTTTTAAAATGCGCCTGCAGCGAAAAAGAAAGTGTATTTACACAGGAACAAATCAAAGCAGTACATGCTCGTTTGATAGAACGATATGCAGTTGTATCAGGCGGAGCAGAGGGGGATAATTTTCTCTCCTATCCGGGGAAAATAGATTTTTCGGTCGATGAAATCGATAAAATATTCGAGGGTATTGGGTTGAATACCGCACAGTTGCGGGTTCTTAAAATGCTACATTGCCCGCCTAAAGATACAGCAACCAATCAATTTATATTTTTTCCTACTCCGCTTGGTTGTGAGGATGCTGCACTTATTTTGCCGTATATCAAAGACGGTTTTCTGCAAATACTTGGATTTTTTCAGCGTTGGGCGTTTGGGGAGAATTGCGATTATTTAAATATAGATACGAAGGAGTATTCCCGAATACTTGGGCCGTACCGCCAGGATTTTGATGCTTGTGAGCCTGACTTGCATAAATTTAAGCAGCGTGGCGGTAAACTGTTGCTCATCACAGGCTCAAACGATTCTTTGATACCGTATACAGATGGACAAAGTTATTACAAAGATGTGATAAATGCCATGGGCGGGCTGGAAAAAACGGTTGATTTTTTCCGTTATTTCCATGTGCCCGGGTTAGGTCATTGCTCAGGCGGGCCTGGACTTCAGGAGGTTGGCTCAAAGGGAGGTATTGCTGCAATCCCTTATGACAGAGAACATGATGCGGTACAGGCCGTTGCCGCATGGGTAGAGCAAGGAATTGCTCCGGAAGTACTGATAGCTTCTGCTTTTGTAGATGGGGACATGAAAAAAGAAGTTGATTATGAACGTTCTATCTATCCCTATCCTTATGAAACGGAATATACAGGTGGCGATAGAAAAGATAAAAATTCATTTCGCAAAAAACTTGGAAACGGTGTATATTAAGGAGTTGCAATGCAAGAGAATTTACCCTACAAATTTAATGATAAAAAGCGAAAGATTGCATTTTCTCGGCAGGACTTGCCTTCACCATGGATTAACTATCTTTCCAACGGCAGTATGCATGCCTTCGTTTCGCAGGCGGGAGGCGGGCTCTGCTGGTGGAAGACGCCGCAGAATTTCCGCATCACG
>ERZ1106952.763-NODE-763-length-12284-cov-4.214408_pt1 | contig 12284 bp, 9 predicted proteins | sample MGYA00403677_ERZ1106952 | MGnify/ENA primary metagenome ERZ1106952 (study PRJEB35170, sample SAMEA104062415) | human gut metagenome | biome: human gut; feature: human-associated habitat; material: faeces | place: Denmark | collected 2012-05-14 ...
AAATTGATTTGTCTGGTGTTGGCTGTCACGTGTGCATTGTCTTTTGCGGCATGCGGGGGCGGCGGTAATCATGAAGGAACGGACGGCGGAGATAACTGGTGGCAGACGACGGGTACTTTGAATAAAGACGAAAACGGCAATGTCATATTTACGGATGTGGAGATTCGTCTGACGACGGTCGTGTCCGGCGAGGACGAAGAGCCGTTCCGTCAGCTGATCACCCTGTTCAATGCAGAGCATAGGGGGGAGATTAACGTTATCGTCGACAGCGTCGGTCAGGACAGCTATGAAACTTCTGTGGCATCGCGCATTACCAATAATTCAAATGCTCCCGATCTGATCATGTCGCACCAAAAAGGGCACAAGTCCTTTGCTGAGTATCAGCTCATTCAGCCTTTCAACGAGGCGATGGAGGCTTCCGGGATCAGCATTTCGATGGATGATTATGCGGCGGGGCTGGCGCAGTATACTTCCCTGGGCTATGATGATTATTTGTTTGGTGTTCCCATCGATGCGCAGAGCCTTGTCGTTTATTATAATAAGGACCTTCTTGCCGATCTTGGGGAGACACTTCCCGCGAACAGGGAGGAACTTTTTGAGGTCTGCGGCAAAGCCAAGGCACAGGGATTGACGCCGATTGCGTGGTCGACCTCCAACGGCTATTTCAATTCTTACCTTTTCCCGACGGCGATTGTCCAGAATGGAGGGGTCATGTACGATTCAGCTACATACAAAGCAAATTGGTATACGGACGAAAGTAATCGTACGGCAATCAAAAATGCCATGACCGCTATCCGCGACATGATGTACGGCGAGAATAAAATTGCAGACTATAATCAGTCTAGCAGTTCTATCCTGCAGAAATTTCTTTCCGATCAGGCTTTGTTCTATATAGCGGAACCCTGGTCGATGGAATCGCTCCTGAATGCGTATGCGGCGCAGAACAATCTCAGCCGTGAGCAAACGATCGCGGATTATGTGGGAGGCACGAGCATGGCGGGTTGGTTTGCATTGGAAGACAGCGAAAACGCGAACAAGATATTCGGCGATTCGCACTTCTTTGCCATCAGCAAGACATGCACGGACATCAACAAAAAGGCGGCGATCTGCGAATTCGTGCGCTGGTTCACCCAGACGGGTTCCGTCGGGACGGACTGGGCGCAGGCGGGACATATCAGCGCTTCCAAGATCGTCATGGAGTCGGAAGAATATAAAAACGACACGATCGTCCAAAATTTCGTCAATAATTTCTATGGCGGTATCGACAACTTCGTCTGCATCGGCAATACGCCTTTCTACAGCGATCTGTCCAGCGCGCTCTCGGCTCTGTCGGTGAGTGCGTTCCAGACGAGCGACGCTTCGGGAGACGACGCGCTGATCAAACGTGCGGAAAATACCCTCAATAACGTGGTCGACTTCGTCGGAATGTGATGCCTTATGGATACTTTGATTGAAAAGAAAAAGGCGGAAATGCGCAAGAGCAAACGGCGGGAAAACATGGTGGCGCTTGCGCTGATCAGCCCGTACATGATCATATTTCTTCTGTTTACGGTCATCCCGTTTTTGCTCGGATTCGTGTTTTCGTTCATGCGGTATAACCCGTATATGTCCGAAGAGAATGAATTCGTCGGAATTCTCAATTATAAAAACATATTCGATTTTGATCTGCCGATCAGCCAGTCGTTCTGGAACAGCTTCGGCACGATGTTCGTATTCGCTCTGGTCACCGTGCCCGCGCTCATCGTGATCCCGCTGGTGCTGGCGTACCTGATCAATATGCATCCGCCGGGATATAAGATTTTCCGAGCGATCATATATCTGCCCAGCGTCGTCTCCGTCACGATCGTGGGTATCATCTTCGGCAACATGTTCGCGGGCGACAGCTCGGGGCTCATCAACGCCTGGCTGAATACCGACATCAAATGGCTGCAGGGCGTGCCCTGGGCGGGGGATACGCTGCGCTGGCTGGTCATGTTCATTGCCAGTATCTGGTGGCAGACGGGAACCAACTTCGTCATATTTTCGGGCGCGCTGCGCAATGTCCCGAAGTCACTCTATGAAGCTTGCGAAATGGACGGCGGCAGCCGCGCGCACCGCATCCTGTACGTCATGCTCCCCAACATCAAATCGGCGGTCGCGATCTGCCTTTTCAACACGCTGATCGGATACCTGAATTTATACGGCCAGCCCTTCGTTCTCAACGATCTCGACAACGAATCCATTCTCGTCTCTCCGATGATGTTTATTCAGCATTATCTTTCGGGCGGGGTCGTGTATGCGCGGCAGACGGGTTATATCTGTGCCGCGGCGATCATATTCGGGCTGATCGTGATGTTTTTTGGCATTCTCCAGCGCCGCGCCATGGCGGAGCGGAAAAGGACAGGCAAGCGCGCGGCTGCGAGCAAAAAATATTTCAGCGAAAAAGAATATCTGCAGTCTGAGGAATGCGAAGGAGGAAGTGTAAATGAATAAATCGGGCAAACGCCGCACGAAATCGGAGCGGATCGCTCTGCACGAAAAGATCGTTTCTTTCTGTATTCTCTTTGTGGTGTGCGTTTTATGGCTCATCCCGCTGTTGTATATGCTCGGCACCTCGTTCAAGAGCGAACTGGATCTGCAGGTGCATCCCGAATCTCTGTTTCCCTCCGAATGGAGCGAATGGACCCTCGAGCATTATGCGGGCTTCATCGTGCGCGAAGGCAAGATCGATAATATGCCTCTGTGGATGCTCAACTCGCTGTGGTCGACGCTTGCGACGGTGGGACTGACCGTTCTTGTCGATCTTCTGACGGCGTACGCCGTCGTGTTCATGAATTTCAAAGGCAAGCATATCCTGATGAAGTTCTTGCTTTTGTGGATGGCGGTGCCTTCCGTGATCGGCACGGCTCCCTCTTTTGCGATGTATTCGACCATCCGCAATTCCCTGAGCATAACGGGAAGTTTCGAATCGTATGTCTATATCTATTTCTGGATCGTCGTCCCGGGCATTACGGGCATATTCAACATGCTCCTGATGCGGAACTTTTTCAAGTCCATTCCCCGCGACATCGTGGAGAGCGCCAGGAGCGACGGGGCGAGCAATGCAAAGATCTTTTTCCGCGTCGTGTGCCCTTTGGCGAAATCGACGGTCATGCTGATCGTCCTGTTCACCTTTACGGGCAGCTGGAACAATCTCATGTGGCCGCAGCTGCTGCTTGCAGGGGAAAGTTCCTACTGGAACACGATCACCGTCGCCTTGACGGGCTATACGGGCGGAAATTCATGGGGAGCCGCGGGCATTGCGACCGCGACCAGCGTATTTGCGCTGATTCCGATCATCGTGATATTTATCATAACGCAAAGTAAAATGATCGACGGACTTGCGTCGACGGGAGTAAAGAGCTGAAATGGAAGAGATCAGAAATCAGGCGCAGGAAGCGCCGAACGCGCGCGCACAGGCATTTTTGTCCTTGCAAAACCTTGAAAAGGTCTATCCGAACGGGGAAAAGGCTGTCTACAATTTTAACCTCGATATCCGCAAGAACGAATTCATCGTCATAGTCGGACCGTCCGGGTGCGGCAAGAGCACGACGCTGCGCATGCTCGCAGGGCTGGAAGACATATCCGAGGGCGACATCTTCATGGAAGGGGAACTCATCAATTACAAGCCCTGCAAGGACCGCCGCATGGCGATCGTGTTCCAAAGCTATGCGCTGTATCCGCAGATGAGCGTGTATGACAACATCGCCTTTCCGCTCACCATCAACAAGTATCCCATGCCCGCGATCAACGCGACCCTTGCCGCCGACAGCGAGATCCGCCGTATTCTGGGCAAGGTGCCCTTCGTAAAGTTCGTCGGCGTTCTGTACAACGTTTTTGCCGAACATTCCAAGAATAAAGGGGAGGAGATCGCGAATATTTTCGGGATCTCGGAGCAGGCGGGAAAACTGCTCGCCGCATCGTTTGCGCCGTATAAGCGCGACACGCTGGAATCCCTGCACGGCAAAGAAGGGGAGATCCGCGCGCATATCGACGGTCAACTGAGCGCAGTATGCGAGGCGGAGCGCGCAGAGATCTCCAAAAAGGGCATCGTGCTGGACGAAAACTTCTGCGAACTGGACGAAAACGGCAAGCCGCGCATAGAAATGCGCAAATACACGCCGTACGAGATCCGCACGCGCGTGTACGAAACGGCGGATAAACTCGACCTCTCCCCGTATCTTGACAAGCTCCCCAAAGAGCTGTCCGGCGGGCAGATGCAGCGCGTCGCGCTCGGCCGCGCGATCATCAAAAACGTCCCCGTCTTTCTCATGGACGAACCGCTGTCCAACCTCGACGCAAAACTGCGCCTCACCATGCGCAGCGAGATCGTCAAACTGCATAACCGCATCAACGCCACGACCGTTTACGTCACGCACGACCAGATCGAAGCGATGACGAAGGCGACGCGCATCGTCGTCATGTCGCGCGGATTCGTTCAGCAGATCGGTACCCCGGAAGAGGTGTATTCCGATCCCGCCAACATCTTTGTCGCCCGCTTTATCGGCTCGCCGTCCATGAATATTTTCGAAGCGGAATTTGACCGCGGGGCGGGCACCATCCGCTTCGGCGACGTCTCCGTCAAGGCGGACGAAAAGTTCGTGCAAAAGCACGATGCGTTCTACGCGGAGATGATCGCGCAGTTTGAATCCATGCTCGCGAACTTCGATCAGAAGGCGGAGGAAAATCTCCTTAAAATCCTTTCCGCGACCCGCGACAACAAAAAGTCCGCTTCTTCGCATACCCGCAAAAAGAGTCTCATGCAGATGCTGCGCGCCGTCTTTGCAAAAAAACAGCCGACAGAAGAATATGCCGAAGAAAAACAGATCTGTTCGGAAATGCTCGATGCGTTGCGCGCATATCTGAACGGCGATCATACCCTGACCCTCGGGATCCGCCCCGAACGCGTTCAAATCGAAAAATATGACCCGAAGAAAACGTACAAAAACTGTTTTATTTCCAAACCTACGGTTTGCGAACTTCTGGGCGGAGAATACAATATACATTTCGATTTTTGTAATCGGGATATGGTCGGCACTTTTGATGCAAACGAAAAAATTTCGACCGAAGATCAGATTGCTGTCAGCTTTTCGACGGACAGCATATATATCTTTGACCCTGTGACTGGCGGCAGAATCGTATAAAGGTAGCCTAGGCGTTCATTTTATGTTTTCTTTAAGGGTTAAAAAAATTTCGGAAAATGCAAAGGCATACCAAATACTTGACGGGTACGGCGGGATCAGAGCTGAGTTGCAAATAATTCATGGCAGGTTTGATTTTTTTTAACCGATCGCAGTGTCCAAGTGGTGTGTTCATTTTTGAAATGGCGATTGAGAGAATATCAAAAAAAGTAGCAGCCGTTATAAAATTGTCGTTTTGGGAATTAAGGAGACATTGCTGTAGCTTTTCGTATTTTATTTTTCGTATTTTATTTTGGTATTGAATAAAGTCGTCGAAGTGAAGCATTAAAAAAGAAATGCATGGAAAAAAATTGTTTCTTTATCGTCAGAATTGCTTTTTCAGGAAGAACGGTATGTACAATTCTGCGGAGTAAAGAATGTATTCTGGTTGAATGGAAATGTTTTCTCCTTTACAATGTAAAAACCGCTCCTTTTGAGCATAAGCGCAAGGGAATAAAAGGACCTGGGCAAAGCATTGTAATTGCATTTATAGTTATGTGTGTTTATATATTTATTTACAATCAGCGTAGAAATATTGACATTGTTTAATTTCATGTTGCTCCTTTATTGACAGTAGAATGTGCTATTTTCAGTAGTATAGAATCGTGATCGCGTGTTGTTAATGTGATATAATAGAGACTGATCAAGGGGAGGATTATGTGTAAAAAAATTAAGATTGCACAGATAGGTGTAAATACAAACAGCCATTCTAATGAAATATTCAAAAGCATGGCAAAGCAAAGCGATATCTTTGAAATCGCAGGATATGTTTTCCCGGAAAACGAGCGCAAAAGACTACCGAAAAAGGCGGAGGAGCTGGAAAGATATAAAGAGCTGACGTTAGACGAAGTTTTACATGATCCTGGTATTGAGGCGGTAACGATTGAAACCGATGAGATATATCTTACAAAATATGCTCTGATGGCGGCAAAGGCAGGAAAGCATATCCATATGGAAAAGCCCGGCGGGGTCGTATTGGCTGATTTTCAGAAGCTGATAGAGCATATGAAACAGACAAAAAAGACTTTGCATTTTGGATATATGTACAGATACAATCCGTATGTCAAAGAATTGCTCGGACAAATCAGCAATGGTGAGCTGGGTTCGGTTATAAGCGTTGAAGCGCAGATGAATTGCTTTCACAATGCGTCGATTCGTCAATGGCTGAAAAACTTTCCGGGCGGAATGATGTTTTTTCTCGGATGTCATCTGGTCGATCTGATTTTCAGGATCCAGGGAAAGCCGAAAAGGATCATACCGCTCAATAAATGTTCGGGTATCGACGGCGTAACAGCGGAAGATTTCGGTATGGCGGTATTTGAATATGAAAACGGCGTATCTTTTGCAAAGACTTCTGCAGTAGAACTGGGCGGATTTGCAAGGAGACAGCTCGTGGTAAGCGGAACAAAGGCGACGGTAGAGATCAACCCTCTGGAGTGGTATCTGCCTGATTTCAGCGGTATACAGACGCAAAGGGTGGTCCGGGATAATGCCTATTGGCATGAAGACCATAAAAAACAAACGAGTGCACCCTTCGATCGTTATGAAAACATGATGCGCTCTTTTGCCGAGATGGTAAGAGGGGAAAAAGAGAATCCGTACACGCTTGATTACGAGTTGGAATTATATAAAATATTATTATGCGCATGCGGGCGGGGGGGGATACAGACGGGTAAGGTTTTGAGAGATGTTGCAGCGGATTGAGGAATTTTAATCATCCGAAGGAAAGATTATTAAGCAAAGACGGTTCAATTCTGAGCCGAAAAAAATCAGTATAGAAAATAAGCGTTGCTTCATAGGAGAGAAAATGGTGCAATTAAAACAGATCGTATTTACGAAGCCGTACACGGCGGAATTTCTCAATGTCGGGGAGATAAATTTGAGCAAAATCGGGGAAAAGAGCGTAGCAGTCAAGACTGTGGTTTCCACGATCAGCGCGGGCACGGAACGCGCGAACCTGATCGGGGACGAAGCTGTTTCGATCGATAAGACGGCAAAATCTCCTTTTCCGAGAGCATTGGGATACAGCAGTGCGGGTGAGGTCGTAGCGGTGGGGTCTGCCGTAACGAAAGTGAAAGTCGGCGACAGGGTCGCTGTATACTGGGGAAAGCACATCAATTACAATGTGCTTTCAGAAAATAATGTCGTAAAGATCGAAAGCGAAAAGGTATCTTATGCGGAAGCGGCATTGGCGCAGATTTCCAGTTTTTCGTTGGCGGCGATCCGAAAAGTTCGTCTCGAGCTGGGCGAATCAATGCTGGTTATGGGATTGGGGATTCTGGGTCAGCTTGCGGTGATGCTCGCCCGTGCTGCGGGCGCCTATCCCGTGATCGCTTGCGATCCGGTAGCGGAGCGCAGAGAAGAAGCCCTGAAAAACGGTGCCGATTATGCTTTTGATCCTTTTGAAAAACATTTTGCCGAACAGGTGAAAGCGGTAACGGGCGGCGGTGTAAAGACAGCCATCGAAGTGACGGGCGTGGGGCAAGGATTGGATGAAACGCTGGATTGTATGGCGAGATTGGGAAGAGTTGCATTGCTCGGCTGTACCCGCAACAGTAATTTCTGTATTGATTATTACCGTAAGGTACACGGTCCCGGGATCACGCTTGTGGGGGCGCATACGAACGCGCGGCCTTCCGTTGAATCTTACCCTTCTTATTTTACGCATGCGGACGACATGAAGTCGGTGCTCAATTTATGCGGCGGCGGACGTTTGCCTCTCAAAAATCTGATCAAGGAAACGGATTCTCCGAAGGATTGTCAGAAGATTTATACAAGGCTGGCGAATGATAGGAATTTCCCGATCGGAGTACAATTTGATTGGAGCAAAGAGTAATTGCGGAAATCTATAATAGACCGTGGAGTGAAAAATGAAAGCGATCGTAATATGTAAAGATCGATCATTGGCGTGGCAGGAAGTGGCCGATCCGATCTTGCAGGAGGAAGAAGTTTTAATAAAAGTTGCGTATGCCGCCGTGAACAGGGCAGATCTGATGCAGCGGGAAGGGAACTACCCGCCTCCGAAAGGGTGCCCCGAATGGCCGGGGCTGGAGGTATCCGGCACGATCGTAAAAATGGGAAAAATCGCGGCGGAAAAAAGCGGCCGCAAAGCGGGCGACAAGGTGTGCGCCCTGCTTGGCGGAGGCGGCTATGCGGAGTATGCCTCCGTGCCGTATGATATGGTCATGCCCGTCCCTGAAAATTGCAGTATGGAAGAGGCGGCGGCTTTGCCGGAAGCCTTTGCCACGGCATATCTGAATCTGTTTCTGGAGGGCGGGTTGAAAAAAGGCGATATTTTGCTGATGCACGCTGGGGCGAGCGGACTTGCGAGCGTTGTGATCCCGATGGCAAAAGCGTTCGGAGCCTATGTGATCACCACCATCATCGACGAAAACAAACGGGAAATCGTTGCAAAAACGGGTGCGGATCTGATCGTCAATACGAAGAAAGAAGATATTGTACAGATATTGCGCGAGTTCGATGCGAAAGGAACGCCGGTGAATCTGACGATCGACTGCCTCGGCGGCGAGATTATGGGCGATTGTTTGCCTTACATGGGCTACATGTCCAAATGGATTATAATTGCGACGCTGGCAGGAGATTTCACCCGCATAGATATGCGAAAACTGTATGTGCGCAATGTGCGGATTGTAGGAAGTACGCTACGTTCCAAGCTGCCGCACCGGAAGGCGGAAATACTGCAAAAACTTGTCGATGAAGTGTGGGAAAAAGTGTCTTCGGGCGAAGTCCGTCCTGCAATTTATGCTGTGTTGCCGATCACGGAAGCAGAAAAGGCGCATGCTCTTCTGTATGAAAATCAAAGCGCAGGGAAAGTGGTCTTAAAAGTATTAGAATAATTGTGTGTTTCTTGAGAAAGAGAAATTTTTTATAAAGTTAATAATGAATCAGTTTTGCGTTATAAGTTGAATAAAAAAACAAAGAATGCGTGCCGTTTTGGAAAATGAGCTGAGCGATCATCCGACCTATCGTTCTATCACTTCAAGTTATGCACTGAACTATTTTGATATGAACAAAGGGAAAGTATATTATGCGGAAGCGGTTTTCGACAGTGTAGATAAGGCGGCAAACAACGGCATGTCATGGGCAATTGGAATGCTGCATGCTACAGATACAGACGGCCGTTATGCATTGAGGGATTATTATCGTATAGAGGATAACGGAGAAAAGTGGTCGCATCATTATGTTTACGGGTGGACGCCCGATTGTGTTGTGAGCAGCGATTATTATAAAGCGCAGGGATACCCTGATTGGAAATTCAGCGAACCCGGTGAAAAAATCAAAATTGCGGTAGCAAGAGTAGGTGAAGTATTTTATTCCTTTATCAACGACGAACTGACTGACAAATTTGTTTATTCGGGATTGAACGACAGGAGTACATGTGCCGGCGTATTAATGCTCGGAAATGATATTACGCCATATCCGGGTAAAATATCCGATATGTATTTTGTTACCGGAGATGAGGCGGAAGCCAAAGTTCAGGAGTTGGAATCTTCGGCTAAATATTATCAGGATTTCGGCTATGCACGAGTCCTTGATGGGCATGATACGGTTACGTTTACGGAAAATTCTTTTGAATTCAAAAAGACGGAGAATTTTTCGAATCGTTGGTGGGATGTAGCGGTTAAAGCAAATGTGGCTTTTGCCGGGAAATCTAAGGTGGAATTTGATTACGAATTGACGAATGCGCCGAACGGAGCAGGAACTGTCAGAATGTATATCAAGCAATTAACGGGGACATCAGATCCTACAAATTCGGAAGGTTTTTATAATGGTCTGCAGTTGCGTTATTCAAACGGCGCACTAATCCCTCAGACCGCGGTTACAGAGGTATATAAAAAACACGATACCGATGAGCAGTGGGATCATTTTCCTAATAAAGAAATTGATTTTGGTGAGAATTTTGTTTCAGAGAAGGCAAAATTCCATATTGAAATCATGATGGAGCCGCTGAATACAGACGGGAAAACGAAATTTACTTATATGATAACCCAGGCGGAAACAGGGAAGGAAGTCACGTTCAGTGAGTTTGCAACGCAAGAGGCATTAAATTATGTTTCTGAAGATGAAGTAAATGATTTTTATCATATAACTTTCATGACGGAAAATTTGGAATTTAAAGTTTCTAATTTGCAGTGTACTTCATATAAAGTGCTCTAAATCTAAAAAATCATCGTCAGATGTAATTTCGGAGGAAAGATGTTAGAAAGGAAGGAATATCCGCGTCCGCAATTTCGCCGCGACCAATGGCAGCCCCTGAACGGAGAATGGGAATTTGCTTTTGATGATGCGGACAGCGGAGAGTTGAATGGTTTTTCAAGCGGGAAGATTCGTTTTCCCCTTACGATTACGGTTCCGTTTTCGTATCAATATTCCGCAAGCGGGATAGGCGACATTGAAAAGCATGATACGGTGTGGTATAGGCGGAGTTTTGAGATAGCCGCCGATCACAGAAGAAAGCATGCGCTGTTGTGTTTTAATGCGGCGGATTACATAACCGACGTATGGGTAAATGGTCATCATATTCTGACGCATATCGGCGGCTATACTCCGTTTTCGGCGGATATAACAGGCTATTTGCGTAAGGGTGAAAATGTACTTGTCGTTTGTTGTAAAGATACTTTAGATGAAATAATCCCCCGCGGGAAACAATGTTGGAAAGATCGGCCGTTCGCCTGCTGGTATATTCCCAATACAGGGATATGGCAGAGCGTGTGGCTGGAGTTTTTCGATAGTGACTGCATCAGGGAATATTCTCTTTTCAGCGATTACGACAAGTGCGAAGTTTACGGAACGCTGGAGCTTTTACACGGCAATGCGGACGAAGCCGAAGTGAAAATTTTCCATGAAGGGCGGGAATTACGGCGTGATCGGTTTGCATTGTACGGAAAGAATGCGGAATTCTGCGTGGCGCTTCCGAAAGGCTTCGCGGATGATTTTGCATGGACGCCCGAAAACCCGAAATTGCTTTATGTGGATTTTTCCCTGTATAAAGACGGAAAAGTGATTGATTCGGCTCATTCCCGCATCGGGATGCGCAAGATATCGGTTGACAGTTACGGAAAGATTTGTTTGAATAATCGACCGTATTATCAAAAATTAATACTCGATCAAGGCTATTGGAAAGAGAGTGGGATTACTCCGCCAAGTGCCGAATCTTTGAAAAAAGATATCGAACTTGCAAAAGCAATGGGGTTTAACGGAGCAAGAAAACATCAAAAATTAGAAGACCCGTATTTTTATTATTATGCGGAAGAATTAGGTTTTCTTACTTGGTGTGAAATGCCGTCGGCATATCTTTTCAGCACAGGAGAAGTGCAGGCGGTTTTACGCGATTGGTCAGAAATCATAAAAGTCGGTCGTAATTGTACAAGTAATATTTTTTATGTTCCGTTAAATGAAAGTTGGGGAGTAAAAGAAATTGCTACAAATAAAGAACAGCAAGATTTTGCCCGTACGTTGTACTATTTGACAAAGGCTCTCGATCCAACGCGGCTCATTTCTACAAATGACGGGTTTGAGAATGTTAATCCGACGGATATTATCAGCATACATGATTATAGCATTGCAAAAGAGATGGAATTTTCATGTAAGTATAAAAAAGGAGGATATGACGGGTTATATCCTCAAGGTTGGCCTTTGTTTGCAGAGGGCAATACATATGCTCAACAACCGATAGTGTTTACTGAGTTCGGCGGTGTAGCGATGAAACGCGATGAAAATGGAGGCGCATGGGGTTATAACGAAGGAGCCGAAAATGAAGATGAATTTTTGGACAGGTTGCAAGAACTGATATGTGGAATCGCGCAAACGGATTTTCAAGGCTTTTGTTATACGCAGTTGACCGATGTGCAGCAGGAAGTGAACGGATTGCTTACGGCAGATCATGAACCCAAAATCGATATACAAAGAATAAAAAGAATAATATGTCAATCCGATAAGTGAACTTAAATCGTGTACAGAGCATGAAAATCTTATGTCAATGAATGGGCTAAAAACGTTACTTTGCCATAGTCGAGCTGAAACAGAGCTTTAATAAAGCCATTCAGAATACGTCAGTGAAGATCG
>ERZ1106952.771-NODE-771-length-12153-cov-6.469168_pt1 | contig 12153 bp, 8 predicted proteins | sample MGYA00403677_ERZ1106952 | MGnify/ENA primary metagenome ERZ1106952 (study PRJEB35170, sample SAMEA104062415) | human gut metagenome | biome: human gut; feature: human-associated habitat; material: faeces | place: Denmark | collected 2012-05-14 ...
CAGCTCGGGTTGCCTGAGGGGACAATCCGGAGCTGGAAAAATAGACAGAAATGGGATTGCAACGTTGCAAACGGAAAAAAACGGAGTGAAATATTATCTCACTTCCTGCGATAAAACAAATTTTTCGCTGACGAAAATCGAATGACGAAAATTTCCGTTTGAAAAATGCCGGCGAAGAATTTATCGGGAAAACAACCTGAACGCGCCGATGACGGACGGAAATTCCGGCAAATCGGAAAGTTTCGGCGCTTTGAAAAGCAGATAGCCTCCCGCTGCGGCAAAAAACACGGCAAACAAAAATAACATGCCCGCAACGGGCAACCAGTTTCGTTTCATATCCGTTACTATGGGTAAAAAACGGAAAAATATTTATTTGAAATTTTTTTTATCGCCCGCTTAGCTGCAGGAAAGGTAAAAATGAAAGGAGATAATCATGACGAAAATCACAAAATCGGCTTTCGGCGAATTCGAAGGTAAACCGGTGGAGCGTTACACGCTCAGCGAGGGCGAAATGTCCGTAAGCGTTTTAACGTACGGCGGCATACTGCAAAGCATCGTTCTTCCCGATAAAAACGGGGAAAAACGCGACGTCCTTCTCGGATACGATACGTTGGATGGCTATCTGAACAACGGCGGCTATCTCGGCGCGCTCATCGGCAGATTCGGCAACCGTATCGATAAAGGCGTTCTGAAAATCGACGGGAAAGAATATCGGTTGTATTGCAATGACCGAGGCAATCATCTGCACGGCGGAAAAGTCGGTTTCAACGCGAAAATCTGGAACGCCGAAATTTCGGGCGAAACGCTTTGCCTCACTTATTTTTCTCCGGACGGCGAGGAAAATTATCCGGGCGATCTCGGCGTGCGGGCGGTATATTCGCTGCAAAACGGCGCGCTTACCATTTCTTACCTTGCCGTACCCGATAAAAAAACGGCGATTAATCTCACGAATCACGCGTATTTCAATCTCAACGGAGAAGGGAATAACGTTACTGCGGCGGATAACTTTCTGCAAATCAACGCGCCGTATATCACGCCTACCGACGATACTCTGATTCCCCGCGGCGAACTTCGCGCCACCGCCGGCACGCCGTTCGATTTTTCCGCGCCGAAGCGTATTTCGCGGGATATCGATGCCGACGATCCCGATCTGAAAAAAGGCGGCGGTTACGATCATTGTTTCGTACTGATTCCGGGCCGCGACGTAACCAAACCTTACGCCGTCGCGTACAGCGAAAAAACGGGTATCGAAATGCGTTGTTATACCGATATGCCCGCGGTGCAGCTTTATACCGGCAACGGACTCGATCAATACGGCAAAAACGGACATCATTACGGCAAAAACAACGCTTACTGCCTTGAAACGCAGGCGATTCCCAACAACGTCAACGTTCCCGGATACGCGAAGTTCGGCTCTTCGATTTACGAACGCGGACAAATTTATCGCTTCTTCGCTTCTTACGAATTTTCCGTCAGAAAATAAGGGCGGAACAGCGGTTCGTATCAATCAAAAAAGTCGTAAAAAATTCTCAAAACGCACGTAAAAGTGATTTATTTTCTTTTCTCTTGACAAAAACGAACAAATCGTAGTACAATAGAAACAGAAGAAGCGCGGAGCGGGCGTTTTTTGCCGCTAAAATCCGCGCAAACAGAATCATTAAGGAGAAACAGAAATGGGAAAGTACGAGGAAGCAAAAAAAGCGTACGCCGCTTACGGCGTAGATACGGAAAGCGCGCTTGAACGGCTGAAAAACATCCCTGTCAGCGTACATTGCTGGCAAGGCGACGACGTGCTCGGCTTCGACGGCAGCGATTCGCTCGAAGGCGGCATTCAGACGACGGGAAATTATCCCGGAAAAGCCGTCGGGTTCGATCAGCTCAAACAGGATATAAAAGAAGCGTTTTCTCTGATGCCCGGAAAGAAGCGCCTGAACCTGCACGCCAGCTACGCGGTGCTCGGTAAAGATAAAGGCAAAGTGGACCGCGACGCCTATACGTACGAATATTTCAAGCCGTGGGTAGATTTCGCCAAAGAAAACAATTTCGACGGCATCGATTTCAACCCCACGTTTTTCTCGCATCCGAAGATGAAAAACGGTCTGACAATTTCTTCCGGCGATGAAGAAATCCGTTCGTTCTGGGTTCGCCACGGCAAAGCCTGTATGAAAATCGCGGCGGAAATCGGCAAAGCGATGGGGTCGCCGTGCCTTGTTAATCTTTGGGCTCCTGACGGCAGCAAAGATATCCCCGCCGACCGCCTTACGCCGCGCCTCAGAATGAAAAAATCTCTCGACGAAATCCTCGAAGGATACGATAAAGAATGGGTGATTCCCGCCGTGGAAAGCAAGGTGTTCGGTATCGGCGTGGAAAGCTATACCGTAGGCAGCAACGAATTTTACCAGAATTATGCGGCTACGCGCGGCATCTGCTGTCTGCTCGATACGGGGCACTATCATCCCACGGAAGTGGTTTCCGATAAGATTCCCGCGCTGCTCGCGTTTTACGATAAAGTGGCGCTGCACGTTTCCCGTCCCGTCCGTTGGGATAGCGACCACGTGGTGATTTTAGAGGACGAACTTAAAGAAATCGCCAAAGAAATCGTAAGAAACGGCGCGGAAAACAAAGTGAAAATCGCGCTCGATTATTTCGATGCGTCCATCAACCGCATCGGCGCCTGGGTAACGGGGCAGCGTTCTATGCAGAAAGCGCTTCTGTATGCAATGCTTTTACCGAACGATACGATGAAAGAATTGCAGGAAAGCGGTTCGTTCGGAAAGCTGATGTATATGAACGAACTGTTTAAAATGATGCCCGTCGGCGACGTCTGGAACGAATATCTTACCCGTCAGGGACTTTCCGAAACCTGGTACGGCGAAGTGGAACGCTACGAAAAAGAAGTGCTTTCCAAGCGTAAATAAAACAAAATCTCATGCAATACAAAAGCCGCTGTTTTCCTTTGAAAACAGCGGCTTTTACAGGCGTGCCCGGTTTAAGTTTTAATCGGCGTCGGTCGTTTTCGAAAATAACCGATAGAATATCGAAAACAACACTATGTTGAAGAGATATAATGCGGGAAGTACCACAAACTTAAGCAAATCGCGCAACGAGCGGAGATCCGCTTTCATATACACCGCAATCATCGATGCCAGCACCGTTACGATAACGAACATCACGCACGCAGTAACGATGTACGGGCATTTTTTCGTTCTGCGGACTTTCGGTTTATAGCCGCCTGCGTACATAATCGTGCAAATCAGAAACGCAAGGAATCCTACGGCAAACGCGGCGAATGGGTACAGTCCGTTCACGTTCAGCTTATCGCGGAGGAAAAACGCCGAAAGGCTTTCCGCGATAATAATGAAGAAAATTACCATCGCCGCTCTGAACAGCGTTTTGCCTTTATTGAAAAATCCGTTTGCAGCTTCCGTTTTCTGCGCGTTTGCGGCAGGGAGGGGAGCGTTATAATTCGTTCCGCCGAACCCCTGTGCGTTTCCTGCGGTACGCAGCTTGATTCCGTCCGCATGCGCGCGTTCGTTCAACGCCGAAAAATCATAGCCGTTCTGCGCGTTGTTTCTTCCGAACTCCTGCGCATAGGGGGCGGGCTGCTGCGGAACCGCGGCTTGTTGCTGCCTGTTCCGTTCGTTTTGTTCGCGGTTATCGTAAGAAGAGGGCGTGCCCGTCAACGCTGCGTATTCCTGAGCGATTCGCGTCGCGTTGAATTGTCTGCGCGCTTCGTTCAAAGCCGATTCTCTGCCTTCCAGCTCATATTCTTTGTCTTTTAAAGCTGCTTCGCGGCGGGTTAAATTTGCGGCTTGTTCGCGTACGGCGTTGATCGTCTGCGCGTTTTCTTCTTCTGTTCTGGCTTTATCTGCTTCGTATTTTTCTTTTTCTTTTTGCCAGAGCGCTTTTTCCGTATAGTAATTCTGCCGTTCTTCGTCGAAGGCGCGGCGTTCTTCCGTCCATGCGGTTCGCTCGGAATGAAATCGTTGCAGATCCTCGTTGAAAGATTTCAGGTCGGCGTTGTATGCTCCGATTTTGTCGGCATAATCGAATTGCTGTGTAGAAAGTTCGCCGCGCCGCGTCGCAAAATCCGACTGCTCGGTTTTCAACGTTTCTTCGCGTTCTTCCAGCTCGCTTTCGCGTGCCGAAAGCCGATTTTCCGTCGTGGAAATTTCGTCTTTTCTCTGGCGCAGCGCCGCTTCGCGCTCGTTGAGGCGAATTTGTCTTTCGTCCAGTTCCGATTCGCGCTGCGAAAGGGCGTTTTCGCGCGATTCGAAATCGGTCGTCTTGTTTTCTACGTCTTTTTCCTTTGCCGAAAATTCGTATTCCCGTTCGGTGAATTCGTATTTTTCCTTTTCGAAAGCCGCGCGCAATTCCTCAAACGAACGCTTCGTTTCTTCGAAATCCGTTTTTTCTTCTTCGAAACGCCGCTTTTCTTCGTCGAAATCGTTCTGTTCTGCTTTCAGCGCGTTTTCGCGTTCTTCCAGTTCTTTCGCGCTTTCCGTCGTTTTTAACGCGGCGGAATCCGTCAATGCCGAAAGTTCCTGCAATTTCTGTTCGCGCTCGGCAAGTTCTGTTTCTTTTTCGTTCAGTTCCTTCCGCGCGTTTTCTGCTTCGTTAAGCGCCGCGTCCAGTTCGGTTTGCTTGTCGGCGTTTTCCGCTTCCAGCGATTCCCGCGCCGCAATCGATTCGGCAAGCTCGTTTTGCATATCGGAAAGCTTCGCTTCCGCGGCGGAAAGTTTCTCTTTCGCTTCCGCAAGCTCGGTTTCCTGCTTTTGCAAAGCTTCGCGTTTCTCGTTCAGTTCTGTTTCTCTGGCTTCGATTTCGTTTTGTTTTTCCTGCGATTCCAGCTGTGCTTTTCTTAAAGATTCCGCCGTTTCGTCCACGCGCGATTGCATTTCGGAAATCCGCAACTGCATTTCGTTCAGTTCTTCCTGCCTGTTTTCGGCTTCCGCACGGGCGCCTTTCAATGCGGCGAGTTCTGCGCGGGCGTTTTCCAATGCTTCCGTTTTTACGCCGATGTCAGATTGCAGATCGGCAAGTTCCTGCTGTTTCCCGTTTAAAAGATCGCGCGCCTCGTTCAGTTCGGCGGAAAGGGCGTCCGTTTCGGCGGAATTATTCTGCGAAGAAATCTTCAGGCGGTCGATTTCCGATTGCAACCGTTCCATATCGCGGTTATTTTCTTCCGTCTCTTCGCGCAGTCGTTCCAGTTTCGCGTTGCTTGCCGCAAGCTCGGTTCTTTTCGCCGAAAGTTCGCGCTCCTTGGCTTCCGATTCGCTTTCCAGACGCTCGATTTTCGCTTTCAGTTCGTTATAATCGCTTTTTTGCGAAGAAAGGGCGGAAGTCTGCACCGAAAGCAACGAACGCTGCCGTTCAAGTTCCGCCTGCAGATTTTTCAGCGAATTTCTTTCTTCGGTAAGCGCCGATTCGCGCGCCGTAAGATTGCGCTTGATATTCTCCAGTTCTTTCTGCTTTTCCGTGATAAACGAAAAATCGAAATGCTTGTCGCCGTCCGCAATCAGGCTGTCGATAATCGTACGCGAATATTCCCATTCGGAAAGGGACTTTTTCACGAATTCCTTGCCTTCGTCGGTCAGGCGGAAATATTTTCTCCTGCCGCCGTTGGAAAATTCTCCGTAGTACGAAGCGACGTACCGCAGCGATTCAAGGCGTTTCAGCGCGCTGTACAAAGTAGGCTGCTTGATGGAATACAAGCCGCCCGTTTTGCTTTCGATTTCGCTTAAAATATCATATCCGTATTTGTCGCCGTCGTATAAACTGCGCAGAATAATCGTATTGATGTGTCCGCGGATTAAATCGGAGCTGATAGACATGCCGCCTTCTTCTCCGCCCGTAATCTTATCGTAATCGTATTCCGATTCGTCGAATGTTTCTTTTATGTCGCTCACGCGATAAACCTCCCCGATAGTGCTTTATTGCTATGCCTGACACAATAATTACGTCAGACATAGTACAAAAACCTCAAAAATTACTTCGCCACACATAATTATTATGTCTGTCGTAATAGTTTGTGCGCCTTGATTTGTCCGTTTCCGGTACAAAAAAGGGCATAAAAACATAAATAATCTGTATGTCGTAAATATTATATCACATCAAAAAGTAATTGTCAACGATACACGGGCAGAATTGAACAATTGTACATAAAATTTCGCAAAAAAAATGCAAAATCGGGCGAAATTTGCGGGAAATATTTTTTTCGCGCCTTCGGCGAGTTGACTTTTTTCTTTTTTCACTGTATAATAAAACCGATATGGCACATTACAGATGCGAAGAATCTTATAAAACCGATTTTTGCGACGTGGACTTCAAGGACGAGCTGAAGATTTCCGCGCTTTTGTCTCGCTTTGAAAGCATCGCTTCGAAGAGCGCGGACGATCTGGAATTCGGCTATAAGTATCTGAAAGAACGCGGTTATGCTTTTTTTCTTGCGGAAATCCGCTGCGTGCTTTCCCGCGCCGTGCCGCTGTACGAAACGCTTTCGCTTCGCACGTGGCCCACGCCGCCGTCTTACGTCGTATTCGGCAGAGAATACGAAGGGTATGCGGAAAGCGGAGAGAAAATTTTGTCCGCTACGTCCCGCTGGTGCGCGGTGGATTTTTCCACGGGGAAACTTCTTACCCCCAAAGCGTTTCCGGAACAGGATTATCGCAACGCGGAAATTTACGATCCCGCAAAGTCCGGCGCTCCGCAGACGAAAACCGCGAAACTTTCCGCGGGGGAAGGCGAGAAAAAATTTTCGATTAAAATCGCAAATTCCGAATACGATCACAACATGCACGTCAACAACACGCATTATGCCGATTATTGTCTGAATTGCTTTTCCGTCGCCGAACTTGCCGATAAATACGTAAGCTCGTTTTCTATCGCCTACGTCAAACAGTGCAAAGAGGGCGAAACGCTGTCTTTTTACCGCAAGGACGAGGCGGATTTTTCCGTGATCGGCGGCTTTAACGAAGAGGGCGAAAACGTCGTACGCGCCGAATTTTCCTTTGCGAAGCGCGGCGCGCGGCAAGAAAAGATGCAAATCGGCGGCGAAACAAGCGGCGGTAACGCACAATGAGAAAAAACGGCGTCGCAAGAACTTTCGAGCCGCTCGGCGAATGTGCCGTGCTTGCAAACGGTTTTACAAGGGAAAAGCCCGCGTTCAGCAGGCTGGCGCCGCCGGGCGCCGTGTATTGTCGTCCGCCGGCGGAATCGGCGTATATCACGGGCGGAAATTTGCAGAAGCCGTATTTTCACGCGCTGTCCGAAACGGCGGCTAAAAAAGATAAGGCGAAAGCGGTTTTATTTTTAAACGGCGCGGAAAAGCCTTTTTCCGCAAAAGAAAAGGAAACGTGCGAAAAGTATCTCAAAGAACTTTTTTGCGATTTGAAAATCGGCAAAAACGAACTGGCGATTTTTACGAACGATTCTTCTCCGTCGCAAACGATTTCCCGCCGCTATAAAATTTCCGTCGGCGGTTACCCGTGCGAAATCGATTTTCTTCTGCGCGTTTCCGCCGGCGGATTTACGGGCGAAAAAACGTTCGGCGGCGAAAATACGGAAGTTTCGTATCGTCAGCTTTTAATCCTTACCGACGCGCGTATATCCTCGCCTATGCTTTTGAAAATGCTGAAAAGCCTGTATGCCGATCCGCTCGGCTGCACGGGCGATTCCGCAGACGGCGGACTTTTCGACGCCGCGGCGTTTTTATCCGGGTGCGGCGCCGAAAATTATCCGATCGATCGCGCCGACGCCGAGTACGGCAAAGCTTTCCGTCTGATTCGTTCGGCGCTGACCGATTTTTTGGCGTTCGCGGCGGAATCGTGCGGAGAAAAACTGATAACGGCGGAAGTGCGCGGAGCGAAATCCGCGCGGGAGGCTGTCGGAGCGGCAACGTCGTTCGCGCGGCGTAATTCCGTAGCCGAATCTTTGAAACGCGGGCGGCTGAATCCGTACGCCGTGCTCGAAGCAATCGGCGCCGCGGGGTTTGCGTCGGCGGAAACGGCAAACGTGTATCTGACGTCGGAAACGGGAAAAATCTGCGTGGTGTATGAAGGCAAGCCGCTTTTTCCGGCAACGGAAGCGCAACGCACGGTTCTGAAAGGCGGCAACGCGAAAATTCTCGCGGAGCTCGGCGCCGGAAATTATTCGGCTTCCGCCTGTATTTTTATCAGACAAGAAACGGAACAAAATCAAGTAAATATATAGGAGATAACAAGAAAACGATGGATGTTTTATATGAAGAAAGCGCGGTGAACGTCAACGCGCCGAAAGTAGAAAAGCGCTATAAGGTAATCAATATTATTTCTAAATTTTTCGGCGCGCTCGCGGTAATTTTCGCCGTCATTTTTCTTTTCAATCTGCTCACGTTTTTATTTTCGTTCAAAGCGATGAAAGCGGAGGACAGAGGCTCGGCGATCGCCCTGCTTATTTTTCTGCTGTTTATGCTTTTTCTGTTCAGCGGACCGTGGCTCGCGTGTTTTCTTTTAAAGCGCCGGATCAATCTCAGCTACGATTACACGTTCGTATCGGGCGAACTTCGCATCTCCAGAGTTTACAACGTCAATCGCCGCAAATTTTTGTACAGAATCGAAGCGGAAAGCATCTTAAAACTCGGCGACGCCGACGCTCCGTCGTTTGAGCGCGTCTGCGCCGATCCGTCGGTGAAACAAATCGTGTGCACGCCGAACGCGGAACCCGCCAAAGGCAAATTCTTTTTGTATATCCAGACGAGCGAGCCCGTCGGCAAACGCGTTTATGTTCTCGAATGCCGCGAAGAACTGCTTGTCAATATCCTGAAATTCGTCAAGCGCGGAATTCTTGAAAGCGATTACGTCATGCAGGATAAAAAACAGGCGCAGCGCTGAAAAAAATATCCGGAGCAATAAGCAAAACATGCAGACGATTTATATGGATAACGCCGCCACCACGCAGCCTTGCGGCGAAAGCGTTGCGCGTGCGGAACAATACCTGAAAGAAAACTATTTCAATCCTTCGGCGATGTATAAAGAGGGGTTTGCGCTTTCGCGCGAACTGAAAGCCGCCCGCGAAAAACTGGTTTCGTACGTTGCCGATACCGCTTCGTACGATTTAACGTTTACTTCCTGCGGCACCGAAGCGGATAACACGGCGGTGTTCGGCTATGCCCGGCGGGGCAACGCGGTAACTTCGGCGGGCGAACATTCGGCGATTCTGGCTCCGTTTGCCGAACTGAAAAACAGAAACGTCGCGGAAACGCGCTTTGCTCCGTTGGAAGCGGACGGGCGTGTGAACGTCGGAAAACTGCTGGAACTGGTGGACGAAAAAACAACGTTCGTTTCCGTCATGCACGTCAATAACGAAACGGGCGCGATAAACGATATCAACGCCGTTGCGAAAAAAGTCAAAGAAAAAAATCCCCGCGTCGTGTTTCACAGCGACGGCGTGCAGGGCTTCGGAAAAATTCCGTTCCGCCTCGGCAAAGAGGTGGATTTATATTCGCTCAGCGCGCATAAAATCGGCGGGCTCAAAGGCACGGGCGCGCTGATCCGTAAAAAAACGTTGCCGATCCGCCCGTATCTTTTCGGCGGCGGACAGGAAAACGGCTGGCGCAGCGGCACCGAAAACGTGTTCGGCGTCAAAACGCTGGAATATGCGGCGGAAAAGAAATTTTCTTCGCTTGCAGCGGATTACGAACGCCTTGCTTCGTATCGCGAATCGCTCTGGTCGGCGCTTGATCCGGGAATTTTCGCCCGCATCTCTCCCAAAGACGGCACGCCGTATATTTTAACGGTTTCCGCCCGCGGACTCCGCGGCGAAATTCTTCTGCATCTCGCCGACGATCGGGGTTTGATTATAGGCACCGGCTCCGCATGTTCGTCCAACGAAAAATCCCGTTATTCGCATGTCGTTCTCGCCTGCGGATACGATAAAATCACGGCGGACGGCGTTCTCCGCCTGAGTTTTTCTCCGGCAACGACAAAAGAGGAAACCGAGCGCGCCGCGCAGATTCTGAACGCCTGCGCCCGCGAACTTCTCGAACGCACGAAATAAAAACAATACAACGGATTTACGCTATGCAAAAAGTTATCATCATCAAATACGCGGAATTATTTTTAAAAGGCAAAAACAAGGGCTACTTCGAACAGATGTTTTTCGTGAACATCGAACGCGCGCTGAAAGGATACAAGCACACCTTGCGCCGTCCGAGCGGCAGGTACATCGTGGCGGATTTTAACGAAGCGGAAGAGGAAAACATTCTCGCCGCGCTGAAAAAAGTTTTCGGCGCGCATACGCTTTCCGCCGAGTTTACCTTTCACGGATTCCGCTATCTCTGTGTTGAGGGCGCGGAGCTGCCGAAGGAGTGTTTCACCGCCCTCGTCCGCCATACCGATATGAAGCGCACGGGTTATATGCAGACGGACAACGCGCGTTTTCAAAGATTGTACGAAAACGTAATATGGGGGCAGCGGGGGAACTTTGTGGATATTCCTACGGACTGCCCGCAGCGGGACGAGCGTTTGGGCTGGACGGGGGACATCAACGCATTCTGCCGCACGGCGGCGTATAACTACGATATCCGCGCGTTCATGAAAAAGTGGCTGAAAACGCTGCGCGACGATCAGACGGCGGACGGGCGGATCCCGCATGTCGCGCCCGACTGTCTGGGCGAGGAGAACCGTGCGACGAATGCGATGTGGTGCGACGCGGTCACCATGGTGCCGTGGACGCTGTACGGGATGTACGGGGATATTTCCTTTTTGGAAGAGAATTTTTCCGCCATGGAGAAGTTTATCGCCGCGCGGGAGCGCACCATGGAGAACGGACTCATCGTGCGCGGGCACGAGTACGGCGACTGGCTCGCCATGGACGGCGAGGCGCTTTTGGGAAACAGCGCCATCGGCAGAACGGATGTCTATTTCCTCACCAATGTTCTGCACATACATTCGCTGAAGATCGCAGCCGATGAGGCGCATCTTCTCGGGAAGGAAAAGGAAGAGAAGATTTACCGCAAAAAGTACGAGCAGCACCTTGCGCGCGTGCGGGAGGAGTATATCACCAAGGGCGGCAGGCTTGCATTCGACACGGTGACGGCGCAGGCCGTTGCCCTGCACTTCGGCATTATCCCGGAAGAGTACCGCGCCAAGCTCGCCGCACAGCTCAATGAAAACGTTGTTCGCCACGGATACCGCATGGTGACGGGGTTCATCGGCTCGCCGTTTTTGCTGTTCGCGCTGGCGGACAACGGCTACTTTGAAACGGCGCGGAAAGTGCTTTTGAACAACGGATTCCCCGGTTGGCTGTACGAGGTGGACATGGGGGCGACGACCATTTGGGAGCGGTGGAACAGCCTGATGCCGAACGGCACGCCCAACCCCGATGGCATGAACAGCTACAACCACTATGCCTACGGGAGCGTCATGGAGTTTGTCTACCGCTGCATCGCGGGCATCGAGGCGAAAGAGGCGGGCTTTGCAAAGATTAAAATTGCGCCGCATCCCTGCAAGGGACTGCCTGTCATGAAAGCCGAATACGACAGCGTGCGCGGCAAAATCGTTTCGGGGTACAGCCAAAAGGACGGGAAAATCGAATACGTTATCGAAATTCCGGAAGGGGCAGAGGCGGAGATCGTCTTACCTGATGAAAAGCCCGTCCTTGTCAAAGGCGGGGAATATGCCTTTGAGCGGGATTCGTAGAAGCTTAATTTATCCGACTTTTCCGCCCTGCTCGCGCGGGCGAACGATATTTTCAAGCGGTTATAATTGCCGTAAACTTTATTTCTTATTTAGGAGACGTGTATGATCGTATACGAAGTGCAAAGCAAGTGCTTTTTGTTGAGAGGCAAAAATTACAGTTACTATATGTATATAAACCGTGCAGGCTTATTGCAGCATCTGTATTACGGGAAACGCATCGGAAAAGGGGACGAGGCGTTTCTCTTAAAGACGCATGGTGAAAACGTCGAACCTGCCCTGAACGATCTGAATTACGATTTTGGAACGGACTGGATGCCGCAGGAAGCGGGCAGTTTCGGCCGCGGAGACTTCCGCTCGGCGACCGTCATTGTGCGGCGGGAAGACGGCGCGGCGATGAGCCGTTTCCGCTATGCTTCGCACAAAATCGTAAAGGGCGCGCTGCATCTGCAAGGGATGCCGTGCGCGCGGAAGGCGG
>ERZ1106952.774-NODE-774-length-12124-cov-5.868589_pt1 | contig 12124 bp, 9 predicted proteins | sample MGYA00403677_ERZ1106952 | MGnify/ENA primary metagenome ERZ1106952 (study PRJEB35170, sample SAMEA104062415) | human gut metagenome | biome: human gut; feature: human-associated habitat; material: faeces | place: Denmark | collected 2012-05-14 ...
ATCGCCTTGCTCCGCTTGCTTGTTAGTTGATTATTATATCTTGTTAGTATGTGGCTTTATCGCCTTTCTTGTCCAATCTTTTGCCTGTAAATTATGCCCCTTTTCCGTTCGGTTTTTCAACCGCTTTCTTTATCTTTATGGATATATTATACCATATTTTGTCGTGAATTTCAACCTATAACGACCGATATATTGTGAAATTTGCTTCTTAAACAAAACACTACCGCTATTTGTTGTACGCATATTTTGCTCGAAAGATCACAATAGTCGAATTCGCGCGAAAAAATCTTTATGGCTTTTTTATTCTTCGTCATAGGGCTTTTTGACTTCAAGTGCAGGCTTGTCGCTTGCATTGAGAGGAGATATGACGGAAGTTTCCAATCGACTTTCTATATCCTTTCTCGTGCTTTTGCAACGCTTCCACCATCTCTTGCCACTGCGACGTTTTCACGGAAAGTTTCGGGTTGTTTGCTTTTGGATAACGCCGTCGTAGTTACTTCGGCAAGCATATTCAAAACGAGTTCGATATCCGTCATATTATCGCGCAGATTTTCTTTTTTCAACCCTTTGAGTTCTTTATACTCTTTAACCGTCAGACCGCTCCACGCTTTCGTCATTTCATCGGTGAGTATTGCATATTCTACGCCTTCTTTTACCCCGCGTTCTTTCCATTCATCGGTAAGTTTTTTGCGCATTTCTATCGTTTGAAGTCGCTGATTGATCCAACCTTCCGTATAGCCTTTTGCTCGGTAAAAATCCGCGCCGCGAAGTATTGCCTTTTCAGGATCGGCTATTTCGTCGAGCCGTTCGCTTCCAACCTGTGCCAGCCACATTTTGAACGGTTCGGCTTTTGGCGACGGAATCGACTGCACAAGCCGCAAAACGCCTTTCGTATCAAGCACATCCGTATTATAGATTTTTCCGTCTTTCGGAGAACGAAGTTTCAGTCGGTTACAATTTGTAACTAACTCACTTCCTTCTTTTTTCAAACGGTTCTTTAAGACTTTCCAATAATTATTCGGATCTACGCTATCCGTTAAAACAGCAACTACATCCACCACAGAAAAATACCATTCTTCTTTGTCTGCGTTCCACGCCGTGCGGACTTGTTTATTCTCAAAAATCTTAATTTTGTTTTCCATACGATTTTTCCTTTTATCGTTAGATTATTTTTATTATACCATTTTTCTTCCGTTTTTTCAACGCCTTTTACCCTCTTAACGTCAATTTATTTGCTATTCTTCAAAGGTAATTCCTGATTTGCTGTTTGTCTTTTAATTACCTTGTTCATAAAGTGTCCCCAAGCGTCTCTTTCCCTGCTTGTTTTTTGGTGCTGAATAACTAACTATTTTCTTGTCGATTTTTTGTTATTATCTTTTGGAAATTCGTTAACTTGTGTTTGGTTTCATCGTTTTCGCTCCTTATTTCGTTTGCTTTTCAGTTATCCCTTTATGGGCATCAGCCGAGAAACTTCTCTCTACTATTATTGGAAAGTTACCAACAGTTTGGCGGGGTATTTTACAAGAATTTTTCCACACTCCCTTCACTATATATGGACATTTATAAACAATTTTGTGGGGGTGTTTTTGAAAAAATTCAGGAAGTTTTCACATAGAGTTGTATCACATTTTTCAATCACCCTCAATTTATGTCAGAAAATTCAGCCTACACCTCTGTTTTTGGGACGATTTTTCTATCATATAATTGCTATTATGAGAAGACGATTTCGGAAGTTAAAAATATTACCGATGAAATACCGTTTGATATACCTGATTCTTGGTGCTGGGTAAGGTTATCGAGTTTAAGCTCTATTTCTGCTGGTGGCACACCCGAAAGAGGTAATCCTAATTATTGGGCTAACGGAACGATTCCATGGTTAAAAATATCGGATATCACTTCTTCTAAAAAATTTGTAAACAGTTGCACAGAATACATTACAGACGAAGGAATGCAGAATTCATCTGCAAAGATTTTGCCAAAAGGAACTATTTTATATACAATATTTGCCACAATCGGCGAAGTCGGTATATTAGGCATTAATGCTTCTTGTAATCAAGCAATTGCCGGTATTCAAACATATCTAAGGTCTATAGACGGATATTTATACTATTATCTTGTAAATTTGCAAGATTTTATGAAATCAATCAGTAAAGGTTGTGCTCAATTTAATATAAATCAAAAAATATTAAAAGAAGCATTTGTTCCGTTACCACCGCTTGCGGAACAAGAACGAATCGTAGCCGAGATTGAAAAGTTTGAGCCGTTGATTGCCGAATATGATAAACTTGAACAACAGGCAACGAAACTTGATAGCGAAATTTACGATAAACTCAAAAAATCTATTCTGCAATACGCCATTCAAGGCAAACTTGTTCCGCAGAATAGCAACGACGAACCCGCTTCCGTTTTGCTCGAACGTATTCGCGCCGAGAAAAAGGCTCAGCTCGGCAAGAAATACGTTGAAAGTTATATCTACAAAGGTGATGATAACTGTTATTATGAGAAGGTCGGAAAAAATGAGCCCGTTTTATTAGAAAATCTGCCTTTCGATATTCCCGACAGTTGGTGCTGGGCAAGACTCGAAAATGCAGCTGATATCAATCCGAGAAACAATATCGACGACAATTTAGACGTATCTTTCGTAGAAATGAAGTCGATAATGGATGGCTTTAATAATGTGTTTTGCTATAAAAAACGAAAATGGAGAGATGTTAAAAGCGGTTTCACTCATTTTAAGAACGGCGATGTTGGCTTTGCAAAAATAACACCCTGTTTCCAAAATAGAAAATCCGTTGTTTTTCACGGTTTGGAAAATTGTTATGGCGCGGGAACTACGGAGTTGCATATTCTTCGGGCATATTCCGATACAATCTTTGTAGCATATTTGCTATACTTCGTAAAATCCCCGTATTTTATCGAACACGGAAAAATTAACTTTTCAGGCACGGCTGGGCAGCAACGCTTTGGTACAGATGCAGTAAAACGTACATTTATACCGATACCGCCATATAACGAACAAATTCGTATTTGCAATCAAATAGAAGTAATGTTAGGCAAATTAAAAGACGAGAATTAAATCTCGTCTTTTAATTTGCTGAAAATAACGTTAATTTGCTCAATAATACGTTTTTGTTCGGCTAATGGCGGCACAGGAAAGATTATTCGTCCAAGCGCTTTCGTAGATAACCCTTGAATACCTATACCTTTGCCACCGATTATGCCTAATTGCTTATATAGATATAAAACGCAATAATAGAATTTTGTTTCCACGGCAAAATATGCTCTTAATCTGTGTATATGGTTCTGAATGCACATAGGAATATCAAAATTCCATATTGCCGATCTGCCGATATCTCCGCCTTCACAGACCAATAAATCACCTTTTTTAAGGGAACATTTGTCTATTTCTTCGTCGGTAAAAAGCATCTTTTTCAGCGAATCTAATTTGAAATAGTTCCAATACAAATTTGACGTGGTTATATACTCTCTGTAATTTCCTTTTGTATTTGCAGAATTTAATGCTTTACCGGTGTTATGCTGAAACAAAGTGTCAACTCGCGCCCATTCCCACGAATCAGGTATATCAAACGGTATCTCTTCCGTTATATTTTTTGTTTCTAAGCCGACCTTCTCATAATAACAGAAATAATCTCTTATCCGCTGTCGTTTAACTTAAAGAAAACTTCCGTAAATAGTAAAATATAAGCACACTATTTTAGGAGGTTTAACGAAAATGTTAGACGAATTTGAAAAGCATTTAAGACAGAAAAATCTGTCTGAAAACACGATTTCCGCATACCTGTTGACAATACGAATGTATAATCAGCTTTCGGGCGAAATCACCAAGCAAAATCTGTTGGCTTTTAAGGGTTATCTTATGGAAACATATAAGCCTAAAACCGTGAATCTGCGTATTCAGGCAATAAACAAATATCTTGAATTTATCAAAAAAGACAAGTTGCGTCTGTCAGCGGTAAAAATTCAACAAAAAAACTTTTTAGAAAACGTTATCAGCGATGCCGATTACAAGTTTTTGAAAAACAGCCTTAAAAAGGACGGCAATTGGGAATGGTATTTTGTTGTGCGCTACCTTGCGGCAACGGGAGCGCGTGTAAGCGAATTGATACAAATCAAGGTGGAACATGTTTTTAAGGGTTATTTCGATTTATATTCCAAAGGCGGCAAACTTCGGCGGCTTTACATACCGAAAAAACTAAAAGTCGAAACGGAATCGTGGCTGAAAGAAAAAAGCGTTGCGAGCGGGTACTTGTTTTTGAACAGATTCGGCGAACGAATTACCGTGCGCGGAATTTCACAACAACTTAAAAATTATGCAATCAAATACGGGCTGAACCCGAAAGTGGTATATCCGCACTCTTTCAGGCATCGTTTTGCAAAGAATTTTCTTGAAAAGTTTAATGATATATCTTTGCTCGCCGACCTTATGGGACACGAAAGCATTGAAACAACGCGAATTTATCTGCGGAAGACTGCAAGCGAACAGCAAGAAATTGTTGATAAAATTGTAACGTGGTAAATAGTAAAGCCCCTCGAATTCGAGGGGCTTTAACTTAAAGTTTAGCAAATATTTCATTGATTTTTTCTACGATTCGCTTCTGTTCAGCAAGTGGCGGCACAGGGACAATCATTTTTGATAATGTTTGTCCGTTGCAATTTGGTTGGGCTGTTGCGATTGTTCCATTTCGTAACTGCGACCAATAGAGTGGGCTTTCCATAAAATACTTAAAATATTGCGGTATCAATTTTGAATTGTATCGGGTACGAATTAAATATCCCGCATAAATCGCTTCTTCTTTTATGTTTTGCACTAAAAACGATTTCCCAACAGTACCGCCGGTTCTTGCAAATAAAATATCATTTTCTTTAAGTAGATACGTGGAAATATCTTCTTCTGCGATGTCGCAATACGGAACATTTTCCCACATAACTTGATTTTCGTGGATATCACTGATACGAACCATTTTTATTCTTCCAGATTGTTTTGCAGGAGCATTATAACCATATTGTATGGAGTCAGACAACTCGCCCCAACGCGACCACGCCCAAGAATCAGGCAAATCAAATGGGATTTCTTCGGTAATATCAACGTCTTTTCCGTTTATATGTTCGTAATAACAGTTATCATCACCTTTGTAGATATAACTTTCAACGTATTTCTTGCCAAGTTGCGCCTTCTTTTCGGCACGAATGCGTTCGAGCAATACCGCCGCGGGTTCGTCGTTGCTGTCCTGTGGAACGAGTTTGCCTTGAATGGCGTATTGCAGGATAGATTTTTTGAGTTTATCGTAAATTTCGCTATCAAGTTTCGTTGCCTGTTGTTCAAGTTTATCATATTCGGCAATCAACGGCTCAAACTTTTCAATCTCGGCTACAATTCGTTCTTGGTCCGCAAGCGGCGGCATGGCAAATAATAAGTTTTTAAGGGTGTTAACACTAACCCCGCCAATTATTCCCGTCGTTTTTTCTTTGAAAATTTGTGTAAATATCGGATTTTGAAGATAATAATACAGATATTTAGGATTGGTGCCAATGGGTTCAAAAGCGCATAATTTATTTCCAAAACAAACATCTTCCGTTAGTACACCTATTTTTCGTCCAGCACTTCCGCCTTCAATGCAGAGTAATGGCGTATTTATATGTGCGATACGGAAATTTCCTTGATTGTATGGAATTTTTACACCGTTTGTATAATTTATAGAATGGTCAAACCCAACATCTTTTGTGCCTATATAGTTATAGCCACTATCCAATCCCATGTACTTTTTTTGTTTCTCTGTCTCATTTATGCTATTACCCGTGAATATGTCCGCAACGGTACTTAAACGACAAAGTATCCAATTATCTGGCAAATCGAAAATTGAGGCTTCTTCATCAATAGAAACTGGTTCGTTTTTACCCGTCTTCTCATAATAGCAATTATCATCACCTTTGAAGATGACGGAATCGCCTTTATCTTTTTTGATTTTACCTTCTTTTATCAGTCGTTGCTTTTCTGCGCGGATACGTTCAAGCAAAACGGAGGAAGGCTCGTCGGCAGGATCTTGCGGAACGAGTTTACCCTGAATTGCTAATTGAAGTATGGATTTTCTTAATTGTTCAGCCTTCATTTTTACCACCCAAAAGCGCCATAATTTCACCGAGAACTCTATCCATATCAGCATCCAAACTGGCACGCTTTTCACGGTAATTATTGATTAAGTCTTGCGGAGCGAGAATTTCTTCTTCTTCGTGCGGATAGCCGCAAAGGTCGATATTATAATTATTATCTTCGATTTCTTGCAAAGTGTATTTCTTTGCTTTTGGCGCGTCGTCAACGATGATTTCTTCACGATCGTTCCACCAATCCATAGCAGGCTGGAAGTGTTCCAACTTCATAGGTTTGGTTTTTGAGAAGTTTTTATAACCTTCGGGCATATCAAGGCGATAAAACCACGTTTCCTTCGTTCCGCCTGTTTTATCGAAGAATAAAATATTCGTAGTAATAGATGTGTACGGCGCAAAAACGCTGTGCGGCATACGAATTACCGTATGGAGATTAAATTCCGACAACAGTTTCTTTTTGATTGCGACTTTTGCGTTATCCGTACCAAACAAAAATCCGTCGGGAAGAATAACCGCCGCCCGTCCGTTATTTTTCAAGCGATACATAATGACGGACATAAACAAATCAGCCGTTTCGCTGCTTGCCAAATCGGACGGGAAGTGATTTTTTACGTCCGCCTTTTCGTTTCCGCCGTAAGGAGGGTTCATAAGAACCACTTCAAATTTGTCTTTATCCGTGTAGTCCAGAACGTCGCGAAGGAGCGAATTATCGTGATAAATTCTCGGCATATCGATATCGTGCAACAAAAGATTTGTTACACAAAGCATATACGGAAACTGTTTCTTTTCGATACCGTAAACGGAATTTTCATAGGCTTCGACGTCATCTGTAGATGTTCTCTTTTTCTCTAATTCTTTCAGCCAACTGGTTAAAAATCCGCCTGTGCCGCAAGCAAAGTCCGCAACGTGTTCGCCAATTTGCGGGTTTATCATTTTTGCCATAAAATCGGTAACGGCACGGGGAGTGTAAAATTCACCCGAAGCACCTGCGCTTTGCAATTCACGCAAAATCGTTTCGTAAATTTCACCAAATGCATGGCTTTCGTTATAATCGCTCAAATCCAATTCGTCGATAACGCTAATGACCTGACGGAGTAAAACACCGTCCTTCATATAGTTGTTCGCATCTTCAAAGGTAGTTCTTACGATTGCTTTCTTTATCGGGGTATCGGTTGATATTTCGATACCTTTGATAATGACTTCGCCGTCTGAATTTTTGACGTCTTTGCCCTTTAACACGGGGAATAATTTATTATTGACGAAATCAAGGAGTGCGTCACCGGTTAAACCTTTCCCGCTTTCGTCGTGTGCCCAATTACGCCAACGGCATTGATCGGGAATAATGGATTTATAAGGATCTTCGTCCATTTCCCAGTTGTTCTCTTGGCTATCATACACTTTCAAAAACAGCATCCAGGCAATCTGTTCTATTCTTTGCGCGTCGCCATTGATACCCGCGTCGTTGCGCATAATATCTCTTACTCTTTTGACAAATCCAGATACGTTACTCATTTGTTATGCTACCGCCTTGTAAATTTCTTGTTTTAATAGTCTGACTGCTTCGAGATAACCTTCTTTACCACCGAAAAGTTGAGCGATTTTTGAAGGCTTGCCGAACTTAGTGAAAGGATCAAGTTTCAGCACGTCGGTATCTTCGATTTCGTATATACTGCTGTCGGCATACTTATCGAGAAGCGCATTCAAAACTTCTCGCGCTGCTTCGCCATATTTACCGAAAACATTGCGTTTTTTAACGTTTTCAGCACGTTCTTTCCTTGTGAGCGGCTTTTGATTGTAAGCAACGTGGCAAATAAAATCGAAATCATCCACGTCGGACATATTTTCGTCCGCTTTTACTTGGTCAAGGTCAATGCCTTTTTGCAAGAATAACTCGTAAATTTTTTCTTTCTTTTCTTCCGCGCTCCACGACGAAATGAAATCGCTTAACGTTGCAAATTCGCCGAAAATATTTGCTTTGGTGTAGTCGATAATGCTTTCCTGCCGCAACAGTTTTCCGTCTACGTCGTAAATGGACACGACTTTTTGCAAGACCTGAACTCTGCAACCGCGATTATCGACAACCCATTTATGTTTAGGCGGCATAGGCGGAGGTGGCGGTGGAACAATTACTGTTCCGCCCGGCGGATCAGATGGAGTAACGTGTACAAAATTTTCATCTTGTTCCACAGGACCGTCCCAATCGGGATCGGCAAACAGTCTTGTAACGCCGCGGAAATCCATTATCATAAAATGCGTCTTTCCGTCCTGCTCTCTGATTCGTGTGCCGCGACCGATAATTTGCTTGAATTCTGTCATAGAGTTAATCATTTCGTCTAAAACGATCAACTTAACCATTTTACAATCGGCGCCGGTCGAAAGCAATTTTGAAGTCGTTGCAATTACGGGATACTGTGCTGAAACAGAGATAAAATAGTCCAGTTTGCTTTTGCCGTAATCGTCGCTGCCCGTAATGCGCACCACATAATCGGGATTTTTTGCAATCATATCGGCATTGCATTTTGTGAGAGCAACGCGCATACGCTCGGCGGCGTCTTCGGTGGCGCAGAAAACGATAGTCTTCGCCATACGATCGGTTGCTTTGAGATAATTAGTAACTTCTCGCGCAACCATATCGATTCTGTCCTGAATGATAATTTTATAGTCAAAATCACTGTTGTTGTAAATGCGGTCTTCTATTTCATAGCCGTAAATATCAACTTGTCCTTTTCTCGGTCTCCAACCGTCGCCAATATCGGATTTTACGTTGATAACCTTGAATGGGGCAAGAAATCCGTCGGCAATGCCTTCTTTAAGGCTATAAATATAAACAGGTTCGCCAAAATAGTCGATGTTGGAAATCGACTGCGTTTCTTTCGGCGTGGCGGTCATACCGATTTGTGTGGCAGAAGAAAAGTATTCCAAAATTTTACGCCAACGGCTGTTTTCTTTTGCCGAGCCGCGATGACACTCGTCAACGATAATCAGATCGAAGAAATCTTTATCGAAAAGTTTGCTGTACCTTGCAAGCACTTCTTCGTCGCTTTCGTCATCATCTTCTTTTTTGTTGCCTGCGAGTTGCTGATACAGCGAAAAATAGACCTGATACGATGCTATTGTCGTGCGGTCGTCCTTAAGAAAATTGATTTTATGTATTACTTTTTCCAACGGTTTGAAATCGCCGCCGATTGTCTGGTCGATAAGATTGTTTCTATCGGCAAGATAAAGGATTTTTTGTTTCGCGCCCGTTTGTAAAAGACGATATACAATCTGAAAAGCGGTGTATGTTTTACCTGTGCCGGTAGCCATAACGAGTAATAGACGATTTTTGCCTTTTGCGATTGCGTCCAATGTGCGGTTTACGGCGTTTCTTTGGTAATATCTCGGAGGATATGTCGTCTGACTTGTATAGAACGGTTGATTGATAAAGGACAATTCCGTCTTTGTCAACCCGCTACCGTCGTTTATTTCGGCAGTGTATCTTGCGTATAATTCGTCGGGAGTAGGAAATTCTTCAAGAGAAATTTCTCTTTCAACGCCGGTTAAAAAATCAAATTCCTGAAAACCGTCGCCGTTGGAACTGTATGCAAATTTTACGTCGAGCATTTCAGCATATAATTTTGCCTGTTGCATACCGAAAGAAATGCTATGGTTATTATCTTTTGCTTCTACCACGGCAAGCGGATTTGCACTATTACGATACAAAATGTAATCGGCTTTTTTCGGCGCTTCTCTGGATGCGATATTACCTTTCAGATTGATTCGTCCGTCGGTAATTTTCGTTTCCATCGTAATTTTGCCGTCCCAGCCTTTTGCCTTTATCGCCGGTGTGATGAAATTTAATTTTATATCTTCTTCGGTCATTTGCTTTTTATCTAAAATGCTCATTTACTCCTCCTTGAATCGTTATGTTCCGATAATTTTTTATTATCGGAAGATTGTGAGTAAAATTTATCGTCTTATCGGTGTTATTGCAACAGCCTCTTTGGTTTCAATTTGTCTTTTCTTGTCATACGAATTGACTGCTATAAATTCTACACAATTGTCGATTTTAAGCAAATCGGATTTGCCAAAGAAATTTTTAAATTGAAAGTAATATGATTGATCTGCTTGTATAAAGCCGCCCTTGCCGTTAAATAACTTGATAACTTTTCCTCGTTTACTACCAGAAATCTGATATAACTTTTGAATCCACTTCTTTTTTATATCTTTGGAAGCAACTTCTTTTTCTTCTGTAATTTTTCCTTGGAGACTATATGCTACCGACCAGTCATTATTTTGTCTGATTTGTCGGGCGTAATTATAGTTATCCTGAGCAAAGGATTTATCACCAATTTCGGTAAGCAGATCACCAATTGATTCAATCAAAGACACTTTCATCCGTTCAGGATCTTTTGTGCATACCGCACGCAACATGTATGTAAGAGCTTCGTCAAGATTATTCAGTTGTAAATAGTATTTTCCTATTTCATAAAGTAAAAACCATTTATCGCTTATAATAGTAAGTTTTTCAAGCTTACTAATAGCATCATCAATTTGTCCTAATTCGCCCAAGGATTTTGAAATTTTTCTTGAAAACCATATATCATTATCATAATGAAAACTTTCAAGCGTTTCCATTGCTTCATTGCAGCATATAATACAGTCTTCGTATCGTTTTACATCAAGTAAAAAATCAGACTTCAATGTGTAATAATTTTCCTTAAGAGATGCAAATTCTCTTGTTTTTCCATATGAATCTGTATAACTTTTAGCCTCAGACGACAATTCGGAAAGGGAAATCAAACTTAGTATTTCTAAGCCTTCCGCTGCTATTATTTTTCCATTTTGCTTATTTAATTGTTTAAGCACCGTTAGTGCACAATACGGAAATGATGGCTTTGTTGCCTTTGTGTCTTTAAGTAAATCATATAACCGGGTCAATTTACCAAATACCATTTCTGAATATTTATAGTCAGGTTGTTTTATAGTTTTTACATATTTGTCATTTATAATCCAAGCATACAGATTCTCTATGTATAAAAATGCCTGACTTTGGGTTTTAACAATTTCTGTATCTTTGAATTCTGAATAGACATCTTCACATACCTGTTCAGCCTCGTCAAACCTGTTGAGCTTTTTAAGACAATTCGCGTATTGCTGAGCATCCCATAAATCATGAGTTTCCGGAAATGCATCAAACAATTCTTTACATAAAGGCAGCGCTTTCTCGTATTCGACAGAAGTAGGTGTTCCTTCTCTTAAAAGCTTTTTGGTTGTATTTCTAATTTCGTAAAGTTCCATAATTGATTCCTTTACAACTTTTTGTTGTCGATACTATATCCTTGATTTGAAAGTTCTTTTACCAAGTTTACCGTAACTTCATCAACTTTATTGCTAAATGGAATATATACTAAGCCCTGAATATCTGACGGCTTTTCAAAGTCTCTATCTTCTTTTAACAGTATTGCGACCTTATCTCTGCCTAATTTGGATAGAAACATTCCCAATTCTAATACAACATTTTGCCTTACTCTTTTTTTATTTGTTGTTTCGGACAATGATTTTCCCTCATCATCAGGGGTCGCCAATACAATAGCATATTGAACTTCTTTTGAGTATTCCTCTAATTTTTCAATAATGGTTTGTCCTGCGGATATTTGTTGGTCAAGAATGATAGGTTCAAGATCCCAACGGCGAAGCATAGCTTCCAATTGCGTTTTAGCTATATCATCGTGCCCGTAAACAACGAATATCTTACGCTTTTTGGTCGCTTGAACTTTTCCATCAAGCAAATCTTTTACTTCTTGCACATTTTTTCCCTGAACATTATGATTGCCATTGTTAAAACAGTTAATTAGCGCCCCATTGTTTAACTTTAGACATATTCCGTTTGATTTTGTATCCTCGCTAACAACGGTGTATTTCTTGTCGATAATACTTAAAATTTGTTCTTTTGTCATCATAACTCTCCTGATACAATATAATTGACCGAAAAAAGTGCGGTATTTGAATTAGCACTTTT
>ERZ1106952.775-NODE-775-length-12111-cov-3.194592_pt1 | contig 12111 bp, 8 predicted proteins | sample MGYA00403677_ERZ1106952 | MGnify/ENA primary metagenome ERZ1106952 (study PRJEB35170, sample SAMEA104062415) | human gut metagenome | biome: human gut; feature: human-associated habitat; material: faeces | place: Denmark | collected 2012-05-14 ...
CGTGCGAACCTTCGTAGGCGCTTTTTACGACAAACACATAGGCGATCTCCCCGCCGCGCAGAGAAATTTTTACCCGCCTGCGGGTGAAGGCCAACGGCTCGCCCCCATCGAAATCGATGACGGCTTCGGTCACATTGGAAAGATCCTGCCGGTATTTTACGGCATAGGCGATGCAGTCGCTCATGCCGTCGATCGTGTAAACAAATTCTTTTTCGCCCGAAAAAAGCTCAAATTTGCGCATGTACAGCCCTTTGGCCGCCAGATCGGGGCGGCGGGCAAGGACACGGTGACAGCCGTGCCCGCTCGGATACCCCTTTTCATCATAGATCCAGAACGGCATGCCTCGCTCTTTGAGTTTCTGCACGATTTCTTTGAATTTCGCCACGTTTTCGGGCGTGACGGCTTCACCCCGCGCAACGGGGACGTTGGTCACGACGCCCGTAAAGCCGAAATCGGTGATCGCGTCGATCGCCCGATCCGGATCTTCCGGCCAGTTGTGAAACATCAGGTTGACGGTGTGATGCAAAATGCCGTTCTTTTCTTTGTCGTCCATGTTCTGTATCCTTTTTATTTCCCCGGCGGGAACCCCGCCGGGGAAATATTTTCCGTTTAGCTTTTAAGATTCTATGCTAAGATACTGAATGTTGCGCATATAGGTCGTACAGGTTTCACCCGAGGACGCGACCATCGGCACAAAGTTCAGGAAACTCCAGGAGGTGAAGGGGTAACTTTCGATCGTATGATCGCCCGGGAAGGTCATGGTAAACGTGATCGTATACCACGCACCCGTGTTGATGACGGTCACGTCGTTCCCGTCCGCATCCTTGGCCTTGATGCGCGGATCGTTGATCTCCTTTCCAAGCTCCACGATGGGGCCTTCCTTATTGGGATTGTAGCTGCCGTCATTGAAATACTGCTTAAAGCTGAACTTGACGGCATCGACAAAATACACGTCGAACTGAATGGTATTCGCACCTATTTTCTGGATCATGCGATTTTCAAAAGTCAGGAATTTTATACCGTTATCCCAGTTCGCCGTATCGCCGTTTACCAGCTGCATCGTATTGAGGAACTCGCCTTCTTCTTTGAACTTGGTAAGCGTACCGCTTGCCTGGCGGAATTCCATGTAATCCTCGCCCTGATCAACGTACTTGATGCCGCGGATATACACTTCAGAAGGCTGGTCCTCCGTGCCGCCGACAAAGAACAGGGTGTTCGTCCAGCTGGGGATCTCCCCATTCTGCGTGGGGATGACGAGCAGCACCGTATACCATTTATCGAGTACGCATTTCGTCATCTGCTGGGTGCGGTTCCTGTATACATAGACACCGCCGTGACTTGTGAACGTTTCTCCGACCGTAGCGGTATCGATATTGTAAGAAGCCTGGGCTGTACCGGTAGAGGGGAACGAAACCCATGTACCGACACGATAGGTAGAGCCGCTCTTGATATAGAACTCGAATTGCAGATAGACGTTATCCGTCTCCCAGAAACTCTTGTCTTCGATCGCCGCAAAGCCGATGCCTCCGCCCCAGCTGTCGTTGGCTGCATCCACATATTTGATGGCGGGCTCGCCGTCGAAATCATCGACGTAGCGCACCTGAATATTCGATTTCCGCGCCACAACTTCGGTGACATTTTCGGTCGCATACGGATTTTCGTGCGCCGCCGCAATGTTGCGGATGTAAAGCTCGGAAGGAGCCGTGGGGCTGCCCCCGTATACCGTGAGGATCAGGGATACCCACTGGGGCTCCGCACCGCCGTCTTCCATCGGCAGATACACTTTGTACCAGGTTTTCGCCTCCAGCGTATCGATGAGACTGCCGTCCAAATTATACACATTCATTCGGTCAGAGAACAGCTCGCCCACCACGATCGGTTCCTTGGGCAAGATCTGGCTGATAAAATGCGTTTCGGAGCCGGTGCTCGCCTGGGCAAAATAACCGATGCCCGTCGTGTTGTTTCCGATGTACATCTCAAAGGAGAGGAACTTATTCTCAGGGTCGTCGAAATAAGTGCCCGGACTGCCGCCCGTCTTGTCACCGGACATGTTGCCGATGACGTCGGTGAACTTGATGCCCTTGCCGAAATCGGCCGAAGCATCTTTATCGGACGCATTCTGATAGAGAATGGTCCCCGCCATTTCGCCTTCGGTGACTCTGACGATCGATTCGCCGTCCTTGGTTACCGTAGTTCCCTTCGGGAGCGTGGAGGAGGCAAACTGATCGGGAATATGCAAATCGTCCGCATAATAGCACAGATTGTCGATGTAGATGACGTCGCCTACATTGCCCGAAGAGAACATCATCGTCGCGCGCCATGCATTGTCCACAAAATACTCGGAATAACGGATACCGACCGTGATCCACTGGTCATAATAGAGCGTATCCAGGCGCAGGCCCTCTTCATTGATCAGATACAGCCAGGGCAGATTGCTGATGTCGGTCGTGCCGGGCGTGATGAAAATAGACGCACCGAATTCACTCTGGTTGATCGCCAGATAGATCTGTTTCGCCTGTTCGATGTAAATATCGAAAGTGAAATAGGATCCGTGCGAGCGCAGGTTTTCTATGCCGTATGCGGCGCTGTCGCCCAAGCTGGAACGGTTGGCGAGCGCACCCTGCCATGTGCTGATCTCCGTCGTGTACTTCATGACGCCTTCACGCCCGCCGACATTGCCGTCATACGGCGCGTACGCCTCTTCATTGGTGTTATGGAACAGCACAAACTCGTTTGCTGTGGCGGAGGTATACCCGTTCCCCTGGGTGAAGGTAACTTCCTCTTCCGGCTGGAAGAAAGAGTTATCCAGCCACCAGCGGATATTGCTCACATAGACGGGGGTATCGTCTGTCTGCACGAGGTAGAACGCCGCGTTCGCAGAGGGGTATTGAAGCACCAGCGCATACAGATCATATACGATCGTGAACCACTCGTCGTTCACGGGACGGTTGATGACGTTCCCTTCCGAATCCAGCATCATCAGCCAATCCGATTCAAAACGATCGTACACCGGGAAATAGGTCTTGTAATCCAGGCCGAGATACAGATCCGCATCGCTCGTATAGTAAATATCGTAGGCAAAGTAGCGCGCTCCTTCCGCATACACGTCGCGCAGCATATCCATTCTGCGGGATACGAACACGCGGCAGTCGTAATAACTGCTGCCCTCGTTCTGCTGATAGACGTATACGCCCTCTTTTCTGCCGCCGATCTCCTCGTCGCCGGTGTAAGGGTCATACGTCACGTCGAGAACGGAGGAGTTTATGAAATTCTCTTCAATGTAATTGTCGTGTACGTGAACGCTGACCGTAACGGATACGGAAGAATCTTCGGCATAGGCCACTTTGATCGTCGCCTCGCCCACTCCCTTCGCCGTGACGGTGTTGCCGCTGACAGTCACATAATCCGCGCCCGTTTCCACCGTGTAGAGCAGTTCCGCCGAACTGTTTTCCGCGCCGCAATACAGCAGAGTCGCCTGAATTTCAGCGCTGCGGATCGTTTCGTTGGTGGTGTTGTAAATATCGATCTCCGTATTCTCCACGAGGATCTCATACGCCTCGTGGCAGGTGAGCGTGAAGGTGTTTTCCAGCTCCAGGCCCTTGTACTGCGCAGTGACCGTGGCCGAAGTGGAACCGATCTTGTTGCCCGTTATTTTTCCGTCTGCAAAAGTCGCAACCGTCGGATCGGCGATCTCCACCTCATACTCCGCCACAGGGAGCTGCAAGGTGAGATATTCGATCGTGACGCCAAAATCTGTCTGCGTATCCAGATAGGCGGAAGGGTCTTCCACCGTAAGGCGCGGCCGCTCGCCCGAATCGCTGACGGTGACCGTGATGGTATCCTGGTACTTGCCGCTGGTTGCCGTGACCGTGGCTGTACCTTCGCCCTGCGCAACCGCGAGCCCGCCTGACACGGTGACGACCGTTTCGTCGCTGCTCGACCAAGTAAGTGCGGAGGCGTCGCCCGATTCTAATTCGATCGTCCGCTCTTCATACCTGTCCAGCCAGATCCTGTCCTCTTTGATAGAGAAAGACTGGCCGTTGTCCTTCGCACAGGCAGAAAGCGCCAGCGCAAACAGCACTGAAACCGCCAACAACACTGCATAAAAGAACTTTTTGTGTTTCATGTTGATCCTCCTTACCATTTACTCATCGAGAGCTTTGCAAAAAGCTCCGATATAGTCGATATTTTCGGCATTCTGCGAGGCATAATCGAGCTTGTAACGCACGTCGATGTCGATACCGCTCGTATACACCTCGGCAGCCTGCGCCGCAAAGGCATATGCGCCTTGCATGCCGTTTTCCGCCTTATCCGGCAGCGACATCTGCGGATCGATGTCGATATACCCGCCCTCTACGGCGCCCTGTGTGTAAAATTCTTCGTTGAAGCCATAGAAAATATTGTTTTTGAATTCAAAGGAATCCAGAAATTGCATGTTGAAATAGGTGTACTCATTCCCGCGGGATACGAAGAGGTTGTTCGCGAGAAGCCACCCTCCCCCCTTCACGCCGCTGTTGTTGAAATCCTGCGTCTTGATGATCTGCTCGTATGATTTGTCGCCGAGCATCACCACCGTGTTCTGCACGAACACGAGCCCGTTGATCTTGCCGTTGGAAGTGATCAGCTGCCCGTCGTTGTCGGCAAACACGTTGTTGCTGACGACGTTCCTGTCCCACTCGCTGAACTTCTTTTCCACGAGCGGGATCCCGATCTCGTCGAGCACCGCTTCGCCGTTCTCGTCATAGACCGGCTCGTCGGTCGAGGTGTTGCAGAACAGAATGCCGCCGCCCTCGTTGTTGTGGCTGTAATTGTAGCGGAAAATGATGTCCGAATTCCCGATGTCGATGTCGAAGCCCTGTCCGTCGCCGGCGCCGTTGTCTTTCTGGGTATACGCCGCTTCGTTGTACTGAATGACGGTGTTTCTGCACGAGTGCGTCCAGATGCCCGCATTCCAGAAATTCGGCCGTCCCAACAGCTGCGCGTAGAAACAGGTGTTGTTTTCGATCCAGCTGTCGCGCGCGGCAAGCAGCACGATGCCGTCCCCTCCGCACGCCGTCAGCTCATTGCCGCGGATGACAAAACGCCTGTGCGGATAGTAATTGGTATCGTCGTCGTAGTAGTGGTTGTAGCCCCAGTTCATGCCCGGACGGCGCGCCCAGTTACTGCCGAGGAACATCCCCACGCGGGAAACGCGCTCGATCTTGTTGTTCTCGATCCAAACGTCTTCGCACCAGCTGGGACCGATGTATTCGCTGGTGTTCGTTTCCAGCACAATGGCCCCATGCCCGTAGGTGTAAGAAGGATTGGGACAGATGGCATCCACGTCATCGCGGGACAGATCCAGCGTGGTGACGTCTTCCTCGCCGTCGTAACGGAAATTGACGTCATGGATGTAGTTATCGGAAATGACGAGATCCGAAAGCGCGCCTGCCTTTGTCAGATTGATGTAAATGCCGTTGCGCCCCGTGACAGCCGTCACTTCCAGACCGGAAACGCGGAGTTTCCCCGCGTTGATCTCCACGGCGACGTTGCTGCCGTCGATGCGGGCATATTTCTCCGTATCCGTCTGTCCGTACACATCGATCATGAGCGGTTTTTCTTTGGTGGCAGTAAACCCGCCCAGCGAGAGCTTCCCCGCCCAAACACTGCCCGCCTTGAGCAGGATGCGCACGGGCGTATCCTCGGTGACGGACTGAACGAGGTTGTTGATGGCGGAAAGCGTCTGTTTCGCTTCCCCTTCGCTCAGGCCGCTCGCCGCGTCCTGTCCCCCTTCCGAATCGAAATAATACGTCGTATATCCCGTCAGATCGACCGTTTCGTAATCGGGTGAAGTTTCTACTTCTTCATAAGTGTATACGGGCCCGGGTTCTTCCGGTTCCTCCGTCTGGGAAGGAGGAGCTTCTGAACATCCGGCAAACAGGCCCGCCGCCAGCACACAAATCAAAAACAATATCGCAAATTTTTTCATTTTAACCCTCCGCAGAGATAACGCCGATTTTCCCTTCCCGCAGATTGATCAGGAAAGGAATGGTGACGAACAACATGCACGCCGCCACATCGAACCGGAAGCGCCTGCGCTTTAAGGCGATCATCTTCACGGCAAAGCCTGCGATATCCACATAGGCGACGATCAGACAAACCACGATGGGAATGTTCATGATTTGCGCTAACGATTGGCTGTCGATCGCGGGGAGGTTGTTCTGCCCCCACCGCGTATACAGTGTAGCAAGGGCAATGACGACGGCAAAGATGAGAAAGGTGGTGCCCAACTTTCGTACGCGCACCGTCAGCACGACGAAGCCGCCCGAAATTTTATCTGCCCGAAAATACGCGACAAAGGGAATAAGGTCCAAAAACCACAGTTTATTTCCGCTCCTCAGATCGTAAACGGCAATGCCGAGCGCGATGTATTCCAGCGCGGCCAGAAAAATGATGATAAACCAGATCATCCGTTTACCCCAGCATTTCAAAACGCGCTTTCATGCTCTTATAAGCGGTGGCCTGATATTCCACGTGATCTTTTGCCCTGCTGCGGTAACTCATGATCGCGTCATGGAAGGTGAGAGAAGGATCCGCCTGCCCCGTCCACGCCTTGACGACCACTGCCTCATACATGTTGTTCTGCGCTTCGGCTGCGTACCGCTCGTTTTTGGGAAGAATATAATCGATCAGATCGTTTTCAATGTAAAATTCCGGCGTCGCGGCGAGTTCGATCCAAGAGCTCTCTTCCTCCGTATAGCCGTCGTATACCAGATTGGAAATGCGCTGATTCTCGACGAGCGTCAAAATGCCCGAATAAGGAGGCGAGGTGAGATAGCTCTCCTTCCCTGCAGGGTAGGAATAGGTGCCGTCGCCGTTATCCACCCAATGCTCCCCTTCGATGCCGAGCCGGCAGAGATTGTATGTATCGGCGTCTTTATACACCCAGTTGAGGAATTTCAGAATGTCGACCGCACGCTCGGAAGTTTTGAGGATCGCCGCTCCGAAAGTCGCCTCCGCATTGCGCATAAACCCTTTCTTTGTGCTCTCCGCGTCTTTGGTGAGCGGGCCGAGAACGGTGAATTCCGCTTCGGGATTCACAGCCTTCGTGCGGCGCGCCACCTGGATCAGGTGCTGAATGGTCGGATCCTGGATAAATACGCCCGTCGATCCGGAAATAAAAGTGCTCTCCGCCTGTTCGAGCAAGGTGGCGTTCGCCTCCTGCGACATCACGCCGTTTTTCGCCCATTCATATTCCTTCTGCAATACGTCGCCGTACTCTTCCGTCATATTTCCGGGATAAACGCCGTCCATGCCCGTATAATTGCGGATGGTCGTCGTAAAGTATCCCGAATCGGTGTACGGCCCGAGCACGAGCACCTTTTCCGCGTCCCACGTGGCGCCGGATACGGCGAACGAGTTGCCCGTGATCTCGTTCATGGCAATACACATGTCCTCGAACGCGTCCAGATTATCCACCAGTACATAATTGCTGCCCGTTTCAGGACAGACCTCGCTCGTCTTTGCGGGATCGTCGGTAAAGCCCGCCTGTTCCATGTAATCTTTGCGCACGAGAATGCCGAACTTGTAAGGGCTTATCACGGAAGGAATGGCAATGACTTTTTCGCTGTACGTCGTCATGGAATTGAGGGGCGTACCGCTGATATTTTTGTACAGGTTGGGCGCATACGTCTCGATAAGATCGGCCAGATCGTAATAGATCAGGTTCGTCATCACGAAGTCATCGATGCCCACGCCGCCGCGCGTGTGCGACACGGCGATGTCCACCTGCGTGCCGCCGGCCAGCTCGCTCGTCAGTTTCTGACGCATGTCCTCGCCGAGATAGGCGATCTCAAAATCCAGCGAATTGCCCGTCTCATTGTAATATTTATCTTCGATGTATTCGATGATGCGGTCTTCGTCGCTCCCCTTGACCCACGAAAACTCGCTCGAACCGCCCGTATAGATCACGATCTTCTTGCCCGCAGGCCGATCGCTGCCGCCCGGCGTAACGGTCGATCCATTCCCGTCTCCTCCGCCACATGCCGCCAAAGAAAGGGGCATCAGCAGAAACACCAATAAAATGCAAACGGTTTTCAGAATTCTGCTTTTCATAGAAAACTCCTCCTCTTTTATCCTTTTATTGAACCGGCCATAATACCCGAAATATAAAATCTCTGTACAAGCGGACACACGATGATCAGCGGAATGACGGAAACGACGATGCCCGCATTTTTGGCGGAGATCAGCGGCGCATCCGATATGCTGCCCGCCGAACTGCTTCCGAACAGCGCCTGCATGTCGGCGATCATCTGTTTCAAAACGTATTGCATCGTCCAAAGTTTCTGGTTGTTGGCCCCCAAAAACAACAGCGAAGTCGTCCAGTCGTTCCATTTTGCGGTGAAAGACATCAACCAAATGGAAAACATCATCGGAAGAGTCACAGGCATGATCACGTGCCAGAATACCTGTAAATCATTGGCTCCGTCCAACTCGGCGGCCTCTTCCAGCGTGCGCGGAATGGCTGTAATGTAATTTCGCAGCAAAAGGATGAAATACATGCCGCCCAGCGACGGAACGATCAGCGCCCAGATGGTGTTGTACAGCCCGATCCCCCGCACGATGAGATAGAGGGGGATCATGCCGCCGCTGAAAAACATAGGGATCAGATAATAGATGTTGAAAAACTTCCTGCCCGGCAGCACCTGACGCGTGAGTGCAAACGCCGCAAACGTAGCGACCATCATGGCGCCCGTCGCCGTCAGGACGGAGACAAATACCGATATCCCGATCGAACGGAGAAAGGTATCTTTCATCGCATTGAACAAAAAGGTATATCCGTCAAAGGTAAACCCCTTGATGATCAGCGACACGCCATCCCGTTGCAGGGCGGTATTGTCCGAAAGGGAGGCCGCTATGACCATCAGGAATGGGACGACAAACATCAGCGAAAGCAAAACCATCAGAAATGCGTTCACGACGTCGAAGGCGCGTATCTTTTTTCTGTTTCTTTTCATCTTTACCCGCATGCTCATACGATGCCCACCTGCCCTGCTTTTTTGGCGATCCTGTTGGAGATCAGCACCAGCGTCAGTCCGATCACGCTTTGGATCAGCCCGAATGCCGTCGCCTGCGAGAGATTCCCGCCGCCCGTCGCCGCATTGAAGGTGAGGATTCCGACGACGCTCGTCGTTTCGCTCAGCGACTGCGAGTTGTTGATCATGGAAATGATCTGGTCGTAATTATCGCCCATGATGCCGCCCATATCGAGTATGATCTGCAATACGACCACGTTCATGATGCCGGGAAGGGTGACCGAGATCGCCTGGCGGAACCGGCCGCCGCCATCGATCAGGCAGGCGTCGTACAATTCGCCGTCGATCGAACCGAGAGCAGACAGATACATGATCGTCGCCCAGCCCATCCCTTTCCAAAGGGAGGATATGGCGAGGATCCCCCACCAGTACTTCGCTTCGGAATACCAAAAAACAGGCTCCTGCCCGAAAGTCTCCAGAATTTTATTCAATGTACCGCCGTTGACGGTGAAAAGGTTATACGCAAGGCCGCCTACCACGACCCATGAAATAAAATGCGGTAAAAAGGAGATGGTCTGCACCAGCGATTTGACACGATGGCGGCGGATCTCGTTGACCAGCAGCGTATAGATGAGAATGATCGGAAAATTTGTACCGATACGGATAAGCGAAATATAAATGGTGTTCCGAAAATAACGGTACGTACCCAAAGTTTTGGCATTGAAGATATCAGCAAAGTTTTTCAGCCCGATAAATTCGCTGCCCGTTACCCCGGCGAGCACCTCGTATTGCTGAAAAGCGATAAAGATACCGAACATCGAGCCGTAATTGAAAATACCGACGAGCACGAGGGACGGAAGCAAAAACAGATACACCATCCAATGCCGCTTTATGTGGCCGACCGTTTTGCCGTGCAAAACATCTTTCAGCCCCGCACGTATGTAGTGATTTCGATTTTTCGACCCGCCCGAAGCGGCAGTATCCGCTGTTTTCATGAACCGATTTCCTCCTTCCGCTGTTGTGTAAGCACCCTTTTTCCGCGCCGATACAGGTAGACAAGCGTCGCCGTGACCCCTGCGACGACGGTAGCGGATACCACGGAAATGATCACAATCTCCAAAGGCGAAAGGGTCGGATCGAACAGGATATATCCGAATATCGTGGGCGCTGTTACCTGTTCAAATACGGGATCGCCCTCTTCGTCCGAACTCTCGACCACCACGGGCGTCGCGAGCGGATAATACTCGACCGTATCCTCCGACAGAAGGGTGCAATTCCCGCCCGCAAAATAGCTGATCTTTCCCGGTACGCGTATCCGGATGGAGACGACCCCGTCCAGTTGCAGCAAACCGAGCGTTATGATCTTGGAATTTTCCACCGTTTCGGAATCGGCGTGAATATTTTCCAGCGAACAGCTGCTGCCCGCCGCATCTTTCGCAAGAACGGGGTAGCCGTTCCCGCTCGTGATACGCACCGTCCCCATGCGATGATTGACCATCATTGGCACCGTGACGCGCAGATTTCCCGACTCCCAGCGCAACAGACGTGTATAGGCTTCACTCGTCTCTACAAAATATTCCGTCGCATCGGCTATGTCCGTCGTCCCCATGCCTGCGATCTTATCGAGACGCCGGAAAGATACGCGCACAATATAGCCGCCCTCCGTCTCTTCAACCCCCCGCAGCTCGTACATATCGTCGGTGGACAAGATCCTGTAATCTTCCAGTACCGTTTCGACTCGCTGCCGAAATTCCTCCGGGCTCTCCTCCGTCTGTACCGTGATCGCCGCCTCGCCGTTTCCGCTGTGTTTGATCCGCACATCGTATTGCGACGAACTCGCTCCGCCCGCCAGCAAAGCAAAGACGAGCAGCGCCGCCAGCAACAGGGCAATCCTCTTGTGCTTTCCTTTTTCCGCCATTTTTACTCCACTTTTACTTCATTTTTACTCATAAAATATGACGGCCTTGGGGGTCCGCCCTTTTTCTTTTATTTTATCATATCCGATTGTCTGCGTTTTTTCCAGTCGAAAAATTTTATGTTCTTGTAAAAAAATACTGTTTGGGCCTATAATCTTGTTTTTTCAAGTTATTTTATTGCAATGTATTGACATATTCTTGATCTCTTCTTATAATGAGACCATGAATAAAAAACGTGAACCCTACTATCGCCCGCTCAACAATATGCCCTCCAAAGCGACGTGGAAACTCAGTTGTCCGTTCGATTCCATCGACGCCGCTTTCAATTGGAACAACACGGAATATCCCATGGAACACACGCACACCCATTGGGAAATCCTGCTCGTGACGAGCGGAAAAATCCTGCACACGATCAACGGGCAGAAAAAAGTTCTCACCAAAGGAGATGCCTGGCTGTTGCGTCCGGAAGACAAGCATAAGCTGACATATGCCGACAATAACAGCCACAAAAATTACCAGTCGATCACCTTCGTTTTTACAAACGAACTGTTTTCCAAAATTTCATCGGCCTATGATTCGCATGCGATCCATAACGCAGACACAAAGCTATCTTTCAATGTCGACAACGAAATGATCGAATATGCCATCGAACGCTGTCTTTCGGCGCAAATGCAGCCAAAAGAAAACTACAGGACAATCTCTCTGATCATCATCAACAAACTGTTTCTGACCCTTTTGGAAAAGAAAATCAACAACGTATCTTCCTACCCGGACTGGCTGAACGACTTTATCGCTTATCTGAGTTCGCCCTACCATTTCGGAAACTCCGTGCATGAACTTGCCAAGCAGACCCCCTACAGCTACTCGCGCCTGACTACCCTCTTCAAATCCTACACCGGCAAAAGCCTCCTGCAATATATCAACGAGCTGAAACTCACCTACGCGCAAAAACTGCTCCGTACGACAGACAAACAAATTATAGAAATCTCCAACGAGATCTTTTACGACAGCGTAAGTTCTTTCAACCACAATTTCAAAAAGAAATTCGGGCAAACGCCCTCGGAATACCGAAAAAAGCACATACGTAAGGGCGATATCGATACGACACCGCCCTGACAAAGAACAAAAAAGTCCATGATCTTCGCCGGATCGACTCCAAAAATCCAGCCCCCGTTCTTCTG
>ERZ1106952.783-NODE-783-length-12012-cov-2.511332_pt1 | contig 12012 bp, 7 predicted proteins | sample MGYA00403677_ERZ1106952 | MGnify/ENA primary metagenome ERZ1106952 (study PRJEB35170, sample SAMEA104062415) | human gut metagenome | biome: human gut; feature: human-associated habitat; material: faeces | place: Denmark | collected 2012-05-14 ...
ACGCCACAAACAGGTGTTCCAAACGCGGTAAAGAAATCAGGCCAGCATCTTGAAGATAGTGCTCCAATATTATTTTCATCTACATACGCCTTATACGCCTTGCACAGTCTCGCAAAATCCTTTCGATTATTGTCAGGAGTCTTGTCAAGACCAACAGTACTCTTAGTCATTTTATCGAGATATTCACTGCACTCATCATCGGTATAGCCCTTTGCCATATCAATAAGCTCTCTCACCTCAATTGACTCAAGTGTTGCTCCGAATACCTTTTGCATGTCAGCATCTATTGCACGTCCAAATCCAAATCCCTGCGGTGTATGTCCGACTGAGGCAATCCTTAGATTTTTAAGCTCATTTTTAAGCCATGCTGCACGAATACAGGCACTAATTGTTTTCTTTGTCCTCTCTTCCTGTGGAGCTCCAAAGATATATTCAAAGTTACCATCCCTAAACGCAGCCAGTGCATTTCCTGCCGAATATGCTCCCGTCAATGAATTTAATCTCAACCGGCCTCCATCTATAACCGGCTCACGAAGTGTCCAAAGCAGTACCGGACACGAAAATCTTTTAAGAACCTCACTCGCATAAGCTGCATTTGCAAAGGTTATATTCTGTAAAATTATCAGGGATGGCTCTATTGTATCAAGAAAATTAGTTAAATCCTGAATTGATAAAAGCATTTTATCTGGTACAATTGCAGCATCCGTTATTGTATTTAATAAGTCTATTGATTTTTCAAATTCCTTCTGTGCGCTCTCCAAATGAAATGTCGGAACCCCGACCGGCACATATGCCACCTGAAATTTTGTCATATATTTTACCTCCAATAAAATTTTCAAAAACTACTTAACCATAAGCAGTATTCCTGATATAAAAAGTAATATGTAGGTGAGCTTCATAAATATTTCCTGGCTCATCCTCTTTACAAGCACTGAGCCTGCTGCCATTCCCGCTATCAAAAACGGAATCGATATGCATTGAGTCATAACAAGCCCTGCATTCCACATTCCCGCACATATATCCTGAACAAGTATCATCGAATTTAATATAATCCAAACAGTAGAAATAGTTGCTCTAAAGCTTGTCTTTTCCTTTATCTCATTGGATAAATACCCTATCAGAAGCGGTCCGCCTGACACAAACATACCATGAACTATTCCCGCACCAATAAGTAACAGCATTGATTTCCATGATGATTTTTCTTTTGTATCACGCTGCCTTTGCCCATATATGCTGTAAAACCCATGTATTGCAAGAAATATCACAAAAATACCCAGAAACTTGTATAATACTGCATCATATCCTGCAAGTGCGTTCTTTAGAAAAAAGCCGCCAAAGATTCCTATAGCCATGACGATGACTACCTTTTTCAACTGCTTCCAGTCTACATGTTTCCATTGTGTAACAAAGACATACACTCCGGCAAGAATACCAAGCACATTTAATATCGGCTTAGCGACATCATATCCCACCAGAATTAGGCTTGGAGGCATTGCGAGGATGGTCCCCGCAAAGCCTGTAATGCCCTGAATCACATTTGTCAGAAAAATTATTATGTAAAATAAAACAGTGTTCATTTATTTGACTCCATATTTTTCTCTGATTTCTTCAAATATATCAGCAAACTCACTATTTTTTCTGTAGAAGGCAGGCGTATAGCCAAGCTCGGCTGATACTGTTATTTCTCCGCCGTGATACTCTTCGCCTGTCCACAAATGTACCCATTCATCCTGTGGCAGATACACATCCCATTCATGCTTATCCTGCTCATAAACAGGTGCTATCAGCATATCTCTTCCAAAAAGATACTCATACTGTATGTCATAAGCTTTCTCATCAGACTCATAATGCATGAACAAAGGTCTTTGCACCGGATGTCCACTGTCTGCATTCTCTTCAACAAGTGTCTTTGTATACGGTGCAAGCATCGTGTATACATCAACGAGTCTCGCCAGCCGCTCCATGGTATCCTCATCATCGTAATACTGAAAATTGGTATCCGGTCTGTTTCCCTCATGTGTCCTCATAAATGGTGTAAACATCGCCATCTCAGCCCATCTGAGAAACAGCTCCTTTGTACGAGTATTATCAAAAAGCGATGTATAGCCTCCAATATCACTATGCGTGAGCCCACATCCCATCATTCCTGCACTAAGTGCTCCGCAGATAACAGATGCGAGTCCATCATGTATTGTAAAGTCAACAGACTGATCGCCGGCCCACAGCAATGTGCAGTATTTCTGGCTTCCGGCACCTCCGGCACGCATGAAGTAAACCACATCTCCAAGCTTTCCTGACTCTTTTACTGCCTCATAGTTACACTTTGCCCATAGCACCGGCCAGTGATTGTGCTCAATCATAGGTGATTTGCCGCTGTATAAGCATATATCATCTGTAGGCAGATACTCTCCAAAGTCTGCCATCCAGCCATCAATGCCTATACCAAGTGTGTATTCTTTAATAATATCCTTAAACCACTCGAATGCCTCCGGGTTTGTGAGATCCACAACTCCACAATAAAATTCACCAAAATCCACGAGATAATCACTGCCATCTGCCTTTGTTGCAAAATAGCCTTTTTCCCTGCCTTCCTTATAGAGCTCACCATCATTTACCAGATATGGATTAACATATCCTAAAAATTTTATGCCATTTGCATTTATCTCTTTAATCTTCTTTGGCAGATCCGGATACATTTCCTTGTGATATTTCCAGTCCCATTGGAGTCTCTTTCCGAATGATGTCACTCTCTTTCCGCACCAATCCTGGCACCATATGCCAGCTACCTTGATGTTCTTATCAAGGGTCTTATCAAGCAATCCAAATGACCTTTCATTTCCACCCTGAACACCAATTATGAGCCCATTGTATACCCAATCCGGGAGCTTTGGCTGTCTTCCAAAATATGCTGTAAGTCTCTCAAGCAGTTTGAGATATGTATCAGCACACTCTATACGGATCTGCTTAGGCACCTCCCAGATCTGCAGCTCATGAAAGCTGTCATTTCTGAAATCAAAATCAGCATATGCTGTTGAATCCACATGCAGATAATATTTATTTGTGGAAACAAAGGTTGGCTGTGGATAATTTGTGTTGTAATAGTCTCCTCCTGCCTTATTTTCTACATCCGAACGCCATGTAACGTAGGTTGTCTTATCACGTCCTACACCCGGTTCAGATGTCCAGATAGGAAAATTTCTTCCACGCAGATTAAAGTAAGACATCTGCTCACCGCAGCCATAGCATTTTTCCTCTTTATCTGCGGCTACCCTAAACCAGAATCGGTTAATCCTGTCATCCTTTTGTTCAAAATCAATGGTACACAGATTTTCGTCACATTTAATTTTCGCAATGATATAGCTTTCAAAGCATAGTCTGACTGTATCAGCTGTCTGAATCACATCTGTGAGCTTTAGTGGAAAACGCTCGGTAACATAATCTGTTATCTTGAAGTTACCTCTGTACATATCAACATCTTCCTGTCCTACTCCGACATAAATCATCGGTCTTTCTTTGCTATGCTCCAGAATCCTTTTTTCTCCCACAAAAAGCTGAAATTCATTATCATTTACTTTAATCTGCATTTAATAACCTCCCTAAGCTGTCTTTTTACGCTTGTTCATCTCTTTCACAATCAGAACAATTGTCTCAATCACAAATATTGCTGTTACAATAGCAATTCTTACTACATTTTTGTTCTCTGTTGCAATTCCTGCAGGCGAGAAAATGAAATACTCATATACCAGGAATGAAACAAGCCAGATTGCAAAAGCATTTTTATGCTTCCATGCTGTCATATCATAGCCATCATTTCTTGAAGCACTCTTGTCAAATACCTTTGTATTTGGTGCAATCTTGCTGCATACAAAGATGATTACAAGCATGATAACAAATGAGATAGCGTATATATACATATAATTAATTCCACTAACAGCATTTGTGAATGGTGTGTCAATATGTGGGAAGATAAACTTGTAGCATGCGTAGAATGCAATATGGAATATTGTTGCACATATTGCTCCAAGCTTAGAGCCCTTCTTTGAGAACATTCCTACAAGCACCATTGTAATGATAGGAATATTATAAAAACCTGTAAAGCTTCGTCCGAAATCATAAAGTCCTGTGCTAAGCACATCAAGGAATGGTGTAAAGATAATGGCAAATGCTGCAAAGCCCCATCCAATTTTCTTTGCAAGTTTTACTGTAGCTTCCTCTGAGAGATTTGGGTTAAAAATCGGCTTATAAATATCAATCATAAATACGGTACTAGCTGCATTGAGAAATGAATTATAAGTTGAGATAATTGATCCAAACAATGCTGCACAAAACAGTCCTACAGCCGGCCATGGCAATGACCTAGCTACAAGTGAAGGATATGCAAAATCCTTGCTTGTAAGACTTGGTACAAGTCTTGCTGCGATTACTCCGGGAATAACAAGAAGTAATGGTACCATCATCTTTAAAAAGCCTGAAAGTAAAACTCCCTTTTGTCCTTCCTTTAAGTTTTCAGCACCAAGTGCTCTCTGAATAAGTACTTGGTTAGTACCCCAGTAAAACAGATTTGCAAGCAGCATACCTGTAAAAATACATGCAAATGGTACAGGATCATTTTTTCCACCAATCGCATTGAGCTTTGCCGGTTCAGATGTAATAACATCCTTCACACCGACAATAAATCCACCTCCGCTTAATTTTCCAACAGCTATAAAACCAAATACGACTACAAGCACTGAGCCTAAAACAAGTAAAATTCCATTGATTGTGTCTGATACAGCTACTGCTCTCATACCTCCAAGTACGGCATATAGTGCACCAATAATACCTACAAGCACTATAAGAATTGTAAGTGCCATACCCTCGCTGATTCCAAATACTGTAGCAAAATCAAAAATCTGCTCAAATGCTATAGCGCCTGCGTACAGACATACAGGAATTCCGATTACTAAATATCCAATAAGAAATAGGATAGAAACCATACGGCGTACACCAACGCCATACCTCTCCTCCATAAACTCCGGCAGCGTTGTATATCCTTTTCTAAGATACATCGGCAAAAACACAAAAGCCATAATAATTGTGGCTATAACCGCTGTTGCTTCCCATGCCATGCCTGACATATTAGCTGCATATGACTGTCCCGACAAACCTACCAGATTTTCTGCCGACAGATTCGTAAGCAGCATTGAGCCTGCAATGAAAAAACCTCCAAGTCCATTTCCGGCAAGGAAATAACCCTTTGCCGTTTTCTGGTCATCGCTATTCTTCACTATCTTTCCTGAAATAATTCCAACCAGTGCTGTGAAAAGCACAAATGTCACCAAAGTAAATACTAAATGCTCCATAAAATCCTCCAATTTAATAGAAAAAATATACATCGATTTGTTGAAACTAACTATTCACATTCAATCTCTTACATGATATACTTTTTCTGAAAAATGTTTTCCCACGCAACCGAAAGCACAGTAATATGTCCAGTATTCAGTCTTTCGGTCACGTGGTTTTTTAATAATAAAGTTTCTTATTCTCTCCAAGCAATCCAGGATATGCCCCTTGTTTTATCAATGGTTCTCTATCGGGATGTGCTATTACCCACTTATTCTTTTGCAGGAGCAGTCTCTCTTCTCCTATAGCAGCTTCATCTGCCCCTCCATTATTGAGCGGTGTATTGGTTCCCCTTGGAAGAATCACAACATCCTTAAATCCAATATCTGACACCCTACATGGTGATAGATGAAGTGTCGTCTGGTACATCTCTATTGCTGTACCCTTTTCCACAAAAAATACCTTTGCATCTTCAATACGATATGTATTGTCTTTTATCTCCCATGTATGTCCCAGCACCAGCATAAAGTCAGTTACCGCTATATTGATTTCACTGCCCTTATGATACTCAAAACCGTTGTATGTTGTGTTTCTGCCGTTACAGTAGCCTATCTGTATAGGCATCTCTCCATATATACGATTTTTAAAAAACTCTGCTATATGTGTACGTTCAAGCTCTTCTACTGAAGCCACATATATATTTCCTTTCTCAGGAATTACAGTATTTTGTTCCATAAATGAAATAAGTTCGTTGCAATTGATATTTGAAATCACCCTTCCGTAAGTTTCAAAACATGGATCAGTGACACTGTATATAGTCACATCATTTTTTTCATTCAAATGTTTTAACATATTTCCCCCACTTATCTTTGCATTGCCTTGACAGCCTTTATAGTAGCGCAGAAATCTTCTTTTCCAAAGCCAAGCTCCATCGCCTTGTCATATACCTGTTTTGCAGCGTTTTCTCCTTGAAGCTTTAATCCACTCTCCTTTGCCATATTCATGCAGATATTCACATCCTTGTACATGTTTTCAATCGAAAAGGCAGTGGTGTAATCCTCATTTTTGATTGGCACATTTTTGGAATCCAGATAAAAGTTCTGTCCGCCACCATATGAGATAGCTGTAGTATAGCTTTCTATATCTATTCCATATGCCCCTGCAAGTGTCAGTGTCTCATTTACACCATTTTGAATCTGTGATACAAGCGCGTTATGGCAGATTTTCATAACCAGACCTTTTCCGTTTCCGCCCATCCTGATGATATTTTCTCCCATATAGGAAAGAATCGGCATAGCCTTCTCACATGCTTTTTCATCTCCACCGACATATATTCCGAGCTTTCCTGCAATAGCAGCAGGCTTCGATTTCACAACCGGTGCGTCCACAAACTCTGCGCCCGTCTTCTTTACCATTTCAGAAATCTCAACAGAAACAGATGGATCTATCGTGCTCATATCAATACAGAGCTTCGTATCATCAAGTGCCGGTAAAACCTCCTTATAAACAGCCATCGAATGTTCTGACTTTGGAACCATTGATATAATTACGTCTGATTTTTCTGCCAGCTCAAGCGAACTGCTGCAACCGATTGCACCCTTGCTCTCCAGTAGCTCTACCTTCTCCTTTACGAAATCAAATACATATACCTCATCTATATTCTCACTCATGGACTCCCCCATGATTCCGAGTCCTACAAATCCAATTTTCATTGCTTATCAGCGCCTCCCTGTTTCATCTATTCTGTAACTGTATTATCCCATGCATTCTGGAATGTCTCAAGTCCCTGTCTGGTATATGCATGCTTGATACTGTCCTTGTATACTGCAAGACCTGTTGTAACGATATCTGCTCCTGCAACAGCACAGTCTACAATCTGCTTAGGTGTACGGATAGCCGCACAGATAATCTGTGTCTTTCCCTTATATCCGTAATTGTCATAGATATCTGAAATAGCCTGAATGTACGCTTTACAATCCTCTCCATTTGCCTCTTTCCAGCCGATGAAAGGTGAAACAAAAAGCGAATTATTCTTTGCCGGCAGAATAGCCTGTGCCGGTGAGAATACGAGTGTCACATTTGTTCTGATTCCCTCTGCCTCGAGTCTTCTTGCTGCCTGAATACCGGCCTCTGTGCACGGAATCTTGATAACAAAGTTGCTGCAGATAGCTGAAATCTTTCTTGCCTCTGCTACCATCTCATCTGCATCATCAAGGTGTGGGTTGATTTCAACCGAAATAGGGAATTTCTCGTATCCCTCGATTCCTTCCTCCTTAACCCAGTCTGCCATCTCACTGATTACAGTAAGGAAAGGCTTTCCGCTTACCATTATGTGACGTGGATTTGTTGTCACTCCATCAATACCAAATGTATGGTATGCCTCCTTGATTTCTTCGATTTTTGCACTGTCCAGAAAATACTTCATGATTGTTTCCTCCTTGATGGTTAGTTAAATTTGTTAATTAATTGTTGTAAAAAATATAAGCCGTTATGTTTTTCTCTTGGCTTCTGTTTGTATTATATTACTATAGCATTGACTTTTCAATAGTATATAACGTTGCAAAAGCATTTTCAGCTATTTGTTTAAATTTATTAATCATTTTTTGTGCAATATGCAATAGCCATAAAAAATAAGCAGATAAAACTACTTTTTATTATAAAAAACCACCCGGATCTTTTTGCGTTCCGAGCGGTTTTTTAGTTAATCCTGTGATTGTACAGCTCTATCCTTATATGTCAGCTATTATTATCTACTTGCTACAGCTCTTCCTCTACCATGCTCTTCTCTCTGTTGAACGCATCATAGATACATGGAATTACTATAAGCGTAAGGATGGTTCCGTATACGAGACCTCCTATTATTGCGATTGCCATCGGCTTTATCATATCTGAGCCATCTCCGATACCTATCGCCGATGTAAACATTGCGAGTATGGTGGTCATCGCTGTCATCAGTATTGGACGAAGCCTTGTACGGCCTGCATCTATGATTGCCTCATGCTTGCTCATGCCCTCTCTCCTGGCCTGATTGATGTAATCAATGAGCACGATTCCATTATTTACAATGAGGCCTGCCAGCATGATGAAGCCAAGCATTGATATGATTCCGAGCTCATTTCCCGTGATGAAAAGAGCTATAAAGCCTCCTGTAAACGCAAGAGGTATACAGAACATGATAATAAACGGTGAAAGCAATGACTGGAACTGCGCCACCATGATAAGATAGATAAATATCACTGCAAGCACAAGCATAAGTCCAAGCTGACTCATTGACTCATTTATTGTCTCATCCTCGCCCTCCATGTCTATTGAATAGCCATCAGGAATGCTAAGTTTATCAATTTTTGATTTAATTTTATTGCTTAGTAATGTTACATTATGGTTTTCATCAACCGCACCTGATACTGTAATATATCTTGTCTGAGCATCTCGATGAATGGTACTTAATGTCTGTTCCTGTGAAATAGTGCAGATATCACTGAGCGGAATCTCCTTTTCACTGCCATCATTATCCTTATAGGTAAATGTAAGGTTTTTGATGTCGTCCACAGTCACATCAGACTGCTCTGCAGATTGTAGGTATACCTCATAGTCCTTTATGTCGGTCGTAATGGTTGTTGCGCTCTTTTGAGATGATATCTCACCGGATACGAGCTGGTATACCTGAGCCACCGTATAGCCATACTTTGCTGCTTTTTCCTTATCCACAGTTATCTTAAGCTCACTGGTTGTATCGCCAAGACCGTCATCTATATCTGTCACTCCATTTGTGTCCTTAAGGATATCTGCCACATCACCTGCAAGCTTCTGCAGCTTGTCTATATCATTACCCTTAATCCTGACAGAGAGACCACTTCCGAAAAACTCTGATGAGTCCATAGCCTGCGAAGATGCTGTTACCTTGCAGTCCAGATTCTTTGTGCGTTTTTCAATTTCATCTATTACCTTATCCGATGAAACATCCGACTTCTCATCAAGCAATATATACATGCTCACGCTGTCGCTTCCTGAGCTCATCAGGTTCATGGTCGAGCTGCCGCCTGCTGTAGCTCCTATTGTGTCTATGCCCTTTATATCAGATATTTTGTCCATAACCTTATCAGACAGCTCTGTAAGCTGCTTGAAGTCGAGCTTTTCGTCATCCTTTGCCTCTATGGTAAGTGAAATCTGATTTGACTCCATGTCCATATCCATAAATGTCATTCCCCTTGACATGCAAAGTGCGCCACTGCCGACTAAAAGCACTACTGCCGCAATAAATACCACCGGCTTAAATCTAAGACATATACCGAGCACATTTCCATACCAGTACCTAAAACGGTCAAACCATGGATGCTTTATATCCTTCGTCTTTTTGAGCATGCCTGAAGCAATTGCCGGTACAAATGTGAGTGCCACAACAAGAGATGCCATAAGAGTAAACGCTACCGTAAGTGCCAGGTCTACAAAGAGCTGTCTCGTGATTCCATCAGTAAAAATGATCGGCGCGTACACACTTACCGTGGTAAGTGTAGAGGCAAAAATGGCTCCTGCCACCTGATTTGCACCCTCAACAGCCGCCTTCTTTACCGAATATCCCTCTCCCCTTAATCTGTAGATATTCTCGATTACTACGATTGAATTATCCACCAGCATTCCTATTCCAAGCACAAGTCCCGACATTGAAATGATATTTAAGGTGATATCCGTAAAATACATAAGCACCACAGCCACAATAACCGATAGCGGTATAGATGCTGCGATAACAAGTGTTGGCTTTATATCCTTTAAGAACAAAAGCAATACGAAAATGGCAAGTATTGCTCCCACTATCATATTTTCCATAACACTCTTTACTACCATGTCGATGTATACGCCCTGATTCATGAGCACTGTGGTATGTAATCCGTCATTTTCCTTTTCCAGCGAATTAAGCTTGTCCAAAAGACGGTCTGTGACGTCTCCTGTAGAGTAGCCGGTCTGCTTCTCCATGGAGAGCATTATTCCGGGATTACCGTTGACTATCGCATATGTCTCATCCGAGTTGTCAGTCATCTCAACATCTGCCACATCACCGACATGAATAGGAGCTATTCCATCAAGCTTCATATCCATGAGCACTAGATTTGTTAAATCATCAATTGATTTTATCTCATCTCCCACCTGTACTATGTACTGCGTGCCATTTGAATCATTTACATAGCCTGCAGGCATATCAAAATTCTGTGCGACGAGCAGCTGCGAGAGTGAGTCAATTGTTAAAACTGCATTTAAGTTTGACTTGTCAAGTGCATCATCCTTACTCTTTTCAAGTTCCTTCTTTGAGCTGTCAAGAGATGCCGCTGCTGTTGCAAGCTGTGCTGACTGCTGTCCTATGCTTATAGAGCTGATGGCTGCCTGACTGTTTAGATTATCATATGCATCTAAAAGTGCTGTCTCTCCTTGTGCTATCTGGTCAAGCCCGCTTTGGCACTGCTCTATACCTGTATTCACCTGAATGAGAGTCTGCGCTATCGCTGACGCTGCCGCAGGCAGATCATCTGCTGTGTTTACGGTGATTCCAAGCGCCGAGAGACCTGAAAACTGTGCTGAAATCTGCTTATCAACCTGCTCAAGCTGCGCTTTGAGTGCTGTGCCCGCTTCACCCGGTGCATTTGCGCCCTCTTTGAGTGACGGAATTGTCTTTGTATATGTATCACTATTCATGAAGTCTGAAAGAGCTGACTGAATTGTTTCAAGCTGGCTCTTCTGCTCATTTAAGCTTGCAAGAGTACTCTCCAGCTGAGTCTTCTGCTCTGCAAGCTTTGCCTTTTGCTCCTTTAGCGTATCCACTCCCGCACTCATCTGATCCGATGCAGATGTGATTGCGTTTTGTCCGCTCTCTATCTTTGCGCTTGCATCATCCATCTGACTTTTTGCATCGTCAAATTTCTTTGAAACGGCATTATTTATTTTCTCATTGAGCGCATCTATCTTGGCCTGATTCATCGTGACCTGTATCTGCTCGGTGAGCTCAGCTGTCGCAGTCACTGATGCGACTCCCTCTGTACTCTCAATTGCAGGCTTAAGTGTGTTTTCCACAAAGTCAGTGATTTCCGACTTACTTTTCCCATCCATATCCACAGCAGTCATCATGATTGGAAGCATGTCCGGATTTATCTTCATAATGGTCGGAGTACCCACTCCATCCTTCCAGCCAGCCTTGACCTGATCTATTTTCTGCTGCATCTCTATCACTACAGAATCCATGTTGGCATTCTGCTCATACTCGCATGTCACCAGAGAATAGCTGTTATATGACATTGAGCTTACGTTTTTGATATTGGACGTAGTTGCCATAGCTGCTTCAAGCGGCGCGGTGACATCGCTCTCCACCTCCTGTGGACTTGCTCCCATATCTGTTGTCACGATAAGTGCATACTGAAAGCTCATATCCGGCAGCAGATCTGTCGTCATCCTGCCAAGCGATACAACACCGAGTACTATTACCAGCAGTACTCCTACAAGTACAGTAAAAGGCTTTTTTACACTATATCTTGATATCATCTGACCCCTCCTTCTTCTTTTCTTTGATAATGTCCTGCCTTAGTTTGATAGACAATGTGATTACTGCGATTTTCACAATAAATTTAATTCGCTGTTATACTTTTATTATACAATGTGGCGGATTGCAACTCAATTGGTTTATACTTTTTTAAGAGTTTTTAACAA
>ERZ1106952.786-NODE-786-length-11981-cov-3.174157_pt1 | contig 11981 bp, 10 predicted proteins | sample MGYA00403677_ERZ1106952 | MGnify/ENA primary metagenome ERZ1106952 (study PRJEB35170, sample SAMEA104062415) | human gut metagenome | biome: human gut; feature: human-associated habitat; material: faeces | place: Denmark | collected 2012-05-14 ...
GACGTCAAGCTCAAGTCGCTGCTCGATCTCGCGCATAGCCTCAATATGACGGTGCTGGTGGAAACACACACCCGTGAGGAGATTCAACGGGCCATCAATGCCGGGGCCAAGGTCATTGGCATCAACGCCCGCAATCTTAAAGACCTCAAGGTGGATGTGAACAAGTACAACGAACTGGCCGCGGATTTGCCGGACGATGTGATTCGCGTGGCGGAATCCGGTGTGTTCGGTTCGGTTGAGCTTGAGGATTACGCCCGTGCCGGCGCGGATGCGGTGCTGGTGGGAGAAGGCGTGGCCACCGCGGCCAACCATGAGCAGGCAGTGGAACGATTAGTAAAGGCAGGAGCAAGAGTGAAGGCATCCGAACAGACCCCGTTGGCAAGCCATGAAGGACCATATTTCGGACAGTTTGGCGGACGCTATGTTCCGGAAGCGCTGATCACGGCGCTCGACGAGCTTGAACGCGTGTATACGGAAGCCAAGGCCGATCCGGAATTCCATAAGGAATTGGCGCGGTTGAACCAGCAGTATGTTGGACGTCCGTCCCCATTGACTGAAGCGCCTCGTTTCGCGCAGAGGCTCAAGGAGAAAACCGGTCTTGATGCCCGTGTGTTCCTCAAGCGTGAAGACCTGAACCACACCGGCGCCCACAAGATCAACAACGCGCTTGGACAGGCCCTACTGGTCAAGCGCATGGGCAAAACCCGTGTGATCGCCGAAACCGGTGCAGGCCAGCATGGTGTGGCCACTGCCACGGTCTGTGCCATGTTGGGACTCAAGTGCCGCATCTACATGGGACAGATCGATGCCCGCCGTCAGGCGCTGAACGTTGCCCGCATGCGCATGCTTGGCGCGGAGGTCGTCGAAGTCACCTTGGGTGATCGCATCCTCAAGGACGCCATCAACGAGGCGCTGCGCGACTGGGTCACCAACGTCAAAGACACCCATTATCTGCTCGGCACGGTCGCAGGACCTCATCCGTTCCCATCCATGGTGCGCGACTTCCAAAAGATCATCGGAGAGGAAGCGAAACAGCAGCTGCAGGATTGGTATGGCATCGACCATCCCGATGCTATTTGCGCATGCGTCGGCGGCGGCTCCAACGCCATCGGCATCATGAACGCCTTCCTCGATGACGAACGAGTGAACCTGTACGGTTACGAGGCCGGCGGTAACGGGCCCGAATCCGGTCGCCATGCCATTCGATTCGCGCCAGGTACCGGTGAACTGGGCATGTTCCAAGGAGCCAAGAGCTATCTGTTGGAAAACCCCGAAGGCCAGACCCTTGACACGTACTCCATCTCCGCAGGCTTGGATTACGCCTCCGTCGGCCCCGAACATGCGTGGCTCAAGGATATCGGCCGCGTCAACTATTCCTGGGCCACTGATCGGGAAGCCATGAGCGCGTTCAAGGATCTGTGCGAAACCGAAGGCATCATCCCTGCCATCGAAAGTTCCCATGCCGTTGCAGGCGCATACAAGGCGGCTGAGGATCTCAAGGCCAAGGGATATGAGCATCCGGTCATGATCATCAACATCTCTGGCCGTGGAGACAAGGACATGAACACCGCCGGCAAATGGTTCGGATACCTGACCGACGAGCAGGCCAAAGCCTTGGAATCCAACGGCGCGCAAGGCAACAACGCGGACGGCGAGTGAGAAAAGGAGCAACCATCATGACGAACGCAACATCATCCACGCCGTCCGGCCAGCCACTCGGCATCAGCCACAAGCCAAGCCCGACGGAAACCATGTTCGATGAATTCAAAGCCGCCGACAAGCCGGCATTCATCGGATATCTGCCATACGGATTCCCTGATCCGGATTATTCGCTCAAAGCTTTCCGCACCATGGTCGAACACGGCGTGAACGCGGTCGAAATCGGGCTGCCGTATTCCGACCCCGTCATGGACGGTCCCGTCATCCAGGCGGCATCGCAAATCGCCATCGACAATGGTGAAAAAATCGCCAACGTATTCAAAGCGGTGGAAACAGTGGCGAACGCCGGGGGAGTGCCATTGGTCATGAGCTATTGGAACCTCATCTTCCATTACGGCGTCGAACGATTCGCACGTGATTTCGAAAACGCCGGTGGAGCCGGTCTCATCACCCCGGATCTCATTCCGGACGAGGCCGGCGAGTGGATCGAAGCCTCCGACCGTCACGGACTCGACCGCATCTTCCTGGTATCTCCGGATTCCACCGAAGACCGTCTGAAAGTCGTTGCGGACAATGCGCGGGGTTTCGTCTATGCTGCCGCCCGCATGGGCGTCACCGGAGAACGCTCCACCATCGATGCGTCCCCGAAGGAACTGGTCGCCCGTACCCGCAAGGCCGGTGCGAAAAACGTGTGCGTAGGCATCGGCGTGTCCACCGCGGAACAGGGGGCTCGTGTCGGATCGTATGCGGACGGTGTCATCGTAGGCTCGGCTCTGGTGCATACCATGCTTGACGAATCCGGCAAGCATGCAGTCGACGAAGCCACCGGTCTCAAGGCCTTGGCGGAGAAGACTGAGGAGCTTGCCGAAGGCATCCACAACGCCCGCAACTGAACCAGTCCAAAGACAACATACTGGTAGTCCACGTACCATATCGTATACGTGGACTACCATCAGGAAACTATGACACTTGCTTACATTCCGTCACCCACCATTTCGCAGTTTTCCATCGGGCCGGTGACCATCCATTTCTACGCGCTGTGCATTCTGCTCGGCATCGTGCTGGCGGTATGGATGACAACCGTTCATTGGAAACGATATGGCGGTAATTTCGATCAGATTCTCGACATCACGCTTGTCGCGGTGCCGAGCGGCATCATCGGTGCGCGTATATACCACATCATCACCACTCCGGAACGTTTCTTCGGACCGACCGGCGATTGGGTGGAGATGTTCCGCATCTGGAATGGCGGACTGGGCATCTGGGGCGGCGTCCTGCTTGGAGCGCTTGCCGCTTGGGCATGGTGTCGTAACAAGCATTATCCAATGGCTCTGCTCGGTGACGCCGTCGCGCCAGGATTGCTCGTGGCGCAGGCCGTGGGACGTCTGGGCAACTGGTTCAACCAAGAGCTCTACGGCGCGCCGACGACCTTGCCTTGGGGTTTGAAGTTGAATATGGAGGGAAGCGCCATCGGTCACAGCGAACAATGCTATGACGGAGCGACCTGCCCGACAGGCACGCTGTTCCACCCCACCTTCCTGTATGAGATGATTTGGAATCTCATCGGTGCTGCGCTCATCGTTTTCCTTGGTTCCAAAATCATGAAAAAACTCAAGGCCGGGTCCTTGTTCGCCATATACATCATGTGGTACACGGCGGGACGCACTTGGATCGAGGCTCTGCGCATTGATTTCGCGCACGAGTTCCTTGGCGTGCGCATCAACGTATGGGTGTCCATGGCGGTGTTCGTGCTTGGCGTGGTGGCTTTCATCGTTATTCAGCAGATGGGAAAGTCCACCGAGCTGCTTGCCGAGAAGTTGCGCACCGTCACCGAGATTGAGCTAAGCCTCGTCGAGGATGGAGAAACCGGTCTCCCGACCGCGAAGGCCAACCTTACGAAAACCAAGGATGAAATCACGGCAAACGATGGCTCATCCGTCTCATATGCCGATGACCAGTCCGACAACAAGTAGCATCAAGTCGATTACCTTCCATAGAATGAGAACCATGACTATTCAAATCGCACCTAGCATCCTGTCCGCTGACTTCTGCAATCTGGAACGTGACCTTAAGGCCATTTCCAACGCCGATCTCGTTCACGTGGATGTGATGGACCATCATTTCGTTCCGAATCTGACGTTGGGTGAGCCGATTGTGGCTCGCATCTGCCAAGTCACTGACCTTCCGGTCGACGTGCATCTGATGATCGAGGATCCGGACCGTTGGGCTCCGGAATACGCCAAGCTTGGTGCGGCTTCCGTCAGCTTCCATATGGGAGCGACGCATGCTCCGGTTCGTCTTGCGCGTCAGCTGCGCGACATGGGCTGCAAGGCTTGCTTCGCGGTCCGTCCGGCCGAACCGGTCGAGCCGATCTTCGACATCCTTGACGAATTCGACATGGTGCTTATCATGACGGTCGAACCGGGCTTCGGCGGTCAGAAGTTCCTTGACAACCAGATGGCCAAGGTTCGTCGTCTGCGTGACGAAATCACCCGCCGTGGCCTGAAGACGAAGATCCAGGTCGATGGTGGCGTGAGCCCCAAGACCGCCCATATCGTTGCCGAAGCCGGTGCCGATGTGCTGGTCGCCGGTTCCGCCGTGTACGGTGCCGAGAATCCGGCCGAGGCTATCGACTCCATCCGCGAGAAGGCCGAAGCAGCCTTCAAGGCGTGAACGCCCACCATACAAGGAAGCATACGAATATGAAGACTTTTGAATCGCTGTTCGCGGAATTGAGCGAGAAAGCCGCCACCAAGCAGGCCGGTTCCCTGACCGTCGATGAGCTTGCCAAAGGCACGCACTTCATCGGCAAGAAGATCGTCGAAGAGGCTGGAGAGACCTGGATCGCCGCCGAATATGAGGGTGCTGATCGCACGGCCGAAGAAATGAGCCAGCTCATCTACCATCTGCAGGTCATGATGATCGATCGTGGCATCACACTCGAGGACATCTACAAGAACCTGTGAGAAACCCGGGGCCATGCCAGTTGAAGGTGTGGCCTTTTTTAGAGGAGAAACATGCTAAGAATCGCTGTGCCTAATAAGGGCATGCTGTCCGAACCCGCTTGGAACATGCTGGCGGAAGCCGGCTACCGTTTGAGGAGCAACCCTCGCCAGTTGGTCGTGGAGGATCCCGACAATGATGTTGAGTTGTTCTACCTGCGTCCCCTCGACATTGCGGTCTATGTCGGTCGCGGCACCATCGACGTTGGAATCACCGGGCATGATTTGCTCGTGAACTCCGGCACCGATGCGGAGGAGCATATGCAGCTTGGCTTCGGAGCCTCCACGTTCCGTTTCGCAGCCCCGAACGATTCGCCGATTACCAAGCTTGAGGATATTGAAGGCAAGCGAGTCGCCACCACATTCGACAAGCTCGTACATGACTATCTGGTCGAGCATGGCATCAACGCGGAAACCGTGCACCTTGACGGCGCCGTCGAATCGTCCGTCCAGCTTGGCGTCGCCGATCTGATCGCCGATGTGGTTTCCACAGGGACCACTCTGCGCAATGCGGGACTGCGCATTTTTGCTGAACCGCTGATGCACTCTGAAGCCGTATTGATTCGTTCCCCTCGTCTTGAGGCGGATGACGAGCGTCTGACGATTCTGAGCAGGCGTCTGCAAGGCGTGCTCACTGCCCAGCGTAATGTGCTTATGGACTACGACATTCCGGTCGAGAAGGTGTCCGCCGCAGTGGATATCACTCCGGGTTTCGAAAGCCCGACGATTTCGCCTCTGCATGATAAGCAGTGGGCGGCCGTGCGTGTGGTGGTTCCGAAGGCGAAGGTGAACCAGCTTATGGACCAGTTGTATGAAGTTGGTGCCCGTGGCATAATAGTCACCGCGTTGCAGGCTTCGAGAATGTAGTGTAGCTCGTAATATGAGCAAACTGATTATTAAGAAGCAATACAGTCCGGAACCGCGAGACATCTATTTCACGGTTCCGAACTTCATCAGCCTGCTGAGAATCATTTCGATTCCTTTTATCGCGATGCTGGTCTCTCATCACAGGATGGTGACCGCCTTGGTCGTGCTTGCGCTATCGGCGATATCCGATGGTTTGGACGGACTGATCGCCAGATCATTCAATCAGGTGAGCAAAATCGGGCAAATTCTCGATCCGATTGCCGATCGTCTGCTGATCTTCTGCAGCATTCTTGCTTTGGGTGTGGCGAACATCATTCCATGGTGGATGCTGATCGTCGTCGGCCTGCGAGATTTGATCATGGCTGTTCTGATACTGGTTTTGGCGCAGCACGATTATGGCCCATTGCCTGTTCATTTCGTAGGCAAGGCCGGTACCGCGATGCTGCTTATCGCCATCGTCGCGTTGATCTTCGCCGACATCTGGTCCAACTCCGCTGCGGATACACTGCATCTATGCGGTCTTGCCACCGGAATCTGGGGCGTTGGACTGTATTGGCTTGCAGGGGACATCTACATGCGCCAAGGCATCCAACTGTTGAAGAACGATACAAACAGCAAGGATTGACGCATATATGAAGTCCGATGCTCCACGTTTCGCGTCGTTCCCCGTTTCCCCGGAGAACGTACCCACAAAGCATCGTGCCATTTTTTCGTCATCCTTCGCCGGCCTGTCATCCCATCATGTGCAACCGGCCTCCATGCCCGCCATGCCGCAACGCCATAGACATGTCGATGACGATTCGCTTCGGCTTATTGACGATTTGACCAATCGTCCGATGGACGTCCTGTATTCGGACTCCCGCCTGGCCACTAAAAAACGTTCGGCGGTTTCGATTTGGGCCACCAGGATTCTGGTGTTCCTCATCTGCATCGCTGTGGGTGCCGCGGGAAGCGTTTTCGTGCGCCAGCTGAGCACTGACCCACGCAAAGAAGTACGCAAGCAGTTGGCAAGCCAGCTGACCGAACAAACGAAGCGGGTCGGCGACCTCACCAAGGACGTCAACGACTTGCGGTCGCAAATCGAATCTGAATCGGAATCCTTGGCAAGCTGGTCCCTAAACCAGACGATGCAGGATGATGAAATGGTCAATGGAACGCTTCCGGTGCAAGGGGAAGGCATTGTCCTGACCGTAGCCAACCCGCTTTCCGTCAGCGGCGACAATGCCGACTCCTCACTGCCAAGAGAAAATGGCAGCCAGGTTCGAGTCGTCACCGATTCCGATTTGCAGCTGCTTGTCTCCTTGCTATGGCAATCCGGAGCGGAGGCGATCGCGATCAACGGCAACCGCCTTGGCGTGCAAACCTCGATTCGAACCGCCGGATCGACGATTCTCATCGGAGTCAATTCGGTGCAAAGCCCATATCGAATCGAGGCGATAGGCAATCAGGCGACCTTGGCGAAATCGGTAAGCAAGACAACGCAGAAACAACTGTATGACGATTTCAAAAAGGCCGGCATCTATCCGCAGATAAGCAAAAGCAAATCGATTACACTTGATGCTGCAGTGGCTGGCGACACGACGCATGTGAGGAAGGACAAGTAATGGCAGCTGTCTTGGGACTTATCATCGGCGTGGTAATCGGTGTATTCGTTCGTCCGGACATCCCCATCGAGCTCCAACCGTATCTGCCGATTATGGTATTGGCCGCGTTGGATGCGTTGCTAGGCGCCGCACGCGCGTATTTCCAACGCAGCTTTTCCGATAAAGTGTTCGTGATCTCCTTCTTCTCGAATGTCATCACCGCGACGCTGCTGGTGTTCCTCGGCAACCAGTTGGGAGTCGGCTCCCAGCTGCAGACCGCAGTGATCGTAGTGCTCGGCATACGAATCTTTACCAATGTGTCCTCCATCCGACGCTTCATCTTTAAAGGTTGATGCGGTATGAGCGGACAAGACGCGAACAGCAAGGACATGCTGTCCAGAATTCATGAGCAGAGGGTCAAGGACCAGAACAATGACAGCACCCAAACCGGTGCGTTCCCCATGGTCAAGGCCAAGAAGCGAATCTCACTTGATGCGAAGGTCACACGAACCCGACTGTATTCCAGCATTCTGGTCACGATATTGTGCGCCTTGCTTGGCTTCGGCTATGTGATCCAGATAAACAACACGACATCCACCTATGAGACGATGAGCGAAGATGAATTAACCAAGCTCATCAGCGAGACCAACGCTCAGGTCCAAAAGCTCGAACAGCGTAAGAACGAACTCTCCAGCCAGCTGAACGCTTTGAAAGACACCGCGGACAAAAATGAGAAGGCCGCGGAAATCGCCAAGCAGAACGCGCAGACCAACGGCATCCTATCCGGCCGTCTCGCGGCTACGGGAGAAGGCGTGGTCATCCGCATATCGCAGGGTTCCAAACAGAGGATTGACTCCGCGATATTGTTCACGTTGCTTGAGGAATTGCGCAACAGTGGTGCCGAGGTCATTGAGATCAACAATGTCCGCGTGGTAACCAGTACTTACATCAGTGGCACGGCCGGCAGTCTCGTCTGCGATGGCACCAAACTGAAATCCCCATTCACCATTCGCGCGATCGGCGACAGCGACAATCTGCAGAACGCGGTCAATCTGGCCGGTGGCGTCGGGTCGCGGCTCAAAGTGAAGTATGGCGCTACGGTATCGGTCAGCCCCTCTGACAAAGTGATGATCAAGTCCACACGTCAGGCTCCGCAGTATACATATGCGCACGTCATCGGACAGTAAACGGTAAAGGACCTTTCCTTTCGCGACATTCAATCAGCGTTGTTCTTCCGTTCACCGAAATGGCGTGCCGTTGTCTGCGCTTGACCCTATCTTGTTCATCGTTGATATATAGTCCAGGCCTGCACATTGGTAACGCGGACCCCGATAGCAAAGGACAACTCATGGCTGAACAGACCATCTCCATCACACTCAACGGCGAAAAGAAGGAGGTGGCGGCAGACCAGACCGGCGTCCAGCTCTTCTCCGACGACAAGAACATCATCGCGGTGCGTTTGAACGGCGAACCCCGCGATCTCTATACCGAGCTGCACGACGGCGACGTTGTGGAACCCATCGCGCTCGATAGCGAGGACGGTGTGGCCATCATGCGCCATTCCGCAACCCATGTCATGGCCCAGGCCGTGCAGGAGATTCGCCCTGACGCCAAGCTTGGTGTTGGACCGGTCATCAAAGACGGCTTCTACTACGATTTCGATGTCGAGACCCCTTTCACTCCGGAGGACCTCAAGGAAATCGAAAAGCGCATGCAGCGCATTATCAAGTCCTCCCAGTCCTTCCGCCGCCGCGTGGTGACCGAGGAAGAGGCTCTTGCCGAGGAAGCCGACCAGCCCTACAAGCTTGAACTTATCAAGGATAAGGAAGCGCATCTTGACCCGGAAGCCGCCACCGAAATCAGCGGCAAGGAACTGAGCTTCTACGATAACGTCGACCGTGAAGGCAATGTGGTTTGGAAGGACCTGTGCCGTGGTCCGCACCTGCCGAACACCCGTTACATCAAGGCGTTCAAGATCGAGCGTTCCGCCGCCGCATACTGGCGCGGCAGCGAGGCCAATCCGATGCTGCAGCGCATTTACGGCGCCGCCTTCGCCACCAAGGAGGACCTGAAGGCATACCAGACCCGTCTGGAGGAGGCCGCCAAGCGCGACCACCGCAAGCTCGGCGCGGAAATGGACCTGTTCTCCTTCCCGGATGAGATCGGTCCGGGCCTTGCCGTCTTCCATCCGAAGGGCGCGGCCGTCATCAACGCCATGGAGGACTACTCCCGTGAGATGCACCGCAAGCACCACTACAGCTTCGTGCAGACCCCGCACATCACCAAGGGCGGCCTGTATGAGACCTCCGGCCACCTGCAGTGGTACAAGGACAGCATGTATCCGCCGATGCGTCTGGACGAGGAGAAGGACGAGAACGGCAACGTCATCAAGCAAGGCTTCGATTACTACCTGAAGCCGATGAACTGCCCGATGCACAACCTGATCTTCAAGTCCCGCCAGCGTTCCTACCGTGAGCTGCCGCTGCGCCTGTTCGAATTCGGCACCGTGTACCGTTATGAGAAGTCCGGCGAAGTGCATGGCCTGACCCGCGTGCGCGGCTTGACTCAGGATGATTCCCACATCTACTGCACCCGCGAGCAGATGAAGGACGAGCTTAAGAGCCTGCTTACCTTCGTGCTCGGCCTGTTGAAGGACTTCGGTCTGGATGACTTCTATCTGGAGCTGTCCACCAAGGATCCGCACAAGTACGTCGGTTCCGACGAGATTTGGGAGGAAGCCACCAACACGCTGGCCGAGGTCGCCAAGGAATCCGGTTTGGACTTGGTCGACGATCCGTGCGGCGCAGCCTTCTACGGTCCGAAGATCTCCGTGCAGGCCCGTGACGCCATCGGACGTACCTGGCAGGTGTCCACCATCCAGCTCGACTTCAACCTTCCGGAACGTTTCAAGCTCGAATACATCGCCGCCGATGGCACGCACCAGCGTCCGGTGATGATCCACCGCGCGCTGTTCGGCTCCATCGAACGCTTCTTCGCGGTGCTGCTTGAGCATTACGCGGGCGCCTTCCCGGCGTGGCTCGCCCCGGTCCAGGTGCTTGGCGTGCCGGTCGCGGACGAGTTCGCCCCGCACCTGCAGAAGTTCATCGCCAGCTTGGAAGAGGAGACCGTCCGTTGCGAGATCGACCTGTCCGACGATCGCTTCGGCAAGAAGATCCGCAACGCATCCAAGTCCAAGGCGCCGTTCATCCTCATCGTCGGCGAAGAGGATATGAACAACAACGCGGTCAGCTTCCGCTTCCGCGACGGCAGCCAGTTGAACGGCGTGCCGGTCGATGAGGCGAAGGCGAACATTCTGGCCGTAATCAAGAAGCGCGTCCAGGTCAACACCGCAGACGACTTCAAGGCCGCCCTCGCCGACTGAGCGAGACCGGTGGCAACAAGTCGCACGCGACCATGAACCGTGAAACGGCGCACGAATCTCGACAAGAGGTTTGTGCGCCGTTTCTCATTTTCTCATCGAGAAGGAAGTAACACATGCTTGAGCATCTTCGTGCGCCGTTCAAAAAACTCATCGAGCCAATAGCCAAAGCGTTGATCGCCATAGGACTGACCGCCAATGCGGTGACGGTGATTGGTGTTGTCGGCACCATCGTCGTGGCCACCGGTGTGACCGGATGGCTATTTGGGGGAGCGGTTGTTCTGACTCTGCTTGTGCTTGCCGATTCGTTGGATGGCTCGATCGCCGCGCTTACCACGGGTGGGACCGAATTCGGGGCTTTTCTCGACTCCACGCTCGATCGCATCGCTGATTGGGCGATGCTCGTAGGCGTGATCATCTTCTTTCTTATGCATCGTGACTGGTGGCATACGGCCATCGACAACACGCCTGACTATACGAGCATGATCGGTATCGCCGCCGCCGCGGTGGCCGTGATGACATCGTTCGTCACTTCATATGCCCGCGCTCGTGCCGAATCAGTCGGCTATGAGGTGAAAAACGGCATCGCCACTCGTGCCGATCGCTTGACCATCATTCTGGTGGGCATGGCCATCACCGGATTGACGCGTCAGGGATTGTGGCTCGCCATCGCCATGATACTGTTGGCCGGATTGGGATTAGTCACCGTATTCCAACGCATCTTCGAAGCCAAGCGCCAAATGGTCATAGGGGAGAAAACATATCGGCGGTAGTCACAGCCGGGGGCAGACCCCATCCAAAAGTTCGAAAAGCGAAATGCCACAGGTTCGTATTCGGCATTTTGTCGGCGAACCGCTTTAGAATCATTTCGTTTGAAACATCCGCAACCTGCCTAGGAGCATTATGTCAGGTCATTCCAAGTGGGCGACCACCAAGCACAAGAAGGCCGCCATCGACGCGAAGCGCGGCAAGCTGTTCGCCAAGCTGATCAAGAACATCGAGATCGCAGCACGTATGGGTGGCGGCGATCCCGACGGCAACCCGTCCCTGTATGACGCCATCTACAAGGCCAAGAAGGCCTCCATGCCGGCCGACAACATCAAGCGCGCCGTCAAGCGTGGTTCCGGTGAGGAAGCCGGCGGCGCCAACTATGAAGACATCGTGTACGAGGGTTACGCCCCGGCAGGTGTTGGCCTGATCATCGAATGCCTCACCGACAACCGCAACCGTGCGGCCGCCGACGTGCGTTCCACCCTGACCAAGGGCAATGGCTCCCTGGCCACCACTGGTTCCGTGAGCTTCAACTTCGAACGCAAGGGACAGATCGTTGTTCCGGCCGAAGGCGTTGACTTCGACAACCTGTTCGAGAAGGCCGCCGAAGCCGGTGCCGAAGACGTGACCGACGATGGTGAGGTATTCACCGTCATCACCGATCCGTCCGACATGATCGACGTGCGCAAGGCTCTCCAGGACGCCGGTTTCGATTACGAT
>ERZ1106952.793-NODE-793-length-11922-cov-3.158254_pt1 | contig 11922 bp, 7 predicted proteins | sample MGYA00403677_ERZ1106952 | MGnify/ENA primary metagenome ERZ1106952 (study PRJEB35170, sample SAMEA104062415) | human gut metagenome | biome: human gut; feature: human-associated habitat; material: faeces | place: Denmark | collected 2012-05-14 ...
CCCCAAACTAGGCCCCAATTGTTTACGCTAAAACCCTAAATGATTTTGGTTACCCTACTCCTTTTGTGTTATTAACTTTTATTAAGCTTGTTGTGCTTCTTCATCATCATCGTCGTTATCAACGTTTTTCCATTTACGTCCTACGAAGAATACTACGATTTGTACCAATCCAATAACAGCCATCCAAATTGTCCATTGATCTGTCCAAGTCCATGCTAGACTCATGTCTTCAGTTACTAGGAAGAATACAACAGATACGATTGCGATTAGAACCGCAAGTACGCGAGTGAATAATCCACGTTTCTTTTCTTGTTCTTGTTCTTCGTCTTCATTTGTAGTTGCTTGTTGTTTTGTTTCATCATCCTCTTCTTCGTCATCTTCATCTTTATGACGTTTAGAAATCAACAATAATAATCCGAATAATACTGTTACGATTGCACAAATCAAGTTGATTAATGCCCAATAGTACTGAGGTGATGCCTTAGGCGTATACTCTTCTTCAACCTTTTCTTCTTTCTTAGGTTCAGCCTTAGGAGTTGTCTCTTTTTCAACTGTTTCAACAGGAGTCGTTACCTGAGGAGCACTTGGAGTACGAGGCGTTGTACTAGTTGTACTACTTGGTGTACTTGGTGTTGCTGGAGTTACAGGAGCCGGAGCTGCTGTAATTGTTAATGTACCAACAACCTTAGTAATATCGTAGTTAGAAGCTAATGTCTTTTCATTTAATTTGTATTCGAATGCGTTAGCACTATTTCCAACACTTGTTTGAGTTCCAGTTACCTCATAAGAAGCACCTTCACCCTCTACGAATCCATCACCACTGACTGTGATAGAAGTATTCGTTAATGCACTACCATCATATACCTTGCTTACTGTAGCACTTGTCAATGTTACAGAACGCTTAGTAATCTTATAAGTCTTAGTAAATGATCCACTGTAGTTTCCTAATCCAGCTACCGTTACCTTCACTGTACCAGCATTTACTAGATCTGAACTGTAAGTTACTGAGTAATCTGTTCCAGCCACTAATTCTTTACCAGTCTTAGTATCTGTTACAGTTAATACTTCTTTATGTTCCTTACCATCATACTTAGAATCACTTGGTTCACTTACTGTAATACCCGTCTTGTCTGATTCAGGAGTATCCTTATCATCAGGAATAATTGACTTAGCCTTAACAGTTAATTTACCAATAGATTCCTTAGCCAATGTATAGTTAGTAGCCTTAGCAGACTTCCATACTAATTCATAAGTATTCTTAGAAGTACCAACTTCGGTTTGACTACCAGTAGTAGTAAATTCTACTGTTTCACCAGAAACAATACCCTCTACCTTACCACCAGCTGTTAATGCAGTACCAGAATAAGTCTTAGTTGCACTATCCGTAGTTACTGTATATTCCTTAGGAGTTACTTTATAAGAACGTTTAACTGTTCCACTATAGTTACCCTTACCTGTAATAGTTACTTCAATAGTTCCTACATTTGTGAAATCAGATGTTGAGTATTCCACTGTGTAATCTTTACCAAGCTTTAATGTCTTACTCTTATCCGTTACTGTAGGAATCCACTTGTGTTCCTTACCATCATATACTTCATCCTTAGGACTATTTACCTTAGCACCTGTATAGTCTGGGTTTGGTTTTTCTGGATCTGTACCTGGGTCAATTGACTGACTTGTGATTGTCAATGTTCCAGCTACGTAAGTTACTTTGTAGTTTCCTTGTTCAGCTTTACCACTTGCTGTGATTGGATATGTACCTACATCTTCTCCAGCTTTTCTTGACAATGTGTATTCAACTGTATCTTTTCCTAAAGTTCCTTCTACTGTTGCTGTTAACTCAGGATCTTTTTCTCCAAATACCTTTGATTTATTGTCGGCTTTTACTGTCACTGCTTTGCGTGTAACTTTTAATTTGTATTCAACTGTTACATCTTTATAGTTCTTGTTTTCTGCCTTGGCTGTTACGTTCAATGTTCCTACATTTGTAATGCTTGGCAATTCTTCTGACCATGTTTTTCCGCCGTCTGTTGAATAAGTGATCGTTGTTCCTTTTGTTACAGAGGCTGTTGCTCCGCCTGACAACGGTTTGCTGTCATATTCCTTTTCTGCATCTTTTCCTGTTAATTCAGGTGTCAATGTCATCGTTTCGGCTTTTGTGATTGTCAATTGACCAGGTGTTGTTTTCACAATAACCTTATTTGTTACGTCTTGATTATCCTTTTCAACATGAGCAGTACCTTTAATTTCAGTTGTATATTCACCAACATTAGTTCCTGTAGCTTTTGCAGTTAAGCCAGAAACAATGTATCCATCAGCCACATCTTCAAAACCTTCAACTGATTGAGGTTCACCATTGTATGTAACAGTATTACTTTTCGCAACTAATGTAATGACCGTCTTTTCAATCCATGTTGCATATAAAACATTTTCACCATTTACATCTACATGAACTGTCTGTCCAGCTGCATAAGTAGCTTTACCATTATACGCATCATCCATAGATGTTGCCCAACCTGCAAAGTAATATTCTTTACCTTCTACTTCACGTGCTAGATAGCCAAAATCTTTTTCAGATTGTAATGTAACACTTTCGTTATTCTTAACTGGCACTGTCTGAACACTACCACGACCATTACCTGGATTATAACTCATTGTTGTTGAGGATTCTTCATTACCCCAAATAGCTTTCAATGTAATGACGTTCTTGTCATTTGCCAAATCCTTATTTACTTCAAATGCATCTCCAGGATGATATAAATTTCCATTTAACTTCCATCCTAAGAATTTCTTTTTTGAAGTTGTTGTCGCATTCTTAGCTACAGTAACCTTAGCTCCACCTGCATAGATATTACTATCCGTTGGAACCTTTGCGTTTGATCCCTCTGTACCAGGATCATAAACGACTTTTAATTTACCATTATATAGCCACTTACCAATAACACTTGTATCCTTTGTAATCGCATCATTTGCATTGAATGCATCCTTAGTAACATTTCCATTACCATCTGCATAATACCATCCGGCAAATGAGTAATCACTTATCATTGTTGCACTTGGCAATACTGTATTGGCAATCGTACCTGCTTCTACATTCTTAGTACCCTTAACTACTTCACCTTCAGGATTATTCAAGTTATACGTTAAGCCAATCTTCTTAGCTGTCCATTTTGCGTATAGAGTCACATTTTGCGCTGGCATTGTCTTTCCATTAAAGACATACTTTTCACCTTCACAAAGTTCATTATCATACCAACCATCAAATTCATAATATTCTAGTAGTGAACTAGGTCTTGCAGGAGTATAATTTTCATTTGAAATACTCTGTTGATATTTCTTATCTACCGATTTATCTACTTTACCTCTATTGATAAATTTAATCTCATAAGAATTACGAGTGTAATAGAATTTAGCATCATCATAACTCTTACCTGTCCTTGTACTTACATTTTCATTAAATGTATAACCAGTTAATGGATATTGATCTTCTTCACTAACCTTATATCCAGTTCCTGGAGACGTATCTTTATGATCTAATTTATATCGAATGCCTCTTACTGTCACATCACTTGCTTCACCTGGCAATGCTTCTACATAGTAGTATGCTGTTTCATATTCATCACCTGTTTTAGGACCATAAAATTTTGCTCCACGTAATGGCATTGTTCCGATGTTTACTTGGTATGCACCACTACCATCATTAGTTCTCCATGTTGAACTTCCTTTGTAAGTCGGCCATTGTTTACTAATATCCTGACCATATTTTGCTGTAATTCTTAAATCCGTATATTCTTTTGATGATGTATGCCAAGAAGAATAACTATAGAACTTAACATCATACATATTTCTCTTATAGTAAACACTAACGATTGTTGAGCCATCACCCTTGATTATCTTTTTAGTTACTGGCTGTGCTGTAAATCCATCATAAGATTTTGCCTTTGCATTTGCTTCTGTTCCAGTAAGACCAGTTTTGTTTTCAGATTCATGGAATGAATATCCATCATCATCTGCATTTTCCCACCAGTGAATAACTGTATAGCTAACTTGTTTTGGTGTCCAATGTGCTGTTAAAGTCATTGGAGATTCAATAGTTGCATCATTTTCTACCTTTGTTGAACCATCATACCAACCATCAAATGTATAGCCTGGTTTTGTAGGAGTTGTAGATTTATCTAGTACTAACTTATCTCCATTTAATACGAATTGAGAATCAACAATAGATCCACCATCTGAATCAAAAGTTACCCAATAACCTTTTTTTAATGATTGCATATACATTAACAGAAGTACTTCCTTTTGGAACTGCGATACTACCTGCGATATTTTTAGTTCCATTTCTTTCTGCTGCCCAACCAACTAATTTATGAGTTGAGTCAACATCATAAGATACATCTGTAAAATTACGTGCATCATGATTCCCCACTTTTTCAGTACGCATAATTTGTGTACCATCTGGATTATAGAAGTAAACATATAATGCATCTTCATATTTTGCTGTAATTGTACGAGTTTTTGTTTCAGTGATTGTCAACGCTGTATTGAAATCTTCAAATTTTGTTTCACCCTCATACCAGCCAACAAATGCTTGTCCAGCAACATCTGGAGCTGTTGGAGTAATCAATTCATCACCCGTTTTAACAATCTGTGTACTTACTGTTGTATCATTCGCAACAAAGTTGAATGTTGTTAATGGTTTTTCTTTTTCACCCGTAATAACATAAATTGAGAAGTGATTTGCATCAAAACTTTGAGTATTTGTAGCTACCTCAGTGACTGCACTCGCATCATCTGTTACGTGGTAAACATTAATTTCATCACCACTTACTGCTGCATTTTCAAAACTAATATTTACTGAACCATTTGGTTGAATTTCAACACCATCTTTATTTTGGATTGTAATATCCAAAGCTACTGCTGAATCCATTTCTTTGTTCTTTTCAGAAACAGTATCTTCAACCGCATTTAAGATAGCCTTTCTTGTGATACGTTTTACAACAAGCTTAGAATCTCTTGGTAAAACACCCTCAGCTGCTGTCGCATGAACGACTACATTACCAGCTGTTTCACTTTGATCAAATGCCGGATACTCAGGTAATTCCTCCTGGGTTTCCGGGTCTGCCTCAGCATCATCTTCACTTGCTTCTTCAGTTTTAGTTTGTTCATTATTTTCACTTGTTTGTTTGTCTTCTTTAGTATTTACACTTACATAGACAAATTTAACACTAACTAAATCTGAAGTAACACTTAGATTAGCCTGATCAGCAGGAACTGTCTGAGAATTATTAATGATTACATCCTTTAATGTATAACCATCAAAATTCAACATAACACTACTATCTGTCTTTAAGCTGTAGTCTACATTAAAATCACGAGAAGCAGTTTCATGAAGAACTGTTCCATCTTCTGCTACATAACTTAATTCTACAGATTTTGTTTCTGGCGCGGGCTGCTCTTCCTCTACTGCAGGTTGTTGTTGTTCTTCCTGTTGTTGAGGGGTTTCTTCTTCAGCTGTTGGCACTTCCTCTTGCTCTTGTGGTGCAGCCGTTGTTGTTTCCTCTTGTTGAGGTTCAACCGGTTCTTCCACCGCATTTACATAGTAAGAGTCTGCTAAGCCAAACTGAACGGCCATCGCAAATGATAATACAATTGCCGCCACCTTTTTTAAGTTTTTCAGCATACAAATTCCTCCTTTTGTTCTTGTTAAAGTTGATAACCCTTTCATCATCCTGGTTATAGTATAGGACTCACTAGGTTATAGACCGGTTATATAATCCAAAAATCATCTTTTTTTATAACAAATTTTAAACAAAAAAAGATCTATTGTCTTTAGGACAATAGACCTCATTATTTCCCTGAACTACCTAATTTTCCAGCCATTCTTTCAGACTCCATAGACTGAAGCTCTTCAAATGAAATTTCTTCACTTTCTAACTGCGGCATACGCAATAATACACCCTGACAAATTGCCTTTTCATATGGATATATAATCGCATCTTCCTTATATTCTACATCTTGTTTTTTAATAACCACACGCTTCGTATTCAAGTTTGTGACCGGAGCCATATATTCACCGCGATAACCAGAATCAATAACACCACTTCTTTGTGCAATTCCCTTTGTTCCTGTAGAACCACGCTCTTTTAAAATCATCACAAACTCTGGATCAAATGCACTCGCCACACCCAATGGAACTAACTTTGTTTCATGAGGCTCAATCACCATATAATCTTCTTCAAAACAAGGATATAAATCATACCCTGCATCTTCATAACGCTTTTGCGGAACCTTCGCATCCGCCTTTACTTTTGCCCAATATAGTTTATTCATAAAACTCCTTCTTATATATTTCAATTAATTGTTCTAACGAAAACTGTGCATTGGCACTGGAAGTCGAAGGACAATATACCGTTTCAATATTCGGAAAATACTTCTGCATCGTATTCTGACTTGTCCTTCCATTACAAATGACCTTCTCAATGTTTTTATATGAATCTAATAATTTTGGAATATCATTTGGCTCAATATCTTTGATCTCACTATCCGCACTCGTCTTTCTTATACACGAATGACAAATATCCCAAAGTGCAATGTGCGATACTTTTAATAATTCAATCTTGTCTTCTGTTTGAAAGATTTCTTTTAATATCTTCCAAAACCGATTATTTTTATTCGCATAATACATCTGTTCCTTCAAACTAATTGCACTTGGCATAGAACCCACAATCAAGATTTTCGAATCCTCAAATACAATAGGATCCAATCCAACTATTCGCTTACACATGTACCGTAAACATCATAAGATTTGGCATCTGTAATCTTCACCTTCACAAAAGAACCTAATTCTAAAGGTTCATCACTTGTAAAGATGACCTGACCATCCACTTCATCCGGTGCATCCGCAGCACTTCTTCCACGATAACGATCCACCAAACCTTCTTTTTCCTCAACAAGAACTTCAATGACCCTACCAATCTTTTCCTGATTCTTCTCTTTAGAGATTTCTTCCTGCACCGCCATCAATCTAGCCAAACGCTCATTTTGAATCTCTTCATCAATCTGACCATCCATATCATAAGCAGGTGTATCTTCTTCCTTCGAATATGTGAAAGCACCCATACGATCCCATTTGATTTCCTTAATGAAGTCAACAAGTTCTTCAAACTCTTCTTCCGTTTCTGTAGGGAAACCAACAATCATAGTTGTACGCAAAGTCGCATTTGGAAACATTGTATGAATCTTATCCACAACCTTTAATACATCCTCTTTTGGACCTCTACGATTCATTAATTTCAACAAACGATTATTCGCATGCTGCATAGGAATATCAAAATAAGGAACGATCTTCTCACTCTCACTCATAGCCTGCAATACATCATCCACAATTTCATCCGGATACATATACAGAACACGAATCCAATGAAGACCCTCTACTTTAGATACTTGACGCAATAATTCAGGAAGCATCAATTCTCCATAATTATCCAAACCATACTTCGTTGTATCTTGCGCAATCAAAGTTAATTCCTTCACTCCAACACTAGCCAAATAGTTGACCTCTTCCATGATATCCTCAATTGTACGAGACTTTTGATCTCCACGAATCAAAGGAATTGCACAATACGCACAACGATTCGAACAACCATCACTAATCTTTACATACGCCTGCCAAGGATTTCCCGTAATTACACGTTCTGCCTTATCTAACAATGTATCTGAACCTAATAGCTTCTGTAGCTGACTTGCCAAAGTATCATACTCACGAATCGGGATAACCGCATCAATTTCAGGAATCTCTTCCCTTAATGTATCTGTATATCTTTGTGCCAAACAACCACACACAATCAACTTCTCTAGGTTTCTCTCTTTATACTTCGCCATTTTGAAAATCGTATTGATACTCTCCTCTTTGGCACTCTCAATAAAACCACAAGTATTCACAATAATAGCCTGTGCATCCTTAGGATTGGCCACAATTTCATGACCACCCCTCTTGATCATACTCATGATCTGTTCAGAATCCACTAAGTTTTTACAACATCCCAATGATACAAAACCTATTTTCATTCTTCATCTTCTCCTTTTCGATGATAAATCATACGACCTTCTAACGCAAAGACACGAGGCCCAAAATGACCTGGCTGCGTTGTATCTAAACTCTGCTTCATCATATACATACGCGCATCTAAATTATCTAGTAAAGTTAACACTTCCGCTTCTGGAATCATAGGAAGGACAGGAGATCCAAACTCCATCTTTCCATGGTGTGCCAAAATCATATGTTTCAACAATAAAACGCACTCTTTATCGTTTACACCCAGCTTTTCAGCCACACGATCCAAACGATTATTCATAATACTAATGTGCCCCAACAAATTTCCTTCATTTGTATATTCAGGAAGAACCGGACCACTCAACTCATCAATCTTTCCAACATCATGCATCAAGATACCTGCAATCAATAATCCCTTATCCAAGAATGAATATTGACGACAAATATCTAGTCCTACACGCGCCATACTAATGGAATGATAGGCAAGTCCTCCCACAAAATTATGGTGATTTCTTGTGGCAGCCGGATATGTATAGAATAAATCCTTCGTTTCTTCTAATACTTCTTCAACCACACAATACAAATTCGAATCTGTGATCTCATTCATCAAAGTCTTTACTTCCTCTTCCATTTCAGTACGAGACATAGGCGCTAATCTTACATAATCCGAAATATCTTCACCTTCTAAGACCACCATTTTTCTCACTCTTAACTGAACGGCATTTCTATGAATGATCGAATCTCCAAATACCTCAACAATCTGACCCGCCTTATACTGCTCAATCTGCTCATTCGTTAAATTCCAAAATTTCGCATCCAATACACCCGTTGCATCCTCTAAAATCAAAGACAAATAAGGTGTATCCTTCACGGTTTTTCCCTTGTCACACTTTGAAATCAAACACTTAATATTTACTTTTTGTTCCTGAGTAATCTCATTAATTCTCATTCACTTTCCCCTTCCAAAACCTCTTTTATAGCTGATATATTAAATCCTTTACGAACACAATACGTCTGAATCTTCTGATTACGCTTAGGCTGATCAAACGTCGCATATAAACGCTTCGCTTTCGCAATCGTTCTTTGTAGTGCCTCATCATCATTTTCATCCAATTCAATCGACTCCGAGACTTGTTTCGCCAATTCAAACGAATATCCCTTCGTCACTAACTTATTCACTAGCGTCTGCCTTTGCATGCGGCTCGACTGCTCTTTTAGCGAATGCGCTAAACGACGAGCCAATTTGATCGCATTACTACGCTCTGTTTCCACATCCAAACTTGCCAAAGCATCCTCAATTACATCATCCGCGATGCCTGCTCTTTTTAGCTTTTGACAAATCTGCATTTTAGGCTGACCATACGAATGCCAAGCCTGCGCCTTATCAAAGGCATACTCCTTATCGTCGATCCAATGACGTTCCATAAATTCATGAATAATATCCAAAGCCTGATCTTCATCTAGACCCAAATATTTCTTTCCATATTGCACCATTTGATACGACGTATAAGCATTGGAGAAAACACGCTTCTTCATTAACTCAAACGCCTTATAGAATAACTGCATATCCAAATAGTTGTCAATCAAATATGCATCTAACATTGTATCCTTTGTGATCTTTAAGTCAAAGAAATCATCCGTTGGAACCATTACTTTGACCGGTTCATTATCACAATCACGCATTACCGTTAAACGAACAAAATCATCCACCATACGAATGCGCTCCACATGATAGGCACGCTTATAATCATCAATCGCCTGATTATAAACGCTCAAAGCTTTATGCGCAAACATACTCTCTGTATAAGGCGCTGTTTTAGAAATACAATACGCTCTTAATGCATCTCTTTCTTCTTTGGATTTACTAAAGAAAACATCCCACTTTTGACTTAGCTCATTGGCATCATCAAAATAATATCCAGACTTGCCTTCATCCACCAAATCCTTCAACACCTCATCACGACGACCAAACACTAATAGGCCACTCGCTAAAGCCTCAATATATGTCATTCCTTGTGTTTCCGATAAACTAGCGGATACAAAACAATCGAAAGCCGCATAATAATAGGCAATATTTTCCTTAGGAATCTTACCCGTAAAATGCACACGATCCTCAACATTATACTTCTTAGCCAAATCCTGGTAATACTCCATATCCGTACCACCACCCACAATGACTAAGTGTAAATGTGGATCGTTATTTTTACTTATCGCCTCAATCGGAATTTCGATTGCCTTCTCTTTGGCAATACGCCCTACAAAGACCACAATACGATCTTCACTTGTAAAACCTAACTCTTCACGAATACTTTGAACTCTATTTTCATCTAAATTTTTACGATCATACTCCGACAAATCCAAACCTGTCGGAACAATATAAATAGGTGCTATTACACCATACTGCAATAAAGCCTGCTTCGTCTTTTCACTCGGCGCAATCACTGCTTGCGAACCATTGGCCATGACACGAGAAAAAGTACGAATCACACTCTTCCCTAATTTTTCAACCGAATCAAAATCAAGCGGATTAAAATAATGCGTATAATCCTCATACATCGTATGATACGTGTATACAATAGGAATGTGCAAAACCTTCGCCATCTGACGACCAAACATACCTACACCCGCTTCCGTCTGAATATGAATGACATCCAAGTCCATTCTTTCAATGTAGGCATCCGCACTAAACTGTAGTGGACTCGACATCTTATAACCATAAAACTTCTTGATTTCAAAACCCGGCAAACGAAGAATATGACCATCCTCATCTTCTACAATCTTTGTCCCCTTATGATTCGTAATAATAAATACCGTATGCCCCAGCTCTTCTAAAGCGTGTTTAAGGGTTGCCACACTTGAAACAACCCCATTAATATCCGGTAAATATGCATCTGTAAATAGTCCGATTCGCATATACTACATCCCTTCTAAATTGATCTTACTTTCTTTTCTCTCATAATGATTCTTCACAAACGCAAATAAAATTCCACCTATAATCAGCACTATGTGATACGTAGAAAAACGCCACAATACTAAAACGGCACCCGTTAAATTTTTCATCATGCCACTAAACAACAATGAAAAGACAACTTCCGTACCCCCGCTTGCCCCAGGAATTGGAATAAAGCTATTGGCCATCGTCACAAAGCTAGATAGGGCCATGACATCAATAAACTCATTCATCTTCAACGGAATATGTAGGGCTAGCGCAATCACAAAAGGTAAAGAATAATAGAGTGATAAACGCACCACATTAATACATACACAAAGAAAAATACTCTTCTTATCTTTGGCTAGTACTTTGATTTCACGAGTAAAACTCGTTACTTGTAGAGTCCAAGAATCCAATGTCTTTTCTGGATTCTTTAAAATATGCAGTTTCGACAATGCCTTAACTAAAGTTTGCGAAAGCTTGATATAAATACTAGGAAATAACGCAATCGTATATAGCGCTACAACAACCACTGCATTGATGATATAGCCCAACAATATAATATTGAACCATGCGGATTGAGCACTATAATACGCAAAACGCAAGAGAAACAGAATCGAAACATAAATCATCATTGTTGTCTGATAAATAATGAAATCAGCCCACAACAAGCTAGCCCCATCGCTCACTTTGATTCCTTGCTTCTTCATAATGTAGGCCTGAACAAACTGTCCACCCGTACTACTCGGAGTAATCCCCGAAAAGAAAGAACCAATAAAGGCCACAAGAATCCCTTTACCCGGCGTATAATGATCCGTATACTTTCTACCTAATACGTAGTATACAAATCCCCAGACTGCCGTAAAAAGAACACCCCACAATAAGACTATGACAAGGCTTAACAGATTCATTTGTGAAATGCACTTTAAAACCTGAT
>ERZ1106952.796-NODE-796-length-11899-cov-7.262242_pt1 | contig 11899 bp, 10 predicted proteins | sample MGYA00403677_ERZ1106952 | MGnify/ENA primary metagenome ERZ1106952 (study PRJEB35170, sample SAMEA104062415) | human gut metagenome | biome: human gut; feature: human-associated habitat; material: faeces | place: Denmark | collected 2012-05-14 ...
TTCTTATGAATTAGGTAAAGAATATAATACGGCTAGCTTAATTCGTAAATGGAAGGGAGTTATGAAGCAAGTTGAACAAGATTAGTGTTTTACAAGCGGGAAATGAAGACTTAAGCTTACAGCTTCATATTCCTGATTATGTTGAGTGGAATTATGTAAATGATTTAAAAGAAGCTATAGAACGTGGTTATGATGTTTGTGTTTTAAATCGTTGTATAAATGAAAAAGAAGCGCGTATTTTATTAAAAAAGATTCGAGCTTATACATTATTTTTATTGGATGATGTGCAGGTTGATCAATGGACAACATGGATTTGTACGTCTAGAAGAGCTAGAGTTTTAGATATTCAAACACTGCAGGAATTTATTGATGAAGATATTCAATTGTTTTTCACAAATCCTTATGGAGAAAAATTTATTCCTCAAAATTTGTCTATTTCTCAAAGCTTTAAAGGCAGTGTTTTCTGGGATGGATTTAGTGGAGTAGAACTTGAAGGTGATTATGGAAATGATTTTTATCAGGTTGCCTATTGGAGAGGTAATATTCCAGTTTTTAAAGATCAATCTATTAATTTTTGGTTAGAATACGAAAAGGATGATTCTGTATCCATTCAATTAAAAATTGAACAGTTCCAATCCGGATCCGTTTCTTCTATACAGAATCGTTGGATCTTTTCAGAAGAAGATTTGAAATCGGTTGTTTATATCACGAATAAAAAAATAGATGGTTCTGTGTTTGTGTCTTTACTCGCAAAGGGAAAGGGTAAATTAAAAATTGTTGGTTTACATGATCGTTATTCAAGAAAGGCATATGGTTCATTCTTGCCTGGTGGAATGCGAAAGGTTACATCTAAACGAGAAGAAGTATTTATGTACTTTGATCCAGGCGATATGAAACCACCATTAAATGTATATTTTAGTGGTTATAAGACCATGGAAGGCTTTGAAGGCTTCAATATGCTTCGTAAAATGGGAGCACCGTTCTTATTGATTTCCGAATCGAGATTAGAAGGAGGAGCTTTCTACTTAGGCGATGAAGAATATGAAAACCTAATTACTACAGGTATTCAAGATTGTTTACGACAACTTGGTTTTAATAGATCTCAATTGATTATGTCAGGCTTGTCTATGGGAACATTTGGAGCACTTTACTATGGATGTCGACTTAAACCTTATGCATTACTTTTAGGTAAACCTTTGGCGAGTTTAGGTGATATCGCATTCAATGAAAGAATTAGCCGACCAGGTGGGTTTCCAACATCACTTGACGTATTGGTAAAGAACTATGGGGATATGAGTGAGAAATCCAAAGACTTATTAAATCATCGCTTCTGGGATTTGTTTGATCAAACGGATTGGTCTCAAACTAAATTTATTATTTCTTATATGTTAGAAGATGATTATGATATGACGGCCTATAATCGTTTAATTTCCCATATTGATGATGTGGGTGTAGAGATTATTGGTAAGGGAATTCATGGTCGTCATAATGATGATACGTATGGTATTGTTGCGTGGTTTAAAAATCAATTTGATGGTATTTTGAAATCAGATTTTGGACGAGGTGATTTAGATGAAGAATAAGGCTTGGAAGGTAGTATGGAATGAAGATACTTTTGGAACTTATCTTTATGGATCTAAGATCTGGTTTCATTCTCGTGAAGATATTGAATTTGAAAATGAATTGATGCCTCCTGGTACTGTTATTAAAGAATGGTATTCTAAAGTGAATTATCAGATGATGAGAACAGAACCATCATTGCCTATTATTGATGGAGAGAGTTCTTATCATATTCAAGTGAATATGAGTGATTTTGAATCGTATTTAATTCGAATGGTGTTTTATGACCGTTATGAAAATGAAGCGGGTACATTGATTGTTCGTGAACCAGAAATGGATTTTAAATGCCCATTAAAGACCTATAGCTATCGTGTACAGCTAATCAATGCGGGTGGTACGAAGATGCATTTTCATTCTTTTGTGATCACAGAAAAGGAAGGGTAAGATGAATAAAATTGATAAGAAGCTACACTTTCTTTTGGGTAAGGTCAAAGAGGAGTGTAAAAAGGTTAAGGAACTTAGTGATTATGAATTAAAGAATAAAACGAATGAGTTTAAAAGAAGATTATCAGCAGGTGAAACAACTGAAGATATTCTACCAGAAGCGTTTGCGGTATGTTGTGAGGCGGATTATCGTGTTCTAGGTATGTTTCCTTTTGATGTGCAGATACTGGGTGGTATCGCTTTACATTTGTGTTATTTGGCAGAAATGAATACGGGTGAAGGGAAAACTTTAACAGCTACCATGCCTTTATACTTAAATGGATTGACTGGTAAAAGTAGTATTTTAGTTACGGCCAATGAATACCTTGCGATTCGTGATGCCCAAGAAATGGGGCAGGTTTATGAGTTTTTGGGTTTAAGTGTAAAAGCTGGTGTAACGCGTGATACAAATGAAAAGTTGGATAATGATACGAAAAAAGAAATCTATGCAGCGGATATTGTGTACACAACACATGGAGTTTTAGGCTTTGATTATCTATTAAATAATTTAGTTCATTCAAAAGAAGATCGTTTTATGCGTGATTTCTACTTTATCATTATTGATGAGGCGGATTCGGTATTATTAGATAGTGCAAGTATGCCTTTAGTTATTTCTGGATCTCCTAGGGTTCAATCGAACCTTTATACTTTGGCAGATTTCTTTGTGACAACACTAGTTGAAGATGTGCATTATGAGATTGAAGATAAAAAAGTATGGTTAACCGATAAGGGTATTGAGTATGCACAACGTTATTTCCGCATTGAAAACTTATATAGTAAAGAAAACTTTGATGTTTTAAGACATGTCGTATTGGCATTAAGAGCTCGTTTTTTAATGGATAAAGATACGGATTATGTTGTTACAGATGATGGAGAGATTGTCTTGCTGGATAAGAGTACGGGGCGTAAAATGAAGGGTATGAAGCTTCGTGGAGGCTCTCATCAGGCGATTGAAGAAAAAGAACATTTAAAGATCAGTCAGGAGCAGCGTTCAGTTGCGTCTGTAACGTACCAAAATTTATTTAATTTATTCCCTAAAATGTCGGGTATGAGTGGTACGATTGCGGATGGAAAAGATGAACTTTTAGAAGTGTATAATAAGCGAGTAGTCGTAATACCTCCCCGTAAGCCTTTAGCTCGAAAGGATTTACCGGACAAGTATTTTAAAACGAGTGAAGAACAATTTGATGCGGTTATTAAAGAAACAGTGAAAAGACATAATACTGGACAGCCTGTATTATTAATTGCGTCTTTAATTTCGGATACGGAAATGTTGTCTAAATTATTGGTTCAAGAAAATATTGAGCATAGTGTACTGAATGCGAATAATGCATTCTGGGAAGCTGAGATTATTAAAGAGGCTGGTCAGAGAAATGTAGTGACTGTAGCTACAAGTATGGCGGGTCGTGGTACAGATATTCATTTAGGGCCTGGAGTAAAAGAACTTGGTGGTTTGTGTGTACTAGGAATTGGTCGTATGAATAATACGCGTGATGAAAGACAAGCTAGAGGGCGTGCTGGAAGACAGGGAGAGCCTGGAGTCTCAATTTTCTATACATCACTTGAAGATGACGTGTGTGAAATCTTAGGTGATGAATTTTTGGAGAAATATATAGAAAAAGGGAAACATATTTCAAATAGAAAGATTAGAAAATTAATTAATAAATCACAGAAAATCAAAGAAGAATCATCTGTTTTCCAAAGAAAAAATGCAGTAGATTATGATAGTGTTATGCAGCGTCAAAGAACGATTATGTATAAGACAAGAAATGATTTATTGGATGGTAAGAGTTTGGATGAGAATAGTCTTTTGATGATTTGTGAAGAAAACATTAAAAGCTATCTTAAATCAAACAAATATTTGAATGATTTTGATATACATAGATATGTTTTAGATAATCTATCGTATCGTTTACAGGAAATGGATAAGAGTACTAAAAATCAAAAAGAGTATTTGATTCAATATTCTAAGATGGCCTTTATGAATAAAAAGAAAATCTTAGGAGATCGTTTCTCTGAATATTGTCGTCTTTGTACATTAAAAGCTTTGGATGATAGTTGGGTCGAAGAGGTTGACTACCTTCAACAGCTACAGGCAGCTATCTCTGGTCGTTCGAGTGCTCAGCGTAACTTGTTGTTTGAATATCAAAGAGAAGCGAAAATTTCTTTTGAAGATATGGAAAAATCCATCAAAAAGGCAATGATTCGTAATATTTTATTGGGAGAAGTTTCATTTGGTAAAGACAACGAGATGATAATATTGTATCCTTAAGGAAAGGAGTTTTTAGGGTTATGATTTATAATTTTAACTTAGGCATTGGCTGGGCAAGTAGTGGTGTTGAATATGCCCAGGTTTACCGTGCCAGAATGTTTCGTAATATAAATGCGGAAGCAAAGTTTGTATTTACAGATATGTTTCCACAAGAAAATATCGAGCATATGACGAAGAATATTGGCTTTGAAGATTCGGAAGTCATTTGGTTATATACTTTCTTTACGGATTTTAAAACAGCACCAGTGACATATACTTTAAGTGATTTAGAAAAGACATTTACTAATCAAGAATACACAAAAAAACGAGAAGGTAAGATTTGTCGTTATGTGTTTAATGGAAGTAACAATTTTTATACGGCTTATATGGTAAATGATCATGATGAATATGTACATCGTGTAGAAATGGTTTCTGGAGGATGTTTAATTCGTAAGGATTACTTTACGTATGGACGTGTTTATTCAGAATATTATGCGCCATTAGATAATGCGGCACACTTATACCACCGTCGTTTCTTTAATGTGGATGGTAGTGTTGCGTATGAAGAAATGATTGATGATGATAAAGTCATGTATAAATTTAAAGATAAGATGCTTTGTTCAAAAGAAGAATTTGTAGGCTACATGGTATCCCAGTTAAATCTTACGAGTGATGATATTGTGATCATTGATAGAACGACAGATATTGGTCAGGCGATTATGATGAATTGTAAACCTGCAAAAGTAGGTATTATTGTACATGCGGATCACTTTAGTGAAAAAGATACAAATGATGATTATATCTTATGGAATAATTATTATGAGTATGATTTCAATATGCATAAACATGTTGATTTTTATGTATGTGCTACTCAAGCTCAAAGTGATTTAATGAAAGCTCAATTTGAAAAGTATTATGGTGTAACACCAAACATGTATACCATTCCAGTTGGTTCACTACCTGAATTAAAGTATCCAAAAGAAGGAAGAAAACCTTATTCTTTAATTACGGCAAGTCGTTTGGCAAGTGAAAAACATGTAGACTGGATTTGTAAGGCTGTAATTCAAGCTCGTAGCGAAGTACCGGAATTATCTTTGGATATTTATGGTGTTGGTGGCGAAAGAGAAAAGCTTGAAAACATAATTCGTGAGAATCATGCATCCGATTATATTCATTTAATGGGTCAACATGATTTGAGTGAAGTGTATCAAAACTACGAGGCCTATATTGCGGGAAGTACAAGTGAAGGATTTGGACTTACTTTAATGGAAGCGGTTGGTGGAGGTTTGCCAATTATTGGTTTTGATGTTCGTTATGGAAATCCAACATTTATTCGTGATGGTGAAAATGGATATTTGATGCCTTTACCTGAAGAGGATAAGGATCGTGTTGAAGCATTAAGAAAGGGTATTGTGGATTTATTTAAACAAGACCTAGAACAGTGTCATTCTGTATCTTATGAGGTTGCAGGTGATTTCTTAACAAGTAATGTACAGGAAAAATGGAGGGAAGCTGTATGTTAGAAACTCCAGTTGATATTTCACATATTTTAGGAAATTTAATAACTGTTATATTTGATTATCAAATTCTTCGCAAACCCTTGAAAATACTAAGTTTGTAGCAAGTGAACTTTCCCTTACTCTTTCCCTTGTGTTACATTCTCCCATTGGTTTTTATGAACCTTAATATGGGAAAAATTAAGGGAAAGAAAATTTCATAACACAATATAACATATAACAATAACGACATGGTGAACTGATTGAAATGTTTTCGATATTTAACTTTATAACTGATTATCAAAAGAAAATGGAGATAAGATACGATGAGAACAATTTATGCAGAATACAACATAAACCACGATAGTATTGATGTTTACACAAGTGCCGGATATATGCTTCGCATTGATTGCTGGGAAGCTGAAAAAAATTTAAAAACCACATATGGATCAGAATGTGCGCTTACTTCATTGGCTGTGGATGAGCCTTTGGAATATGCAAGATTATATCTTGATGGCAATTTACAGATGTGGGTGGATGCAGAAGATTCATTAGAACTTTATTAAGCAAGAAGTGAAATATTGTTGTAGATCTATCTCATTTCTTGAGGGTTCTTAAGATGCAAGATGATTGCTAATACGCATTTTACAATAGAGTTTAATTTTTAAAACTGTATGGTGGAAAGCAAGTCTGAAATGGCTTGCTTTTTGCTTTACAACGAGGGTGGTTACTGTATAATGAAATATGAAGTAAAAAGCAGTAATTTGATATGAAGCAATAAAGGAAATACATGATGGAAAAATATAAAATTCTAATAGTTGAAGATGATGTTGATTTGAGAGAGGGACTTTCCTTCTCCTTTTCTGGTGATGGATATGATGTGACAGAGACAGGGACAAAAAAGGATGGTTTACAAGAAATCGCAAACGGTGGTTATGATATTGTATTTTTGGATTGTAACCTGCCGGACGGAACGGGCTTTGAACTCTGTAAAGAAGTTCGTAGCTACAGCAATATCCCAATCATTATGCTGACTGCTCGTGATACAGAAATGGATGAGATAAAGGCTTTAGAATTAGGGGTAAATGATTACTTGTCAAAACCATTTTCTCTGGGTGTATTAAAAGCAAGAATGAAGCGGATACTTCAAGAAAAATCTGAAAGTACAAAGATTGTTACAGGTTCATTAAGCATAGACCAGAGTACTTGTAAAGTATATAAAAGAGGTTCAGAAATCTCTCTTAGCAAATTGGAATACCGTCTGTTGGTGTATTTGATTGAAAATAAGAATCATATCCTTTCTAAGGAGCAGATTTTAGAGAAGATATGGGATAGTGATGGAAAATATGTAGATAACAATACGGTGTCTGTGAATATCAGCAGGCTTCGTACAAAGATAGAGGATGATGTATCGAAACCAAAATGGATTCAAACAGTTCATGGAATCGGATATATCTGGAAGGAATAAAGAGATGTGGATTACGATACTTTTAGCAGTGCTTTTGTGTTTGTCGATTGGATATAGCATATATCAAAAAAGAAAAACATATCGCCTGATTGACCGTTTGCTGGACAGTGTGTTAAATCGGGAAATGATTGCAGCTTCTGATGTGGAAGAAGGAGAATATTCTGCCCTTGTCAGTAAAATCAAGCAGATACAGGAAGTGCTTGATAATCACGTGAATAGTGCCGAACAAGAAAAAGAGCAGGTGAAAAGTCTGGTATCTAATATGTCTCATCAATTAAAAACGCCCTTAGCGAATATTTCTCTCTATGCAGAAATCTTAAGTAAAGAGGAAATTACATCAGAACGGAAAACATTGTTTTCTGAAAAAATGCAACGACAGATTGACAAGCTGAGTTGGATTGTGGAGTCTTTATCGAAGATGGTAAAATTGGAGCAAAATATTGATGGCTTTGAAGGAAAAGCAATAGGGATCAAGCAGACGATTTTAGACGCAGTAGATACGCTTTATGAGAAACTGGAAAAAAAGGAAATCAACTTTACATTGGAACCATTTGAGGACAGATTACTGTATCATAATCGAAAATGGACAGCAGAAGTATTTGTAAATTTGTTGGAAAATGCTGTTAAGTACACCGATAGAGGAGGAACTATTTCCATTTGTGTAAAAAGTTATGATTTATACACAGAGATTCAGATTGCAGATAATGGGCGTGGTATCCGGCAGGAGGAAATGACCGATATATTCAAACGATTTTATAGAAGCCCAGAAGTTGAGAATATGGAAGGTTCTGGGATTGGTTTGTATCTTTCTAATCTGATTTTGGAAAAAGAAAAAGGATATATGACGGTAGATTCCGAGTATGGAAAGGGAAGCTGTTTTTCTGTGTTCTTACAAAACTGTAAGAACTAATCATCCGTTTGTAAAGAAATTGCAAGATACGGCAGTTATACTGGATGTATCAAGAAAAGAGGAGTGATGACGGATGAGTATTTTAGAATTACGAAATGTTGAGAAAATATATGGAGAAAAAGATAATCAGGTAAAGGCACTACGGAATATCAATCTAAAAGTAGAAGAAGGCGAGTTTGTTGCCATTGTAGGCACATCTGGTTCAGGCAAATCTACTTGTCTTAATTTAATCGGTGGTCTGGATAATCCGACAAGTGGACAGATTTTTATAAAGAATAAAGAGATTGGTTCTCTTTCAAGAAAAGAACTGACGATTTTCCGTAGAAGAAATATAGGGTTTGTATTCCAGAATTATAGTTTAATGCCTGTGTTGAATGTGTATGATAACGTGGCATTGCCGGTTACATTTGACTGTGGAAAACATATTAACCGCAAATATATCGAAGAATTGTTGCGGGAACTGGGCATTTGGGAGAAACGCAAGAAATATCCAAACGAATTATCCGGCGGTCAGCAGCAAAGAGTTGCAATCGCCAGAGCTTTGGCAAATAAACCGAGTATCCTGCTTTGCGATGAACCGACAGGTAATTTGGACTCAGCCACAACCATTGAGGTTATGGGGTTATTAAAAACGAGTTGTCGTAAGTACAATCAGACGATTCTCATGGTAACGCATAATGAAGCCATTGCACAGACTTGCGACAGAGTAATTCATATTGAAGATGGTCAGATTGTTACAGGAAAGAGAAGATTTCCGGCAAAAGGCGGTGATGTCGTATGTTAAAGCTGGCATGGAAATATATGCGGTATTACAAGAGCCAGACATTTGCAATTTTTGCGAGTATTTTATTAACAGCATCATTGCTTTCCGGGATTTCTTCTTTGATTTACAGCAGTCAGAAAAGTGATCTGGCGAACAGCAAAACTATTTACGGAGACTGGCATTATTATATTGAAACGGATAAGGAACTTTTTAATTCTGTAGAAAGCGGTGAGAAAGGAAAAGGATATACGCTGGAACAGTGTGGAAAAATGGAAATCCGTGACGTTGTGGCAGAAGAATTTATGATCTGTTTTATCCATGCCGATGAAACTTATCGTCAAATGGCACACAGAGACTTGTTGGAAGGAACATTCCCTGAGAAAGAAAATGAAATTGCAGCGGATGGATTTGTGCTTAGTAATCTTGGATTTTCAGGGAATTTAGGAGATTCCCTTCGCATTGGTGAAAAAGAGTATATTGTTACTGGTGTTCTGAAAAGCGAATGGGCGGCAAGTTCCAGTGAAATGGAAGTTTTTGTAAGTGATTCTTTTAAAGGTCGAGGAAGCCAGACGTTTTTATATCTCAGTTTTAATGAAGATGAGAAGTTATATAAACAGTTGGATGCTTTTTTACAGGAACATAAATTATCTTCTGAATCGGTAGCAGAAAATGATGAAGTAATACAGTATCTTGGCGGAGAAGCACCAAGCAGCATTTCTGAAATCGTGAAATTTGGTCTGTTTGAAGAAGAAGGAAACTTCACTTATATCGTTTTGAAATTGCAGAGCGACTACAATCTGGCTTACAACGGAATGATTTTCCTGTTATGTCTGTTCAGTCTTTTCGTAGTTTACAGCGTATTCAGTATTTCTGTATCGAAGAGAACTTCTGAGTACGGAATATTACAGACATTAGGTATCAGTGAAGCGCAGATTGGTGGCACCTTACTTTTGGAACTTTGGACGTTATTTTTCATTGGATATCCGTTAGGATGTCTTTTAGGAAATGGTGTTTTAAGCCTTATGTATCAGAAATTTAGCGGTGTATTTGGTGGAAAAGGAATCAGTGGAGCAGGGAATGGTCTTTCTGTTGCGGACCATACGTTAGCAGAAGGAGAAAATACAGTAGAGTTTTTTGTTTCAAAGGAAGCTGTTGTGTTTGGTTTTGTATTTCTACTGATTTCGTTAGCACTCGTTGCCTTTCTCGTGGTTCGTTCCATGCGGAAAGATTCGCTGAAAACTGTGATGAGTGGAGATACTTCTTTTGTAAAAAGAAGAAAAATATACGCTATGCGAAATGTTAATATGGCAAATGTAGTGGTGCGGAAATTCATGTTTGCCAATAAACGAAAGGTAATAGGGATTTTATTATCCTTGTCTATCGGCGGTTGCATTTTCTTATGTACCACCTATATGGTAGAAAATTTGAAGGTTCACGCAGAACTTTCGCTGATATCGGATGATGGGCTTGGTTCTGAGTACCGTATTTCTTTAAAATCTGACTCGCTGAAGGATACGATTCCGGAGGCGGTAGCAGATAAGATTAAAAACATGCCGGAAACAGAGAATGTATATGCGACAAAGTATACGATGGGGGAATTACAGATTTCCAAAAACGAATTTTTGTCAGAAGAAGAATGGAGTGACTATTTCAAATATCAAAATCAGGAGCCGTATTATATCCAGAGATATGATGGGATCTGTAAGCAGCAGGAAGATGGAAATTATCGGATTAAATATAATGTGTACGGTTACGATGAAGCGATGATAGAACAGCTTCGGGATTTTATTCTGGAGGGAGAGATTCAGCCGGAAACAATAAAGAATAATAATCAAGTGATTGTGACGGCGAATATGGACGGTCAGGGAAATTACTTTTTTTATGGAAAGAAGCCGGGCGATACCATTACTCTTCGAGTACCAAAGACAGAAAACTATACAGATGAACTGTTAAAATTCCAAAGTGGCGAAGAAAACTATATTGAAAAAGAGTTTGAGATTGCGGCAATCGTAAACAGACCGTTGGCGCAGGAGAAAGATTTTCTGAATACAGAAGTCTGGAAAAATGCGCAGAGTGTGATTATGACAGGCGAACAGATGGAAGAAAACTTTGGAATTACAGATTATAGTTTTATCAATGCATCGCCGGCTGATAGTGCGGATGCAAAGATCGTGAGCAATCAGTTATTACAAGTAATCCGAGATGTTCCCAAGGCAGTATTGCAGGATTATACGACCGCAATTGCAACACAGAAAGGTTATCTTGGACAGCAGCAGATCTTCTTTTCCAGTATTGCAGTGATTCTGCTGATTATCAGCCTGTTCCATATCGTAAACAGCATGAGTCATACGATTCTGACCAGAAGAAGAGAGTACGGGATTATCAGAGCAATAGGGATTACGGACGGCGGATTTTACAAGATGATTTTACAGACAGGTATTCTGTATGGATTGTTGGCGGATGTATTTATCTATCTTATTTATAACAGAGTTCTTCGCAGAGTGATGAATTATTATCTGGCTCATGTGCTGCAGTTTTTACATTATACTACTAATATTCCGAATCTGGTTCTGAATGGAATTATGGTGCTGAATGTAGTGATTGCAGTAGTGGCAGTAATGTTTCCGGCTTGGAAGATGGGAAAAGAGAATATCATAAGTGAGATTAGAAGATAGATTTATAATCAGGATTTTTAGAATTTCTTTAGTGGTTAGTATCATTGGATATAGCAATAGAATTAGAGAGAATACCCAATCTTTATAAGTAACCAGAGGGCGACAGTAAAATACTGCCGCCCTTTCTTTTATCGGTTTGTCCAGTAAAGAGTGTTCAGATAACACCGGATTCCAAGATATATTCCCTGTATAAATAATAAAAGAAACAAAAGATTTATGGGCATTACTTTTTTGATTGCTTCTCCAAAATAAATGATGACAGCAGCACTTGTCAGTATCATCAGTAGAGTAAT
>ERZ1106952.797-NODE-797-length-11888-cov-5.685709_pt1 | contig 11888 bp, 12 predicted proteins | sample MGYA00403677_ERZ1106952 | MGnify/ENA primary metagenome ERZ1106952 (study PRJEB35170, sample SAMEA104062415) | human gut metagenome | biome: human gut; feature: human-associated habitat; material: faeces | place: Denmark | collected 2012-05-14 ...
GGATCGGCGCGGGTGGCTGAAAATTTGCGGCGGCAAAGCTCCGTTTAAAATGGAAGTACTCGAACTTAAAAAGGACGGAACGAAATGAGCAATCTTGACGAATTTTTCAGCCGATACGGAAGCCCCGCGAAAGAAGCGAACGAGCGCGTAGATATTTACCACACGCGCGCGGACTGTATCGACAATATGCGCCGAATAACGGCAGAAGATCAACGCGCCGTGCGGGAAATCGCCGAAATGCAGAAATATATCGAAGTGCTGAAAGCGTACCGAAAAACATTGTACGAACGTGCGCAAGCACTTTGCACGGCGGCATATCACCTGCAATTAAAAGTGAAACGCACGATAGATTCATACCAAAATAAAAAATGGTATACCGTGAGCGTATCGAAGATATACGAAGAAAGCGGAATTTCGCCCGAAATCACGTTGGAAGAAACCTATTCGGGCAAGGAACGCGCCGCCGCGCTGAAACGCTTCGAGCAATTAAAAAAGCAATATCCGAGTATCGAGCATATCAAAGAAATCGACAAATATCAATGGGAAAGGTGAAAAAAATGAAAGAAATTTTAATGTCAATCAGAGCAGAGCATAACCACAATATCGAAGCGGGGTTAAAAACAGCGGAATTACGGTTAAAGCCGCCGAAATGCGAATTACCGTTCAAAGTTCTGACTTATGAATGCGGCGCAAACGGACGGCACAAAGTGGTAAACGAATGGATATGCGACAAAATCACCGAATGGCGTATTTGTATGGGCATACCCGCCCATTTGCCGAAAGTTGCTTGCGTTTCCGAAAAAGAAATACGGGAATACAGTGGCAAAAACTTTAAAGACGTTTCCGAAATGCACATAACAAATTTAAAAGTCTACGATAAGCCGAAAGAATTAAGCGAGTTTTACAAACCCTGCCCCGATAAATTTCAATACTGTATAGGTTGTAAACACGGTTCGGTTATTCTCTCGCCCGACGAGGAAGAATACGCGTTATATCACGGCGGGTGTTGCGATACTTATGATACGGTGTGCCATTATGTGATTACCCGCCCGCCACGTTCGTGGTGCTATGTAGAAACCGAAAGAGATTAAAACGAGGTGAATTATGCAAAAATACATTTTCAGACATTACAACGAAGAATATAAAGTTACTTTAAAAGCGAATACATACAAAAACAATAACCGCCTTGCCGCGCAAATGATAGACGAAGACGGTATTCCCGTGGCAAGAATTACGGTAAATATAGCGGCGAAATTAAGTAAAAACGAGCCGAATATAAATTTTGTAGATACGAACAATCTGCCGAACATCGAGCAATTTCTCGCAGAAAATAAAATCGCGAAACCTACGGGAAATTATGCCGCGAGCGGGTATTGCGTTTATCCCGAATACGAGTTCGATTTGACGAAATTCGAGTGAGGTGAAATGTAATGTTTTACGTATTGAAAGGCTACGGCTTCCGTTGCGACGATTGCAATTATCAAACGGAATTTATTTCCGTAGCGAGCGCACGGGAACACGGTTGGGCGGTGGCAAAAAACTATCGGAATTGCTACTGCCCGAAATGTGCCCCGAAACATAGAAACACGGGGCGGAATGGTGTACAACGTTAAAAACCATTTGCAAATGGTGTACTTCGAAATGCACCATTAAAGGAGAAAAACCATTGACGAAACTTGATTTTTGTTTATACCATTGTCCGCATGCGGAAAAATCCTGCGAAAATCACCCTTGCGAAGAATACCGCCGAAAATTTTCAAAGAAGTACAAACCGCACAAACCAAAGTACAAAGTAAAAGACGGAGCGTAACGCTCCGCCTTTTTCTATGCCTTTGCAGGTTCTTGTTTTTCTGTTTTCGTAATCTTGCTGATTTCCGCCTGAAAGTGGCTGTTCTGCAATTTCAATTCTTCGTTGGTGGCGATAATGGTATGATACGTTTTCATATCGTCGATACCGATAGTATTAACTTCGGCGCGCTCGGTGAAGATTGCCGAAAGGCAGTCGGTGGCATATCTTCCCGACCAGATTTTTTTAAACTGCCGATAATACTTCTTTTTATCGGCTAAACCGTCCATTCTTCCGCTTTCCACTTCAAGAAGCATTGTTTGCCGCCCGAACGTGTTATACATTCTTTCGTTGTAGTGAAACATTTTCGCGTACACGCTTTTTAAAAGATAGGGCAAAAGCGTATAATCGCCGCGGGTGTATCGGTGATTCAGATACGCGCCGTCGAACTTCGCTTTCGCCCACAGATATAAAAGTTCAAAAAAATAAAACGGCGAGAAAAACGGCAATGTTAAAGCGGGTTCGCTTTTTGCCTTGATATACACCACTTCGCCGAGATCGCGCGTATCCGCGCCGAGACTTTCGGGGCGTTGCAAGTCGGCGAAGATTTTCACGAATACCCGATTCGCTACAACGCACGCGTGGCGGCTCATTTTTACAAGGACGTTGAAAAGGTCGTTTTTCTGATTGCATTTTTTATCGTCGCGTTTGATTTCGGCGAGTTCGGGCGTGTTCTTGCGTTCCTTGTCGATTTCCGAAATGACGTATACGCCGAACCCGAAAGCCGTTGCGTTCGGGTTGTGTTCGAGCATTGTTTTGCCGAGCCGAAGCATATCGAAGTCGAGAATGTGCGCGTGCCGCGAAAAACTGTCCAACAGCCGACTGTCGCGCTTGAAAAAATCCGCGTTCCATATCGGGAAATTTCCCACATCGGAGATAAGCATATCGGTACGGATAGAATAATTCGAGAGAATCAGAGTGGATTTTACGGTATAAATGAGGTACGCGCAGGCGTAGTCTTTGAGAACGTTCCAGATATAGGTGAGTTGTAAGCCGTCGTCGTATTCCAAGCCGTAACGGCGGAAATCATAGCCGAAAATGTTTTCGTCCGTCGGCTCTTTATACCACGCGAGGAATTTTTCGCGCATAAAATTTACGCAGGACGGAACGGAAAAAACGATGTGATTTTCAATCGCTGTTTTTAGTTCGTCCTCTAAGTTTATCCAAGGGAAACACGGAAATTTCATATCGCATTCAAGGATAATTTCAAGCGCGTCGTCGCGTTGCTGAACTTCCGCCGATAACGCCATATCCGTGATAAACGCCGTTTTTCCCGCGCCCATAGAGCCGTATGCCACCGTTACAACGCCGCGTTCGTTGATAAATCCGCGGTTGCGGTTTTCGCCGTGGTATAATTCCGAATATCCGATATTGATTGCAATTTTATTCAGCAGCCATATGCCGAAAATCACGAGCAGCCACGGCGGCGTGAAATCTATCACCGCCCATAAATCGAAAAACAGTTTATATAATTGCCGATACAGATTGACGAAATCGAACGATACCACAAAATAGAAATAGTATGCGATAAACTCGCATACAATCGTAAACGTGTTGAAGTAAAACAGCCAGAGGCAAAGCCATATTTTATAGTATACCGAATAAGTTTTCAAAAAATCGACAAACGACAGACACCACGATTTTACGGGGATATACGTTTTGCTTACGCATTTTTTAAAGATTTTGAGCGGATTGCTTTCCTTGCCGTGGTCGGTGTTTATCGTGCCGCTTGCGCGACGAAGCAGAATAACGATTACTATTATCACAGGGAAGCCGAACAAAAGCACACACAAAAAATAACGTAAGCCCTTGGCGAGCGCGCTGAAATACGCAAATACGTTTTCTTTTTTAATGAACGTTTGCCAATACAACACCCATTTCGCTTTAAATTCGGCGAACGTGACGGGGAGCGGAAAATTCGGCGTGTTTTCCTGCGTTCCCGAAGCGAAAAACGGTACTTTCGGGTAGTTGTTTACGGTGGCGGGAAAATCTGCGCCGCCGCCGAACAATTTCGCGAAGTAGTAGCCAATCGATACGCCTATATCGCGGAAACTTTCAATTTGTCTGCCGAGGGCATAGGGAAAACGAAAGAAGAACGCGGCTACGCCCAAGGTGAGCGCAACCGCTATGTAATGCATATAATTGATTCGCTTGATTTTTCTAAATAACTGTTTCATACGAGGCAACCTGTAAAAATGAAATAACCTGTAACGGCGGCAATGAGAAGAACTGCTAAGATTCGCAAAATGCGTTTAAAGATTTTCATTGTGTTTTTTCTGTTGGGTTGTGAAATTTAATTGACTTTCGTCTGCTGATAGGGTATAATAAAAACATAGATAGGCATAAAGCCTTTGCGGCTTTTACTCGGTGGTGCTTGCTTTGACAAGTTACTTACGAAGTCTATCTTTTTTTATGTCCTTTTTTCTTTTTAACGTACCAATCTTTCGGCTGTCGGTTGGTGCTTTTTTTATACTTCTTAATTGTATGCCGCACTACGGGCATATCTTCTTTTGAAAATTTCCAATTTTCTTCTTTCTTAGAAAGATATTTTTTATTTGTGCTACGTACATTCAATCTTAAAAACGATTGTTTTGAATCTTTCGGGTTGGGATTTTCTTTCAAAGGATAATACGGATATTTATTATCGGGTGTATGCGTTAAACCGAGCGATTTATAGTGAGTTGGCGTTTCGCCGAAAACATAATCGAAATGCCCGACGGCTGACTTGCTCGTGTTTCGCCGAAATTCATTTTTCGGCGTATATTTCCGTGTTTCTTTCTTTTTCCTTGACATTGTATGTACCTCGTAAATGGAATAAGGGATAGTGCCGAACGGGGTGAAACTTCGCCCCGAACGGCACGTTATATTATTTTCTTGTTTTACGGAATAAATTGATAATTGCAGCAATGAATTTCACGATAATATAAAGAATCAGAAGCCCCGCAATCAAGCCTGCAACGATTTTAAAAGTTTTTACAAGCGGGTTATCTTCGTTGAACCAGTTCTTAATCGAATCCGATATGTTTTCACCCGTATTCTTAATCGAAGAATCGTTATCGAAATAATCGTCGGCTTTATTATTCGCCGAATAGTTCAGCCCGCTTGAACCGTCTACAAACAAAAAGTACGAATAATACGTTCCGTAATCGTCGTGTAATTGTTCGCCTATCGCCTGAACCAATTTATTGCTTCCGCCGACAAGGATTGTTCCGACAATTCCCATATTCGCACAGAATTTATAAAGGTCGCTTCCGACAACAGTTTTACAATCGTAAAACGAACGACAGCCGTCGGCGGTATAGCCCGCAAAAATATCGTCGAATTTTTTCACTTGTTCTTTAAAAACGGAAACATAAAAGTACCCGTAAAGATTTTCTCTTTCCACATCGCCCTGCGACTTGAAAACAACGTTGTCTTTTGTGTTCAAAGCAAGAATCGACCAATCTTTCCCGTAACTGTCCGCCCACTCGTCAAAACACGTAAGCGGAATATTCACGAACTCGTATGTACCGTCGGATTGAGTGATTTTCAGCGTAGTATCGTGGTAAGAAAGCGAAATGGTATAAACGTCGTTTTCAAACGAAACAAAACGCTTTTTGATAGTGCCGAACGTACCGATTACGGCAAGTTCGTCTGCGGATTTTTTTCCTAAGAAATCGGCGATTTCGTCGTCAGTCGGGTAATAGATATATTTAAAGTTTGTCAGAGGAACTTCTTTTTCAAGAATTTTCTTTTCCGCAAATCCCGAAAAAGAAATCGTTCCGTCGGGTTTCGTATAATAAAAATTATCCAGATATTCGATTTTTACTTTCCACTTATCGGAATAAGTAATTTTTAAGGGGATAATATTGCCCTCGGAAAGTTGACATAAAATATTGATTTTAGCATTATTCCAATCGTCGGGACGAGCCGCCGTATCAATTTTCGCATATTGCCCATTATCGCTGATAATGTTTACAACCCGATAGCCGTCATATATTTTAATCAGTTCGCTTCCGCCGTACGTCAGAGTGGTTTGTTTGCTCGCGGGAACAAACCGCGGCGTATCGGTGAGATTGTCGGTAATTTTAAAAAGCGTATTTTTCGTATAACGTACCGTAATCATTGCCGTAGCGGTAGCGTTGTCCGCCGTACCAAGGGCAATATCGGAAAAAGTCAATCGTTCGATAGCATTTCCGTTATTATCAGTAACCGCGATTTTGCTTTTAATAAAATCGCCTTGCGCCGAAATGCCGATTCCCGTATCGCCGTTTAAAAATGCGGTTTTGTCGATTTTCGTATAATTGTACGACCATATTTTTTCCGACAATACTTTCGATAAATCGGTTTCGGTAAAATTGCCGTTATCGTAATGCAATTCCTTATAACGTACGGTAACGGTAAGTTCAACGGGCGGAACGACTTCTATTTCAAGCCGAGCCATGCAATCCGCCAATAAGTTTGTATCAGACGTGCTGACAGTCAGAGCGACTACGTTTCCGTCGGAAACGGTTTTTGTAATCGTTACGCGCCCGTCGGATTCATACGGATTATAAATTACGTAATTATTAAAATCCGTGTTTTCAACATTCCAGTTGAAATTATTGGAAAGGCGTGTTTTTACGTTACTTGTATCAAACGTTATCGTCGTAATTCCGTTCTTTGTAACGATATTCCCCGAACGAAGATATATCGACGAATGTGCCGAATCGTTTGTCGTTACCACTACGGTAAAATCTTTCGCTTTAAACGGATCATAGGTAATAGTAAAAACGCCCTCGTTTTTTGCTCCGTCATATGTATAATCGTAGCCTGCGGCTTCCAACAATGTATATTCGTCTTTAAGATAGGTGGAATCGGGAGAGGAAACGTTATACCCGACTTCCGAACGGATTACGTTAAAATCGCTTAACGATTCCTGTCTGAGATTCAGAATCTTTGAAAACAAATAAGATTTACTCATACTTGCCAGCGTTTCAAACTGATAATTATCGGTATGCCAAGGAATCGCGCCGTCGTTCAGAGCATTTGTATTAGTTACATTTCTGTATCTGAAAGAAATATTGAAATTTTTATTTTCATATGGTAATCCCGCCGCTTTTCGGATACATTGTAAGCGATATACCGTAGAAGAAGAGGATAAATCCAAAGTCGGGGTATCGTATAAATCGGACTGTAACGTATCATACGCCAGTTCTTTTACCGATTTATGTATATATTCCGATTTTTTCAGAAACTTATATGAAGAGGAATATTCCCATTGAGTGCTGGTACGTTTATCCCGATATTCGGTTTCAATTACGACGGCAACGAAATAATAGTACGACGTATCTTTATCTACGTCGTTCGTCGCAAATTTAGCGGATACATAACTGTAATCGGGGAACAAGGAAGAAGCAAATTCATATACGGTAAAAAGAGATTGAAAGTTTACAGAAGAATAACTCGAACCTGCATATCCCGACAATTCTTTCGTGCGTAATGCCATAATGTGCCCGATAAGACGTTTTTGTAAAACTGCCATTTTGCCGTGCCCGGTATCTTCGTATCGTTCGGTTGTCCATTCGCTCGTTCCCAACGAAGAGGCGTAATCCGAACCGATAAACGCACGTAAAGAATAATTTGAAGAATAGTCGCTCGAAGAAGTATCCGCTATCACATACGAAGATTTTTCAAACACCGCAAGAGTATCGCTGCCGTAACTTTCCTGCGCATATGCGGGAAGTTCCGTCTGTGAGTTGTGTATTATAAGCCCGACGGCAAAAACAACGATTCCCGCAAACAGCGGGAACAATATACTTAATAAAAATTTTTTTGTCCGATTCATAGTTGTTCGTTCCTTTTTCCTAAATTAAAATCCGTAGCCGCAGAGGACTACGGACTTTACAATTTCACCCGCTAACGCCTGTATAGTGTTTTGCGCTCATTTATTCACGGTAATCGTTACCTGTTTTGCATAACCGCCTTTTTCAAACAGACTGATTTTTCCGTCCGAATCGTCTTCGGGAATAATCTCGAAGCGCACATATTGCGCCATCGAAGAATCTTTCGCCGATTCCGATACTTTTCCGTCCGCCGTGATTTTCACCACTTTCAGAAAGGCTTTGTCTTTATCGTACAGATTTGCATATACGGAAACGTTTGCTTCTTCTTTGAACGTAATTTCGGCGTTTTCGAGGTCGTAATATTTTTCCGTGAAAAGACCGCAGGTTTCGCCCGTTTCCGCTTTTCCGTCCGTATCGGAAAGAAGTCCGATTGTATACGCCGATGTGGAAAGCGTGGTGGTGGGAATCTGATCGTTGACTTTTTTCAAAGCCACGCCGCCTGCAATCGCTCCCGTAAGTGCAATCGCCGCGATTCCGCCGATAATCATTCTTTTTCCCGTTTTATTTCTGTTTGCCATTTTTTACTTTTCCTTTACCGCTTTACGCATACGGCACGCGTATTTTTTTGTTTAAATCACTTTTCCGCCGAGTTTGAAATAAGTGAGATATGCCCCCGATGCAGGTTTTAGACCGGAAGCACCGAACGATGTTCCCGCTAAATTTGATACCAGTATGGAATCGGTTTGATATACAACAAGAGAGTCATAGATATGATCTCCGACAAAAACCATAGCAAAGCGCCCGTTTTTACCTGTTTTATTGCCGTCCACAAAAAAGAAATCCGTAAGGTTTCCGCTTGTATCGCAACATTGAACAATATACATTGCATTTCGTTCAAAAGAAAGCACCTTATCTGTCGATAAAGTATATCTGTTAATGATTCCTTTACCGTCAGAATTTTTTACATACGAAGCGAGCGTATTTGTCAAAAGTTTTTGTATCTCATTCGATTGCATATAATTCGCGAGTGCAGCATTTAACGCTTTGTTCATTTCTCCGTTTTGAACATAATCTTTCAAGGCTTCGTTCAATGCTGAATCCGTAGCATAATCCGAAAGAGCGGCGTTCAAATCTCGATTTTTTACATACGCTTCAAGATACGAAGCCAATAATTCTTTGCTTACGTATTCGTCGTTGGTTTCAGTCCATTGCGTATACGTTTTTCCGCTGATACGAATAAATTTGCGGGTTAATACATTTTCCGAATCCGTATACTCGTAAATTTTTTCGTCTCCCGCACGGGATAAACGATAAATTTCGTTTGAATATTGAATACTGGCACCGTTATTCAGAAAATTTATCTGACTTGCCGTCAGATGTCCGTTGCTTTTCGTCAAATCGACTATTTGTTCGCCAGCATTGTTTTGTGTGGTATTTTCCGATAATTTAATACCGAACGCTACTACACAAAATAATAAAACTACAATCAAAAAGCCGCTGAATAGTCTTTTTAATTTCGATTTCTCATTTTGCATTTTTTGCCTCAATTTACCCAACCGCGCCCGTAACGGTAGGTTGCCTTGCGCCCGTTTGCCGTATCGTGAAACGTTACGCAACCTTTATAACCCGCGCTGTTCGTTACGCAAGTGGACTTTTTCATAATATCCCGTTCGCGATAGCCACCCTCGCGAAACATTTTCTGCCGTTGTGCCTTTGATACTTTCACAAATGCCATTTTCTAAGCCTCCGATATAAGAGAATTTTTCATTTTTTCTTTCACTTCGGCGAACGTTTCTTTTACAAGAATACCCGTCGATTCGCCGTCGGTATCTATTCCCGTTTCGATAAACACCCCGTCTTTCGTTTCCAAAACCGCACTTATCCTTGCCGTGGGGCATAACACCTTGCTGTTTTCCTGCTTTTCCGTTACCTCGATAAAACCCGTCATTTCGTTTTCCTCGTTTCCTTTTCCGTCGTTTCTTTTCCATAGGGGATAGGGGCGGAAGAAATAACCTTGCCGCCCCTTGAATTGTTGCCTTATACCGTTGCCGTCGCGTTCTGTTGCGCTTTCTTCTGTTCCTTACGAAGCGAAATCAAAAGGAATTTCAACAGCACTTTATCGCTGTCGCGTTGCGGTTTTACGCCGCAATCCCAAATTTCGCCGTCCTCGTCAACCGTTTGAACCTTGTATGATACATACGGCGTTTTCGTGCCGTCGTCGTTTACCATTACTTCGTCCGACATTATCAATTCTGCCTTGTCCGTCATATCGAACAGAATGTCAAGCGGCTCATAACCGCCCTGATCTTTCGGCGCAAAGTCGATTTTCTTTTCTTGCCCGCGAATATACCCGCACACCATATACGCATACAACGGGTGATTGTCTTTTGAAATCAACTGATTGCCTTTCTCGTCTACAATCGGTTTTCTCACCATTACAAGATTGCCGTTCTTCGTTTCCGTTACCTTTTCCATTCCCTGCGCCGTGCCTTTCTTTTCATTTGCCACTTTCTTTTTCCTTTACCGCTTGTCGCATACGGTACGCGTATTTTATTTTTAGTCCGTTCGGACTTGGCGAGGAATTGCGGACTTGAACCGCATTTTCAGACTTTCCCGTCTGCGTGTTTCCCGTTAACACTAACTTCCCCGTAAAAGCGGTGCGAAAAAAGGAGTAAGAAAAAACGCTACCGCTTATTTTTTTCTCTTTCGGCTCACATAACAAATTAGGAGGAGAAAAATTCAGAGCCGAAAGAAAAAATCAATAAGTAAAATCGTCGTTTGCGGGCGTTGTGCCTTTCACGTATCTGCCGTTTCCGTATACGTCGTTGCAATCGACAAGGTGATACTTTTTCAATTCGCGATCGTAATCGCCGCGTATGTACGTTTTTGTACCTTTTTTACCCGTCAGACGGATAAAATCACCTTTCTTAAAGTCTTTCACCGTTGCGTAACCTTTCGGATCGGTGCTGTTTTTCTTTGACTTCCGCTTTGAATTAAAAGGATAAACCGACATTTTACACCTAGTTATTGTTCTTCTTGCATAGGCTCGTTGCAATCGGCGCAAATGATATTCACGGCTTTCGTCGCGCGTACCGAATTTGCGCAGATAGGGCAAACGTATTTCCGCGTACTCGACGATCTGACTGCTTGTCCTTTGAATACGGGAGAGCGGTAAATAATTTTGCTGCCGTTTTCCGTTACGAATTTATCAATCGCTTTCGCCGTTTCGTCTGTTAGTTCCGTATGCGACCACCCGATCGTACGCACACACTCTACGCGCAATCCGTGTTTTTCCGCAATTCGTTTAAACAATTTGTTGTGGTACGTTCCCGAACGCGAAGTATCTTGAAGATCGTACACGGTGGCGTACTGATGGCACATTTCGTGTATCATTGTTGCAGCAATCTGACTTACAGGGCGGTTTAATTGTTGTGCCGTGATATTCAGCTCGTGTTCGCCCTCGTCTTTTTCGTTCGTTTTCCATACCTTTTTTCTCGTCCACCAACCGTTCGATTTATTCCGATCGTCGCATTGTACGGTGATTACGGGCTTTTTCAACTTTCCCTCGAATAACAACCCGTTGCAATATTCGTACAATTTTTCGAGATGTTGTATTGTTTCAATGTACTTTTCTGTTCCGTTTTCCATTGTATACCTCGTTTGCCGCTTAATCGTCGAACGCGCCCGCCGCCGTCTTTTCGTTCATTCCGCTGTTCACGCAGGTTATGTAACGTTGCATTTGACGTTCGTTGACAATTTCTTGTATTCTCACCCAATCGGAAACCTTTATTTTTCCGAAGTGCATTTTTGTAAGAAGATTTTCAACTTCGTCGATACGCGGTTGCAATTCTTCTTCCCGTTCGGGCTGTTCGTATTGCTCGTTTAAAAGTTTCGCTCGCATACTGTCAAGATTAAAAAGTGCGCTGTCCCATTGCCGTGCCGTTATTCGTTTCATTTCCGTTCCTATTCCTTTGCGTAATGCCGCCGCCGTTTCTTTGAACAAAAAAATGGCTTAAAACAGCCTGTCGTTTCTGTTCTAAACCATTATAAAACTTTTTCGTCGAAAAATATTTCAAAAAAACTCCTTTTATCCGCTTGACAAAATTTTGAATATTGTGTAGAATGGCTGCATATTTTTACACGCGGAGCGTAGCCGGCGCAAAAGCGCGTAAAAAAATCACACTAAGACCTGCAAATAAAAGTCAAGAGAAATGAAGAAGGAAATTGAAAAAATTTTC
>ERZ1106952.798-NODE-798-length-11880-cov-2.937674_pt1 | contig 11880 bp, 14 predicted proteins | sample MGYA00403677_ERZ1106952 | MGnify/ENA primary metagenome ERZ1106952 (study PRJEB35170, sample SAMEA104062415) | human gut metagenome | biome: human gut; feature: human-associated habitat; material: faeces | place: Denmark | collected 2012-05-14 ...
ACCTCATAAAGAGTATTGACAAAAATAAAAGAGCGTAGACTTTGTCTACGCTCTGAAACTGTCTCAAATATTTATTTGAGACAGTTTTTTTACTAATTTTGTTATTTTTGTGAAGCCCAATCAGCTGGATATGTTACGTATATAAATCTAGCATAATCAGGTACAGAGAATTGTATTTTACTTCCCTTTGGTATAAGTATTAACTCACCAGCAGAAGCAGATACTTTTCTTCCATCTATTATTATATCTAATGTTCCTTCTATTACATAATCTATTTCATCGTAGTTTAGTGTCCAATCAAAAGTTGTTTCTTTCATTTCCATTATTCCGCAACCTAATCTTGGGCTTTCTTCTAATGTGAATAAGTCTTTAGTATAAACTACATCACTTGGTTTTCCTGTATCTAATCTATTAGACTCATCAACTTTTACTGTAGGTAACTTTATAGAAGTTACTCCACTTATATCTTTATTTCTTACGAAATCTACAGTATCTTTAGTTCCATTTATTTTTTCTTCTATTATTTGTCTTACTAATGTTTCAAGTAAGCTTTTATCAATATTTTTTATATCCATCTTATGCATTCTCCTTCTTTAATGTCTTGTTTGCTATAACCATAGCTAATAATACAGCTGTTGTACCCCCAACTAATTTAGCAACTATCATTGGTGTTATCATTTCAGCATTGAATCCTGCTGTAAATCCTAAGTGATCTCCAAATACGAATGCTGCTGATACTGAGAATGCTACGTTTATTATTTTACCTCTATCATCCATGTCTTTCATCATTCCAAACATAGGTATACAGTTAGCTAAACTTGCAACAAGTCCTGCTGCTGATACGTCGTTCATTCCCATTAATTTTCCAAGTGCCATTAATGGCTTATTAAATACTTTTGTTATAACAAGTACTAGCGGGAATGCTCCAGCTAAAACTATTGCTATATCTCCAACTATTGCTATACCATCATGTATTGGGTTCATTCCTGGTATTATAACTATTCCTGTTAATGCTTCAATTATTGCTGCTGCAAGTCCTAATGTTATAACTATTACTACACCTTTTCCAAAGTATGTAAATCCTTTTATCATAGCGTTTTCAAACTTTAATAATCCAAGCGCTATAGCTACTGCAAATATTATTATTGGTATTAAGTTTTTAATAACCATCATTATTGGGAATCCTGCAACTAATCCACCAACAAATGCTCCAACAGGTATTGCTATTATCCCTGCAAGTATTCCTGTTGCTAAGAACTTTTGGTCTTCTTTTTCTATTATTCCAAGGGCAACTGGTATTATAAATACTATAGTAGGTCCCATCATAGCCCCTACTATTAATCCACCGAATAATCCAGCTTGTGGGTCTTTTGCAAGTTCCATTGCAAGTGGTGCTCCACCCATATCATTAGCTAGTAAACTTCCTGCAAACATAGCAGGGTCAGCTCCAAGCATATCAAATACAGGAACTACAACTGGTCTAAGTATATCAGCTAAAACTGGTGCTAAACATATAACTCCAACCATTGCAACTGCAAGTGATCCCATTGCCATTATACCTTCTTCGAACTGTTCTCCTAATCCGAATTTATTACCTATACACTTGTCGATAGCTCCAAGTGCCATGAAAGCTACCATTACATATATTATGATTTCATTTATACTCATAATTCCCCTCCGTTATTATTGTATTAAATTTTTTATTACTTCACTGTCTACTGACGGTATTGTTGTTGTATATATTATATCTTTATCTTTTACTACACTTTTACTTTCTTCTATTGCATATTCTAAACTACTTAAATCTCCTCCTACTATGTATACTAGTTTTCCAGCTATAGCAAATGATAATTGAAGTTTTAGTAATACTACATCACCAGATTTTAAAGTTTTATCAAGCATTTTTATTCCAGCACATACCTTATTTGTTTCAACTACTCCTACAGACTTTATGTTATCTAATTTTGGGTATTTATGTTTAAGACCATTTATTATTTCTTTGGAAATATTATTAATTATAAAGCTGTCTACGATATATTTATTTCCTAACCTAATTCCATAATTTATACAATCATTTACATAAGAAGTTTCGCCACTTATTATTATTAAAAATTTACCTGGACAGATACTTTTTAAATATAGTACTTCAACGAAAGACTTCTTTACCATTTCATTAGATACTTCTATTCCTTTTGCTATACTTTTAAATTCTATAGCTCCAATACTTTTATTCATCAAATACCTCAAAGGAATCAACTACTCCGACTATAGTTGCATCTACTGGAATGTGTTGCTTTTCTAATGACGCTCTAGCTGAGGAACCTTTGGATATAAGAACTAAGTCTCCATCTCCTGCTCCTGCATTATCAGCTGCAACTATGAATCCTTCTTTGTATGTATCTTTAGTTTTTAAAAGCTTTACAACTAAAAGCTTTTGACCACATAATTTTTCATCTTTTCTTGTCGCCCAAACATTACCTACAACTTTTCCTATATCCATAAAATTTCCTCCACTACATTCTTTTTAATTTAAGATGATGTATTCTTAAAAAGTCTGTAGCTAATGGAGTGATTATGCTTTTTTTGTTAACTAATACATTTTTAACTCCTTTTATAGTTGGCTTTCTTAAGTCAGCTTCTGATATAAGCTTTTTATTTCTTAAATCTAAGCTAAATTCATCATCTATTTCTATATTGCTTAATTTCACTTTATTTTCTAATTTAGGTTTCTCATTACTTATTGATTCTTTTTTTACACTTTGTTTATTTTTAGCTATAGTATTTAAATCTTTTACAACTTCTACACCAAATTTACAGATTTCATCTTCAAAAGACATAAACTTTTTATATAATGCTTTTGGTGCAGTTTCTTTGTATCTTTTGTATTCTAATCCTTCATCTAGCACATATACCTTCTTGCCTTTCATAAGCATTTTTAGTATAAATCTTTCTTCATCACTTGTTGAATTTCCAAGTGCTAGATTTGATAATCCTCTCATACAAAGCTTTGAAACTATAACTATTTCACAGTCTCTTATAGAATTATCAAAGTTTACTACATCAAAGTCATCTTTTAATAAATCAAATCTACTGTTATTTTCTTTAAATATTGTTACAGCTTTTGGTTTATTAGATATCTTCTTTTCTTCATTGTTTAATTTTTTGTAAATCTCTTCTACAATTAGATTTACAAGATTATCGTAATTCATAATTTATCCTCCTTTAGAGGTATTTTTATATACTAAGATATTTATTTAATAAAATATAACTAGTTAACTTGGAAAAAACTTATATAGAGTCCTCTAGTGTTCTCTTTTAAGATTTTTTAATTATCTTAGCAAATGTTCCTTTTGAATAACCGCATGCATTAGCTTCATCATAATCTATATGCATATAAGTTTCAAAACTATCACTAACTCTTACTACTACATCGTCAAATATTAAAGGTCTTTGACCCATTACTTTAACTTGTACTATTTCATTATCATTTACATCAAACGTTTTAGCATCTTCAGGTTTAATGTGTATATGTCTTTTTGCAACCATTAAACCTTTATCAAGTTGTACACATCCATTTTCTGTAGATATTCCTATGCCTAAAGTTCCTTCTAAATCTCCACTTTGCTTTATTGGAGCTTTAACTCCTAAAACAGCCCCATCTGTTAAAGATATTTCAACTTGAGTTTCTTTTCTACAAGGACCTAATACTATTACATTTTTTATACTTCCTTTAGGTCCAGTTATCATAACCCTTTCCTTACAAGCATATTGACCTGGTTGAGATAAATCTCTTAATTTTGTAAGGTTATAACCTTTACCAAATAGTTTATCTACATCTTCTCTACTTAAGTGAACATGTCTTCCAGACGCTTCTACTTCTATAAAAGCTTCTTTTTTAACCCTATTTATTACTTCTTCTACTATTTCATTTAATAGATTTTCCATTATGCCCTCCAACTACTTGTACTTATTAGTTCTAATTTTATATATCATTATCCAGAACACTGATGATAATCTATTAAGTGCCTTTATTAAATCTTCTCTCTCAACATTTCCATACTCGCCCTTAAATGCTTCATAAGCTGTAATTTCAACTTCTCTAGTATTACTTCTGATACTATTTATAGCTACTACCACTTCTCCCATTTCATAACTTGGGAATTCATGTCCTATACCAAAGTATTTTTTAGGATAATGAGATTGTTCTCTAAGTTCTTCAGGAGTTAATCCTAAAAGTGTAAAGTCTTCTAATTTTTCATCTAAAACTTCACATCTCATTATATTTCTTACAAAGTCTAATGTTTCTTGTAAATCTTTAACAAGCTTTGGCATATCAGATTTTTGACAAAGTATTTGAGCCTTAAGTATTTCTGATTCAAGAGAATCTATCTTTCCTCTTAATATTATTCTTTTATGATCTTTAAAAACTAAAAGATTCCCATTTAATTGAGTCATATGTTCTGGCTTTTCATCTAACTTAGCTCCAAATACAGTAGTATATTTATATATTTTTTCTTTTACTACTTCTTTTATAACTTCCTTAGTCTCATTGTTTATTTGTGAAAGTTTATCAACGTATTTGAGTTCAATGCTTCTTTCAGCTAAATATGATTTTGCAGAAGGAGTTATTATTTGTCCCTTTTCTATATAAAACTCTGATATATTTTCTTTGTTTTTTCCAATTCTTTTTCTTACTTCACTTTCTGTTAAAACACCCATTTTATCACATCTCCCATTAGATGTATAAAAAGGCTATCTCAAAATACATTGAGTTTATTTATAAGACTCATATTTGAGATAGCCTCTTTTATCTTAATTTTAATTTTAAATTATTATTCAGCAGATACTTTTGGAAGTATTGCATCTACTTCAAAGTGTGGTCTTGGTATTACATGAACTGATACTAATTCTCCAACTCTTTCTGCAGCTGCAGCTCCAGCATCTGTAGCAGCTTTAACAGCTCCAACATCTCCTCTTACCATTACAGTAACTAATCCACCACCAACTTGCTCTTTTCCTACTAATTGAACATTTGCAGCTTTAACCATTGCATCTGCTGCTTCTATTGCTCCTACTAATCCTTTAGTTTCTATCATTCCTAATGCGTTTGCGTTTGCCATAATCTTTTCCTCCGAAATTTTAATATTATTTTTTATTTAGAGGAATTTATAACTAATCTGTTAATTATAAATTCCAATTTTATGTTTTTATTATGATTGCTTAATATTTATCTTTATTTAATGTTAAGCTAATTCTTTAACTAATCTTTGTACTAAAAGGTTTATTAACTCTTCTTTATCCATTGAGTCAAATATACTTTTTTCAGCCTTAGGTTGATTTCCTCTTAGTTCTTCCACTTCTTTAACTCCATAAGCTACTTTCTTAACATTTATTAAATCAAGTGGTCCTACATTATTTGAAGTTGAACTTCCACCTATCGCTCCACAACCTAATGTTAAAGCAGGTATAAGATTTGTAGATACTCCTACTCCACCAAGTGCTGATGGTGTATTTACAAGTATTCTTGATACTGGCATGTTAAGAGCAAATCTCTTTACTAACTCTTCATCATTTGCATGCATTGAAAAAGTATGTCCAGCACCTTCATTTAATAATATTTCTCTACATCTGTTCATAACAGCTTCTACATTTTCTTCAATATAGAATGCTAATATTGGTGTAAGCTTTTCTCTTGAGTAAGCTACATCATGTCCTACTTTAGTTTCTCTTGCAACTAAAACCTTTGCATCTTTAGGTACATTTGTTAAGTTTGCTAAATTACATATTACTTCAACACTCTTACCAACTATTTGTGGATTCATTGTACCGTTAGCTCTTAATATAAACTTTGCTAGTTTTTGGCTTTCTTCTTCATTTAAAAGATAAGCACCTTGATTTTTAAGTTCAGCTACAACAGTTTCCTCCATAGCTTTTTCTATTACTATTGATTGTTCTGATGCACATATCACACCATTATCAAAAGTCTTAGAATCTATTATTCTTTTAACTGCTAACTTAACATCTGCAGACTTATCTATAAATGCGGGTCCATTTCCAGGTCCAACTCCTATAGCTGGAGTTCCTGATGAGTAAGCTGCTCTAACCATTGCTTCTCCACCAGTAGCTAATATTAAGTTAGTATCTTTATGCTTCATTAATTCGTTAGTTCCAACTATGCTTGGATTAGTTATACATAATATTGAATCAATTGGAGCACCAGCATTTACTGCTGCGGTGCTTATTATTTTAACTGTTTCAAGTATACATTTTTTAGCATTTGGATGTGGTGAGAAAACTATAGTGTTTCCTGATTTTAAAGATATCATAGCTTTATATATTACTGTTGATGTTGGGTTTGTTGAAGGTATAAGTCCTGCCACAACTCCAACTGGTGTAGCTATATCTATTGTTTTAGCTTCTTTATCTTCACCTATTATTCCAACAGTTTTTGTATCTTTTAAAGTTTCATAAACCATTTGAGATGCAAAAGTATTTTTAACTACTTTATCTTCCCATTTTCCAAATCCTGTTTCTTCATTAGCCATTTTAGCTAATTTAGTAGCATTAGCATATGCAGCATCTGCTACAGCTTTCACTATTTTATTTATTTGTTCTTGGCTCATTTTAGAAAGTTGTTTTTGAGCCACTTTAGATCTTCTTACAAGGTTTCTGACTTCTTGTATAGATATTAAATCTTTATCTAAAAGCGTCATAACTATCTATCCTCTCCAATAAGCTTTTTAACTAAGTTTATTAGTTCTTCTTTCTTTAAGATATTTAATTCTTTGTAAGTTAGTGAAGAATCTAACCTCTTAGCTATAGCTTTAAGTTCTTTAACATTGTACTTTGATAAATTATCTTTATCAATATTATATATTTCTACTTCTTCTAATGATTCTTTATTATCACTATCAGAATAATCTGTTTCTTCTTTAACATTTTCAGTTAAATTATCCTCTACAGTTTCACTAATTACTTCATCATTTTGATTTAAGTTTTCTTCTGATGTATTGTAATTTATATCTAGTGTAACTTGAGAACTATCATTTAAATCACTAAATTCCTCGCAAACCTTAGGTTCTTCTTTTTTAAATAAAGTATCTACTACTTCATTATGCATTCTTGGTATAACATGAGATGACCTTAATGTTCCAACTCTTGATGCGGCCATTTCTCCAGCTTCAACTGCTGATTTAACTGCGCCAACATCTCCAGATATTGTTAAAGTGACAATACCTGCGCCTACCTTATCAATACTTACTAAACTAACATTAGCAGCTTTTACACAAGCATCACTTGCTTCTATTGCAGCAATATAACCTATTGTTTCTATTAAACCTATTGCATTCATTTAAATTTCCTAGAATCCTGTTGGGTTATCTGCAACTGATTTTACTGCTTCTGCAAAAGCATCACATGCTGCTTTACAAGCTGATTGAGAACCTGTAAGTAATGCTCCTCCAAAGTTTGTTTCAGTTGGTGGTGCAAATAATTCACACATCTTAACATCTGCAGCCTTCATTGCAGCATCTAGTGCATACATTGCTTCAAGTGGCGGTGCTACTAAATAAGCTAATGCTTCACCTTCTCTTATTCCGGCTACCTTAGAAAGGTAAGTACCTGTTCTTGATACACAGTGAGCATAATAAGCTATTGAGTCATCATCATTTGCACTTATAAAAGTTGCTCCATATTCCATGAAATCAACTACTGCATTTAATCCACTTCTTACTTCAGCAGGGCTTGGTCCAGCTATTATACCCAATACTTCTCCTGCTAATTTTGTTGATGCATTTGCAGCTCCTGCATACATTGATTTTGCATATACTACATCAACTTCAGCAGCTTTAGTTGCTTCATCAAGTGCAGTATATGTAACATCATCACAGTCTGTAGTTATTAAACCTAAACTTTTATGATGTGGTTCTAGTTCTAGTTTTTGTGCCATTTCTGGGCTTATATTTGAAATTATTTTAATTCCTAATATATTAGGACGGATTATATCATTTTTCATATTCTACACTCCTAAAACTTTATTTAAGATCTATTCCTGAAGCTTTTTTATCTAGCATATTTTTTATAACATCAGCTATATGAGCACCAGCTTCAACTGCAGTTGTTCCACCTTTGTGTATGTTTGATATAACAGTTCTCTTTGCTTCAGCCATACCTATATACGGCTTATATGCTATGTATGCTGACATTGATTCAGCAGTAACAAGTCCTGGTCTTTCTCCAACTAACATACAAACAACTTCGCAACCTAATTCATCACCTAAGTGGTCCATAGCACCAACTCTACAGTGCTTAACAAATAATAAGTCACTTGATTCTATACCATACATTTTTAAACCTTGCTTTATAGCTGGTACACAGTCTTTTAAGTTTGCTTCTATAGCAGCTGAACTAAGTCCATCTCCTATTAACATTAATACTTTTTGATTAGTTCCAAACTTTTCTTTTATTTTACTTATAGTGTCTGGTGAGAATCTTCTTCCTAAGTCTGGTCTTGTTAAGTATTCATCTTTATCTTTACATAAAGTTTCTACTGCAAACATATTGTTTTCTTTTACAAAATCTTCATCTACATAAGAGAATACAGCATCTTGTGCAGCTGCATGGTCTGCTCTAAATCTTAAAACTGTTTCAGTTTTATATCTAGCACCACTTCTTCCTATACCTATTCTTGCAGGAGTTTTAGCTTTCATATCTAAGTAAGCTTCTGCATTCTTAGGATTTTTTAATTGCTTTCTTATATCAACTTCTGTTATATTCGGTATATAAGCATCGTTATCTACTACAGTTTCAGCTGTTTTCTTTACAGTTTCAACTATTTTGTTAGTGTCTATTTCACCAACCATTTGTCCAACTAGCTGTTCTACTAATGCTTTTAAATCCTTTTCATTCATACTAAATACCTCCTATCCTAATAATATAGATGCATCTCCAGCTAACTCTGTTAACTTACCATCTTTAGAGAATCCCATCTTTTCCATCCAAGCATCAAATTCTTTTATAGCTGTTAAACCAAACATTTCTCTAAGAGATGCTGTTTCGTGGTATCCTGTTGTTTGGTAGTTAAGCATAACGTCATCTCCATGAGGTATTCCCATAAAGTATGTACACCCTGCTGTTGTTAATAATATTGCTAAGTTTTCCATATCATTTTGATCAGCCTTCATGTGGTTAGTGTAACAAACGTCAACACCCATTGGTAATCCACTTAATTTACCCATGAAGTGGTCTTCAAGTCCTGCTCTTATAACTTCTCTAGCATCATATAAATATTCAGGTCCTATAAATCCAACAACTGTATTTACTAAGAATGGCTCGAATTTTTTAGCAAATCCGTAACATCTAGCTTCCATAGTAACCTGGTCTATTCCATGATGTGCTTCTGAAGATAATTCTGAACCTTGTCCAGTTTCAAAGTACATTACGTTTGGTCCTGTTGCAGTACCATGTTTAAGTGCTAATTGTCTTGCTTCTTCTATTGTTGCTGCATTAAATCCAAATGCTTCGTTTCCTTTTTCAGAACCTGCTATAGATTGGAATATTAAATCTGCAGGAGCACCATTTCTTATTGCTTCCATTTGTGTAGTAACGTGAGCTAATACACAAGTTTGAGTTGGTATTTTATATTTTTGTTTTACTTCTTCAAATCTCTTTAGTACCTTTGTAACACTTTCAACTGAATCATCAACTGGGTTAAGTCCTAAAACTGCATCTCCTATACCATAAGTTAATCCTTCTAAAAGTGATGCAAGTATTCCATCTGGATCATCTGTTGGATGATTTGGTTGAAGTCTTGCTGATAAAGTTCCTGTTTCACCTATTGTTGTGTTACAGTGAGCAGTAACTTTTATTTTCTTAGCTGCGTAAACTAAGTCCATGTTTGACATTAATTTTGCAACTGCTGCTATCATTTCAGAAGTTAATCCTCTTGATATTCTTCTTATATCAGCACTTGTAGTATCTGAATCTAATAACCATTCTCTAAGTTCTGATACAGTCCAATCTTTTATTTCAGCGTAAACTTTTTCATTTACAGCATCTTGTATTATTCTTGTTACTTCATCTTCTTCATAAGGTACTGCAGGATTATTTCTTATGTCCTCTAACTTTATGTGTGATAAAACAACCTTTGCTGCTATTCTTTCTTCAGCCGACTCTGCTGCAAGACCTGCTAATTTATCTCCTGATTTTTCTTCATTAGCTTTAGCCATTACATCATATAAGCCTTTAAACTGATAAGTACGTCCAAATAATTTTGTCTTTAAAATCATTTACTTACCTCCCTTTATTAATTAAAAACTAATGTTTTTATTACTACAGGTAAAACTTTACCTTCAGCTATTGGTTTTCCAATGTCTATATAGTCGCCATTTTCAACCTTGACACTGTCTATACAAACAATGTCTTTTTCATAATTTAGTAGTGCATAAATTGCTTGTCCTAAAACCTTTGCCATATCATTTTCAACGATTACTATAAATGGTAAGTCGTTTGCTATGATTTCTTGCATTCCATCTACAAACCCCTTAGCATACTCTTGTATATCTGAAAAAGCTGGATTTTTCTTGCCTGTCATGGCTATCGCAACTTTTTGTAGATCATTTTCTAATTTAAACCAATTAAGTTTACTTCTTATAGCATTAGCTATTCGTGTAGCATTTCCAGCTTCTTCATCTAGTGATAATTTTAAAACTGGTAGATTCTTAATTGGAAAAGCTTCACTAGTGTAAGTTATTGTACTTCCACTAACTTCAGTAGTATGAGAACCTGCTCCCACAACTGTAGCTCTTATTGTTTCTAAAGATTTAAATACATTTACTTTTTTAAGAGCTTCACAATTCTTTATTGCTTGCCCAAGTAATATCCCTAAATCTCCATATTCAAAGTAATCTTTTATTTCTCCATCATAGTAAATGTAATCTGCTACACCACCTGAGAACGAGATATTTTTAACTTCCTCATCTAACTTTATATTTTTGTTAGTTATTATAAAATCAAATAATTCTGTTTGCGGCTTTAATCCTACACTTTCCATTAATAAGTCAACCATTATATCAACTACAGGCTTAGTGTTTTCTATTGTTGCCACAGTTCCTATTTGAAGATTTAAGTTATTATCTTTTATGATTTTTTCTATCTTAGGTGAGATATAAGTTATCTTTTTACTTATCTTGTCTATCTTTATAAGTCTTCCACCTATATCTAAACATCCTGTATCAGTTACTTCTCCTCTTTTAAAAGAAGCTAAGTTACTAGTACCTCCACCTATATCTATATTTACAACATTAGTTGAATGTTCTTTTGAGTAAATATGAGCTCCAGCTCCTTTTCCAGAAATTATACTTTCTAAATCTGGTCCCGCTGTTGCTACAACAAAATCTCCAGCAAATCCACTTAAAGTATGAAGTACATCATTTGCATTTTCTTTTCTAGCTGTTTCACCAGTTATTATTACTGCTCCTGTATGTATATCTTCTTTAGCTATATTTGCTTTTTTGTATTCTTTTTCAACTATTTCTTTTATTTGCTGCCCATTGATTTCATTATTTGAAACAAGTGGAGTAAAATAAACTTCACTTTTGTAAATAATATCTTTGTCTACTATACTTATTCTAGGTACTGAAAAATTTGATGCAGTATTTTCCACTATTAATTTAGAAAAAATTAATTGAGTAGTACTTGTTCCAATGTCAATACCAACACTTAATAATTCTTCTCTCATTCTCTCACCTCCTAAAGTTTAAGTATGTCTTAAACAAGCAAAGAGGCTTAAAGCTATAATAAATGTGGTTAATTTTAACTTGTATATCTATAAAAATTTATAAATATATAAATTAAATTAACTAATCTATTAATAACCTTAAG
>ERZ1106952.799-NODE-799-length-11871-cov-3.635156_pt1 | contig 11871 bp, 9 predicted proteins | sample MGYA00403677_ERZ1106952 | MGnify/ENA primary metagenome ERZ1106952 (study PRJEB35170, sample SAMEA104062415) | human gut metagenome | biome: human gut; feature: human-associated habitat; material: faeces | place: Denmark | collected 2012-05-14 ...
CTCGTTGTCCAGGCCATAGGCCACCGCGGCGGCGGTGGGCTCGTTGATGATGCGCAGAACATTCAGGCCCGCAATGCGGCCCGCGTCCTGAGTGGCCTTGCGCTGGCTGTCGTCAAAATAGGCAGGCACGGTGATGACGGCCTCGGTCACCGGCTCGCCCAGGTAGCTCTCGGCATCGCGGCGGATCTTGGTCAGGATCATGGCGCTGATCTCCTGCGGGGTCAGGTCTCTGCCATCGATATGCACCCGGTGATCAGAACCCATGTACCGCTTGATGCTGGACACCGTGCGGCCGGAGTTTGTGGCGATCTGGCGCTTTGCCGCGCCGCCCACCAGACGCTCGCCATCCTTGGTAAAGGCCACCACGCTGGGGGTGGTGCGCTCGCCCTCGGCGTTGGTGATGACCACAGGCTTGCCGCCCTCCACCACCGCCACGCAGGAGTTGGTGGTACCAAGGTCGATTCCGATCACTTTGCTCATAGTGCTTGTCCTCTTTTCTTCGGCGCAGAATATTTCCTTGAATATCTTACCGGTTTCCTATGACGATTTCTTAGAACAAATGTAAAGAAACTGTGTTTCAGGCATTTTTATCGTCGGCCAGCAGCTGATCGGTCAGCAGTTCAGCCTCCCGCAGCCAGTCGGCAGCATCCGTTTCGCCCTCGGCCTGCAGGATCCGAAAGCCCTGCACGGCTTCGGCCACCTGCAGCAGCGCCTTTTTGCGGGAGAGGTACTGGGTCTCGTACTGGGCAAGACGCAGGCAGACCTGCGGGGTGTAGGCGATGTCCGGCACCTCCCGGGCAGCGCTCTGGGCGCGGCGGTAGTATTGCAGGGTCTCCGCCATCTCCCCACCCGATGCGGCACAGTCATCCCCCAGGGCGATCATGGCCTGCACCTCCCCGGCCTGTGCGGCCTTTTTCCACATCCGCCGGGCCTGGGTCTTATTCTTCCGGGTACCCCGGCCATAATACAGGCAGTCCCCCAGGGCAGAAAGCGCCTCTGCGCTGCCCGCCTCGGCGGCGGCAGTGTAGCGGGCCGCCGCCTCCGGCCAATCCCCGGCCCGGGCGGCGGCGTGCCCGGCTTCCAGCTCCTGAGCGCCGGGGTTGTCGCTTCCCCGCTCCGATCTCAGCAGCCCGCTGAGCAGGGAGACATCCAGCGTGGCAGAGCTTGTCCACGGATCCAGCACCACACCATCGATACCGTCCGTTTCCAGCGCATACTCCATGGCGCTGCGCAGGCTGCGCTCCACCATGGGGCGGGTTGCGCTGGCCTTTTCCGCCTCGGCGTTCTTTACCGAAGTGAACAGCGGCAGATAGTGCCGCTCTTTCCGGGCGTGGAGCAGCCAGGGCGGCAGGCCCTCGGCCCGCTCCTCCGGGATGGGCAGATGCGCCCAGGGGGCGGCCCCGCTCTGGGGGTCCACCGCCGCATCCAGCGGAACCAACACCTTGGTCTGCAATTCCAGCGCATAGTTCAGGGCGTTCATCAGGCTCCAGAAATGTTCCTCGTTCTGCTCCCGGTATAGCCGCGCCACGGCCTCCTCCACAAACGGGCAGCCTGTGCCCACCGGCCCGTACTGCGGCGCAGTCCGCTTTTTTCCGCTGCCCACCGGCCGGAAGCGCCGACCGCCCATGTTGTATGCCATTTATCTCACCCTTCTTTTTCATCAATAGGATAAGTATAGCAGGAATCCGCAAATTTCACAATATTTTCCCGCAGGCAGGCCGCACGCAAAAACAGCAGGCGGCTGCACATGGCCGTCTGCTGTTCGGTTCACTCTTCTACCGGTTTTGCCGCATCGTCCAGATAGTCCTCGATGCTGCCGATGCTGTACCGGTTCTCGTTGGCTTCCACGCTCCGTGCACTGGCATCGTAGCAGGCTTCCAGAATGGGCATCACTGGCTGCTGGCCCTCCGGGTCGGTCAGATGTCCGATGGCCCGGGCCTCATAGTAGTTGTCGATGATCTGGTTCACGATCCGTTTGCGGTCACGGAGCGGAGTCTGCAGGTTGGCCAGCTGCTCCTGCCGGATGCCGCAGCTGTTGCTGCCGTGGTCGCCGAACAGGATGTAATACTCCTGCTCGATCTCCAGCGGTGCAGCCTGATGCAGGTAATAATCCGCCAGTACCCGCCGCTTTTTCTCCGTGCTGAAGCCCTTGATATCCTCCATGCCGCGCGGAAAGAGTTCCGGATGCCGGATCCACATTTCATAGGGCCCCACCGGCAGGTGCAGAGTATCGAATACATCCAGATAATCCTCCAGCGCAATGCGGATCTCGCCCCGCTCCCATTTCTGAATGGTGCGCTTGTCCCGCCCCAGCATATCCGCAAGCTCCTGCTGGGATCTGCCCGCCACGTTCCGGGCAAAGGCAATGGCTTCCCCGATTCGGTTCCGGTAGTTGGTCATATTCTTTCCCTCCTGACACACACTTGTCCACCAGGCATTCCAACGTCTGGCGACATAAAATACTTTCCTCTGGATAAAAGGATAATGGTTTGTCCCGCCTTCTGTCAAGAGTTGCAAATTCAATCACTTCACGTCAAATTTTTGTTAAATGTGTCATTCAAGCCGGACAGCCGCCTTTTTTGCAGAGATTTCGCCGCTCTGTGGGGCAGCCGCTCCCTGTCTTAAACAACATTCGGGCCATTTTGTCCTTTTTCACCTGCCGGAGGCGGCCGGATGTGTCAGGTACATCACAGCATGCAACGCAAAATATTTTTTGAAAAAAATTCCTCTTCGGCAAGTTTTTCCCAGCGCATCCGTTTCCATACACGCAAAAACCGCCCATAGCTGTCAAAAACAGCCATGGGCGGGTGCTTTTTCTTTATGCCAGTTTATTCAGCCTTACGGCTACGTAGGGGTCCGGGAGCTTGAGCTCGTCAGCAAGGTCGGCTTCAGATTCGTACTTCTCCGCCGCCATGCCCACCACAACGCTGCACACGTCAAAGCGTCCGGCGGGCGAAAGGGCCGTGACCTTGGCTTCTCCATCGGCAATGGCGGTCACCACGCCATCCGCATCCACGGTAACGACACCGGGGTTGCTGCTGACCCATGTAATGGGCACGCTGCCGCCGCCTTCCACCGCAACGGTGGCCGTCAGGCGCTCCTGGGTGCCCACGATGCGGAGCAGCAGGTCACTCTTGTTCAGGGTCACCTTGCCGATATCCGAAGTCACCGTGACGCTGCATCGCAAAGCCTGGCCGTTGGAGACCATTGCCGTGATGGTGGTGGTGCCCGCCGCCTGAGCCGTGACAAGGCCCTTGTCGCTGACTGTGGCAACCTCAGGGTTGCTGCTCATCCACTGGTAGACATAGAGGAAGGAGTGGTCGCTGTTGGTCAGCTGGAGCTGGTGGGTGGGGTGCAGGTCATTGTACTGCAGCACAAGGCTCAGGCTGGTGGTATCCAGCGTGGGCTTTTTTCTGGCTGCTTCTTCATTTTTGCGGGTCACGGTCACCTTGCAGGCGGCACGTTCGCCGTGGTCGGAGATAGCGGTGATGATGGCAGTGCCTGCATTGCGGCCCGTCACCTTGCCGTCGCCATCCACCGTGGCAACATTGGAGTTGCTGCTCATCCAGACGATGAAGTAATAATCGCTCTGTCCGCTGGTGTACAGGTAGCCCTTGGGGCGGGGGTCATCATCGGTGATCTCCAGCTCCATCTCGGTCAGCTCCAGTTCCAGCTTGGAACCGGTTCCGGTCAGGCCTGTCAGCACACCGGGCGCGGCCTGCGCGGGCAAAGGGGCAGCCAGCAGGGCCCCGCTCAGAGCCAGCAGGGCCAGAAGCCGCCCCGCGGTTTGGAATTTCCATTTCATTGGGTCGAACTTCCCTCCTTGTTTCATCCCATGGGATCAAAGGAATGCCGCACACATGGAAAAATTTCGCGTCCATGATTTTTCTCACTACTGATTCATTTTACACGTCCGGCCAATGTGGGTCAAGTTTTTCGCCCAAAGTGCTGTGCTTTCGCACCCGATTTCGTCGGGAATTCCAGTTTTTTCCGATTTTTTTGTGCAGAACATCAGGGCCAAAAAGCGCTCAGTCGCCTCCGGTGACAGCTCCCCTGATAGGGAGGCCAGGTTCACGCGCTTTCTTCGGTGTAATACTGTGCCTGGGCGTTCCACAGTTCGTAATACTTTCCATCCGGCTCCCCCAGCAGTTCCTCATGGGTGCCCTGCTGGACGACCTCGCCGTGGTCGAACACGGCGATCTCATCACAGAACTTGCAGGAGGACAGCCGGTGGCTGATATAAATTGCAGTCTTATCGCCCGCGATCTCGTTGAACTTTGCGTAGATCTCCGCTTCAGCCACCGGGTCCAGGGCGGCGGTAGGCTCATCCAGCACGATGAAAGGTGCATCCTTGTACAGGGCCCGGGCAATGGCGATCTTCTGGGCCTCGCCGCCCGAGATGGTCACGCCATCCTCGTCCAAATCTTTATAAAGGCAGGTGTCCAGCCCCTTGGGCATCCGGGCCAACCGGTCGGAAAAGCCCGCTTTTTGCAGGCAGTCGGCGGCACGGGCGACATCATAATGCTGGGCCGTGGCAACATTCTGGCCCAGCGGCAGGGCGAACAGCTTGAAATCCTGGAACACCACCGAGAAGATATCCATGTACTCATCGTAGCGGTACTTACGGATGTCGATGCCGTTGAGCAGGATGACACCCTCGGTGGGGTCGTATAGGCGGCAGAGCAGCTTGATGAAGGTGGTCTTGCCGCTGCCGTTCATGCCCACCACGGCCAGCCGCTCCCCCACCTTGAAGGTCATGCTCAGGTGGCGCAGGGCATATTGCTCGCTGCCAGGGTACCGGAACGAGACATCCAGGAACTCCACGGTATACTGGCGGTCGCTCCGCTTTTCGGTGGTCAGGCTGCCCTTGTACATCTTGTTGGGCAGGTCAAGATAGTCATAGAGCGTTTTCAGGTAGGGGGCGTTGAATCTGCAGTCGCCCACGGCGGTGAACAGCCCGCCGATGCCCACAAAAAAGTTGGTGGCTGCACCCACATACTGGGTCACAGCGCCCAGACCAAAGGCCCCGCCGTAGGCCTTCAGGCATACAAAGAGGTAGGCAAGACCCATGAGCAGAGCCGAAGCGGCGTTGCCCGTGGCATTCAGGATGCCGAATTTCCCCTTGCGGGCCCGCTCAAAGGCAGGCATGGAGACGGCGGCGTGATCTTTCAAAAACTCGAACTGGTCGTACATCCGCACATCCAGCGCCTTTTTGTCGTCCCGACATACCCCCATGAGGAAGGCCCAGAGCCGGTTGCCCCAGCGGCACTCCTCCTCGATATCCGGGCTGCTGATGCCCGCGCTGGAAGCGCACACCGGCGAGAGCCACGCCACGGCTAGGATCAGCACCAGCACTGCCGGAACACAGAGCGGGCTGTTGAAGACTGTCAGCGGGCCGGCGGGCACCCTGGCCGTGAACAGCCCCACCGACAGCACCGCGCCGCCCAGAATACGGAATACCGCCGCGGATACACTGTCCAGCAGCGCCACAGCGTTAGGATTGCCGCCGCTGCAGAAGCTTTCGCTCTGCTGGATGAAATTGTAGAGGTCGTAGACCTGCTGGCTGTCCTCGTCGGCATAATCCATGGACATCTGCTTTTCCATAAAGCAGTCATGGCCCAGCTGCCAGTTCAGCTGTTCCCGCTCCACGCTCTTCCAGTGGAGCAGGACCGACCGCACCAGCGTGAGCAGAGCGGTCACGCCCAGCACCCACGCCACATCCACGGCAAGGGCCTGCGGGTCCCGCGCGTCCGACAGCTCAGCCACCAGCCGGGCCGAGAACCAGACCACGGCATAGGGGCTGACGGCATCCGCCAGTGCCCACAGCACGGTGGACAGCACAAATCGGGGCGTATTTTTCCAGTAAAAGCGCCAGGCCCGCAGGGTCAGCCGGACGCTTTCCTTCAGGGTCATTTTTTCTTCGTTCATACAGCCTTGCCCTCCTTGTAATATTTGCTCTGCACCGCAAACAGCTTGGCATAGCCGCCGTTTTGGGCCATCAGCTGGTCGTGGGTTCCCTCCTCGAGCACACGGCCGTTTTCAAGGAAGAGAATGCGGTCACAGAAACGGGTGGAGGCCAGTCGGTGGCTGATGAACAGGCTGGTGCGGCCCCGGGTCATCTCGTTGTACTTCTGGTAGATATCATCCTCGGCGATGGGGTCAAGGGCGGCAGTGGGCTCATCCAGCACAAGAATAGGCGCGTCTTTATACAGGGCACGGGCCAGCATCAGGCGCTGGGTCTGGCCGCCGGAGAACTCCACGCCGTCCAGATAGACATCCCGGCCCACATGGGTCTTGATACCCGCCGGGAGGGATGTGATTTTTTCCGTCAGCCCTGCCTGGTCAAGACAGTACCGCACCTTTTCCTCGTCGATGCCGTCCATGGCCTGGGCCACATTCTCGGCCACCGTGCAGGAGAGCACGCTGAAATCCTGAAAGACCGCTTCAAACAGCTTGTAGTAATCCCGGCGGTTATACTGCCGGATATCCTGCCCGTTCAGCAGAACACGCCCCCCGGTGGGGTCAAGGAAGCCGCAGATCAGCTTGACCAGTGTCGTCTTGCCAGCGCCATTCAAGCCCACGATGGCCAGGTTCTCGCCGGGGTGCAGTGTCAGGCTCATGTGGGCGATGGTGTTTTTCTCCGCACCGGGGTAGCGGTAGCTCACATCCTCCAGCTGCAGCTCATAGGGCATATCCAGCCGCTTTTCCAGCGGGATGCCCTCCTCAAACCGGAAGGGTTCCGGCAGCTCGAGGAACTCCCGGATGGTGGAGATGTCCAGGCTCTGCTTGCGCAGGAGGGCAAACTGCTCCATCAGGCCTGTGACCCACTGGGCAAAGCCGGAGGCCGCACCGAAGTAGAGCAGGAATTCCGACACCGGCAGGCCCCTGGTCACGGTGAGCCAGAGCAGATAAGCATAGGCCGCACCGTTGCGCACCAGCAGCAGGGCCAGGTCGATGAGGTTGGCGGTCAGGTAGGCGCGCTCCCGCTTTTCGAGAAAGGCATAGTTGAGCCGCAAAGCAGAATCGTACAGGTCAGTGAGCCACTGCCGCAGGCCGAAGATGCGAATATCCTTGCCGAACTCGCGTCCCTCGGCGGTGTTGCGCAGGTAATGCAGGCTCCGGGTGATCTTTGCCCCCTCCTCCCGGTGGCGGTAGCCCCACTCGTTGATATTCCTGGTGGAAAAATAGCTCACCACAGCGGTCAGGGCCGTCAGGACACAGAGCCAGGGGTTCAGCCCGGACAGCAGAGCCAGATACACCCCGAAGCCGATGAGATTTGTCATGATATCCGTCCAACTTTTCCAAAAAGCCTCGCCGGAAGCACGGTTGTTCATACAGGCATCGTGGCCCTTCTGATACATCAGACGGAAGGCTTCATCCAGCAGGTTGGCATAGGCCGTGCGGGTGCGCTTGGTGTTGATGCGCTTCAGCAGCTCCAGCCGCACGCCGCACCGGCCAAACATGGTGAGGTGGTCGATGTAGTAGCACAGCGCGGTCAGGGCAAACAGCAGGATGGTGAACCCGCCGATGGCACCCAGCAGCTGGCCCAGCGGCGCGCCGCTTTCCAGTTTGCCCAGCACCGCCGGGCTGATGAGCATTTCGGCAGTGGTCTTGCCTGCCGTGCAGACGGCCAGCAGCACCACCAGCAGCGGCACGCTCCGTCGGGTGTCCCAGGCCACCGAGAGCATGTAGGCAGTGTTCTGCCAGACATTGTATTTGGGCTTTGGCTTTTTGGTTTTCTCGTTCTTTCCCATTTTGGAATCCCCTTTCACTTGTCTGGCAATGATCCTAACACAAAAAATCGCCCCCGACACATTCCGGGGACGAAACGCCTGATTTGGGGGATGAATTGCAGGAACCTCTCCGTCAATGCTTCGCATTGCCACCTCTCCTAGTAGGAGAGGCAAGCCAGTAGCAGCGTGAACTTGGCTCCCCAATCAGGGGAGCTGGCGCGGAGCGCCTGAGAGGTTTACACCTGTGGAATCAATATCTCCGTCGTGAATGCCCCATCCTCGCTGTTGCGGCTGAGGTAGCCATCCAGCTTTTCCACGATGGCATCAATGCGCACCAGCCCGAAGCCGTGGCCCTCGCCCTTGGTGGTGACAAAACGGCCCGCAAGCTTTTTCTGCTTTTTAGTTGCCGTGAAATTGGTGAAGGAGATATAGAGCTGTGTGCCCTTCATATCCATATATACCCGGATGAGCCGCTCCTCCTCGGGCAGCTCCGCACTGGCATCCATGGCGTTATCAAAAAGGTTGCCCAGGATGCAGCAGAGGTCAAGCTCACTCATTTTCAGTTTGACCGGGATATGGGCATCGATCTGCACCGGGATATTTCGGCTCTTGGCAAGGGAGATCTTGCTGTTGATGATGGCATCAGCCATGGCGTTGCCGGTTTTTACAGCCAGATCAACAGTGTTCAGGTCGGTATCCAATGCATCCAGGTAGGCTTTGATGCCGTCCAGATCCCCCTGTGCCGCCAGCACCTTCATGGTCTGGATGTGTCCCCGGTAATCGTGCCGCCATCCCCGCATCTGGCGGTACATGTTGTCCACCTCTTTGTAGTGGGTCTCGATGAGCTCCCGCTGGTAAGCGGCGATGCGTTTATCGAGGAGCTTTGAAAAGAATTTAAGTTTCATCATTAAGTCCTCTCAATGATCGCCCGGTTCAGGGGCTCATAGGCACCCCGGGGCAATGGGAGGGCGGTACCATCGGCCAGCACGACTTCCTTTTTGGTCACACGGCGGATCTGTTTCAGGTTCAAGATCATCCCCCGCCCCACCCGGAGGAAGCCTTCGTCCAGCTGGGCCTCGAACTCACCAAGCGTCCGCTTGACGGTGTAATCCTGCCTGGCATGAACCGTGACGTAATTCTGGTGCACGTCCAGATACCGCACCTCATACAGCGGCAGGCGCACCAGCTCGCCGGAAAGCTCCAGGTTCAGGCACCGGGCGTTGCGGCGGTGCTTTTCCCAGGCACGGTCGAGAACAGCAAAGAGCTTTTCGCGGCTGACCGGCTTCACCAGGTAGTGGAGGGCGGCCACGTCATAGCCCTCGGCAATGTAATCGGAGTAGCCGGTGATGAACACGATCTGCACGGCTTCATTCTCCTGCCGCACCGTTTTGGCCAGCGTCACACCGTCCGTGCCCGGCATTTCCACGTCCAGAAGTAATAGGTCAAAGCTTTTGTCCTCTATGTAGCGAAAAAGAAAGGCGTCCGCCGAGGCAAAGCGCTCACTCTCCACCTCAATGCCACGCTCTGCGGCCCACTGGTGCAGAATGCTCCCCACAAATTCAGCATCGGTCGTGCTGTCATCACAGATCGCGGCACGGTATGACATGGCGGCTTCTCCTCTCTTTCCGTAAACTCTGGGTAGAGTATGACACACTTTCTCCGCAATTGCAACAAAAAGAAGCGGCTGACACGACAGCCGCTTCTTTTTGTACGATTTCATTTTATGAATTATTTTCAGTTGTGCTGTTTCAGAGCGCAGACCGCAATGCTCAAAGCACTCCAAGCTGCCTGATACATCAGGACAGCGGCCACCGACAGGGTGCCGATGCTGCCCGCGTAGGTCAGCAGAGCACCGATGACCACCGAGAACCAGACCGAGACCATCTGCACCGTGGTGGCGCTCGTCTCGGCGTTCTGGGCCTTTTCCGCCGCGCGCAGGCCGCCGATCAGGCTGGCAAAGCCCTTATCATGCAGCATACAGCAGCGGGCCGTCTCGTCCGGCTGGGCAGGGGTCAGCGCACTGCACTGCTCCTGATCCAGCAGAGTGATCATCCCCTCGGGCAGATGGTAAGCCTCGGTGATGTGGCGGGCCGTCAGGCTGGGGTCCTCGCAGGTGACCAGCAGGCGGATGTTCTCCCGCTGCAGCACCTCCAGCAGACCGGCGTTCACCACCTCGGCGTACAATCCTTCAAAAGGCAGGAAGAGGATGCCAAAGGTCGTGGTGTAGGGCGGCTCCACATACTTTTCCCGGATATCCTTTGCCTCGCTCCGCAGCACCAGTTCCAGCGCATGGCGGGCATTCTCCACCGCCTGCGCATCGCCGGAAGCCTGGGCATCCTGCAAGTGTGCGTAGGTATCGCCGGGGAATTTGGAGTCGATGGGCAGCCAGACCGTGCCGCCGTCCGCACCCGGCATCTTGATGGCGTATTCCACCCGCTGGGTGCTGCCCGGAATGGTGGCTACATTGGTCTCGTACTGCTCCGGGGCCAGGATCTCTTCCAGAATGGCCCCCAGCTGGATCTCACCCAGAATGCCGCGGGTCTTAACGCCCGAGAGCACCTGCTTCAGCCCGCCCACATCGGCGGCAAGGTTCTGCATCTCGCCCAGCCCCTTGTACACCTGTTCCAGCTGGTCGTTCACAGCCTTGAAGCTCTCGGTCACCCGCTTCTGCAGGGCATCCTGCAGTTGCTCGTCCACAGTGTGGCGGATCTCATCCAGCTTTTTGGCGTTCTCGGCCTGCAGGGCGGTCATGTTTTCCGCAAGGGTCTTGCGCAGCTCTTCCAGCTTCTGGGTGTTGGCGGCCTCCAGACTCTGGAGCCGCTGGGTCAGGATCTGCTGCTGGCCGCTCTGGCCCTGTGCCAGCGTGGTGCTCATGCTTTGCACCGAGGTCTGCAGCGTCTCACTGACACTGCGGATGGCGGTGTAATTCTGCTCCGCCATTGCCGCCTGTCTGGCCGCAAAGTCTTTTGCCTGTGCATCGAGCTGCTGCTGCATCCAGCGCTTGAGCTCCTCGTAGTCTCCCCCGTTCCGGGGCTTGTTCAGTTTCCAGAGCACCGCTGCCAGCAGCAGGCAGATGGTGACCAGCAGCAGGGTGTACAATCCAGCTAAAAATTCCATTGATTATAAGTCCTCGAAATCGACCAATTCTTTCCGGGTATCCAGCGCATCGCCATAAAGGCCCACGCCGTCCACCTCGCACTCGCCCGACTGGTTATCATAGGGGTCGGAGCGGAACCCGTACATCGGCGGGTCAAAGGGTGCCTCAAAGGCGCGGTTTGCCACCATGCGCCCGGTGTCCAGGCTGCCGAAGTAGTGGCGGCGCAGCTCTTCCTCGCCCTGCCGTGCCATGGAGGCACCAAAGGAGCAGTCGGCATACATCCAGCCCTTGGGAGCAATGTAGAACATGGCCCAGTCGTGGCAGCCCACGCCGGTGGGCGACACCGACAGGCCGCTCTGCCAGCGGGCCGGAATTCCCACCAGACGGCAGAGGGTGATGAAGGTCAGGGCCATAATGCCGCAGTCACCGCGCCGGTTCCGTGCGCAGCGGTCGGGCAGGCATTCCTGCACAAAGTAGGCGGGCTGATAGTGATACCGCACGTTCAGGGTAACGTAATCATAGATGCGCTTTGCCTTTTCCGCCGGGTCGGTGATCCCTTCGGTCAGCTGCGCGGCCAGCGCCCGCAGATAGGGTGTGAACACGATATGCGGGGCCTGCTCCTCCGTATCAAAGGTCGGCTGTTCCGGTGCAGGCACAAAGTCCAGCGGGTCAGCATAGACTGCCGTTGTCTTGTAACGGTACTGCACCCCGAAGCGGCGGTTTTCGGTCAGGTCAGCCTCCCAGCAGACGGTGCGCTGGGGGGCGTTTGCATCGGCGATGCGGCCCGGCTGCTCAGTAAAGTGCTGCAGCTCGATCTCGCTCTGGGCCAGGCATTCCGCCGGGATGGGCAGCCAGGCGCGGACGTGTACGCTCTTCCGGCCCTCTGCCTTTGCCTTGGCCAGAGCAGCGGCAAAGGCCTCATCCGACATCCCCACGCTGGTCTTCAGCGTGATGCGGGCACTGGCCTGCCCTTCCCGCTCCATCTGGTCATGGATGCGGCGGCGGCGCTCCCGGGCCAGCGCGGCCGGAGCGGGCGGGTCG
>ERZ1106952.802-NODE-802-length-11841-cov-2.648142_pt1 | contig 11841 bp, 8 predicted proteins | sample MGYA00403677_ERZ1106952 | MGnify/ENA primary metagenome ERZ1106952 (study PRJEB35170, sample SAMEA104062415) | human gut metagenome | biome: human gut; feature: human-associated habitat; material: faeces | place: Denmark | collected 2012-05-14 ...
ACGACCGGAAGTCTGCTCGGTGTGATCGTGCCATTTATGCTTGTTGTGAGTCTTCTGATGGGAACGATGTACCCGGCGATCGACACGACAGCCGGAGAGCGGGAGCGCGGAACGCTTGAGACGATATTGACGCTGCCGGTCACGAATCAGGAACTGATCTTCAGTAAGTTCCTGACCGTTGGAACGATTGGCGTGGCATCTGCTTTGTTAAATGTCCTTTCAATGGGTGGAATTGGTGTATATCTGTACAAACTGGCGGCACAGACGACCAGTATGGTTTCGAAAATACAGGTGTCAAAATTCGTTCCGGCAATCTTAGTCTGCTGCCTGTGTATTCTTGCTTTTGCAGTTTTGATCAGTGCGCTTTCCATGTGTTTCTGCGTATTTGCAAAGACCTACAAGGAGGCAAATAATTATATTACGCCGCTTATGCTGCTTGTGATGTTTGCATCATTTATTGGGTTTATGCCAAATGTCACACTTACCCGGAATATGGCACTTGTTCCGGTTGCCAATATCTGTCTGCTGATCCGGGATCTGCTGGCGTTTAAGTTCAGTTTTTCATCGATTACGATTGTGCTGTTCAGCAATGTAGCATACGGAATTATTGCAGTGCTTGTGCTTGGAAAGCTCTACAACAGTGAAGCGATTTTGTTTGGCGATGGAACTGGAAATGTGCAGATCTTTGAACGCCGAAGCAATATGATCAAGGGTGGTGTCCCATCGGTTGGAGATGCCTGTCTGGTACTGCCGGTCGTGCTTGTGCTGATGATCTATGCCGGCGGTTTTGCCAGTGCGAAGAGTATGCTTGTTGGATTGCTTGTCACACAGGGCATTGTCGGTGGGGTTCCGCTTCTGACGGCGTGGTATACAAAGAAGGATATGCGAAAGACATTTCGCATCCGGCTTTGTCGTCCGGGATTTCTGTTTGGCGGACTTGTGCTGATGATGGGAACAATTCTGGTAGGTATGCTCCTGACAAGTATCACAAGCATGTTGTTTCCGGAGAGCGCGGAGAGTATGACAGGATCTATGGAAGCGATCTATTCATATGGATATGGAGTCTGTCTGCTGCTAATTGCTCTGCTTCCGGCGGTGTGCGAGGAGCTTTTGTTCCGGGGATTTCTGCTATCTTCGCTGGAGCATACGATGAAGAAACGGGCGGCAATCCTGACGGCTGCGATCGTGTTCGGACTGTATCATATGAATCTGGTGCAGACACCGACGACAGCACTGATCGGTATGGCACTCTGCTATGTGGCAGTACAGTCGGAGAGTTTGCTTCCAGGCATGCTCATGCATTTTTTCAACAATGCATTGTCCGTGACAGCTGGATTTTATCCGAAACAGATTGCGCGTATCCTGCCGATTTTTTCAGAGAATGGTGTGCCGGCTCTGGTGTTGATTGTCGGCGGAGTCGGGTTGTGTGTGCTCGGCGTATATATAATAAAACGCTCGAAAAATAAGGCGTTTCCGGTTGAGTCAGATGCCCGTTTGTGATATGATAGGAAGTAGGTTAAGAAAGGTTCACCAATGAGTATGGAACAGCAGAAAAAAAGAGATTATGAGATATACTGGCCACATGTGATACTGGTTGGCGCCATTGCACTCGTGCTTGTCCTGATCGGTGTAGTCATAGGTGTCAATATCGGAAAAAGCAAGAAATATAAGCCGGTTCCTGTGACGGGACAAGGGTATACATGGACATTGCAGCCGGGCGCAGAAGCGCAGATGATCTACACGAACTTTTGGCAGTTTGCGAAAGCCAGTTATGTGTTGGTTGGCGATATTCCGAATTGTGAATTTTATAAGATTGTAAAGGAAGTGCCGCGCAACGATTTCCAGACAGATAATTTCTACATGGAGGACGGCGACAACACGATCATGGCATACCATGCCGGAGATGGCAGCCGGCTGTCTGAACTTGCTGTGGATGTGTCTTCCTATCAGGCAGAACTGGATTGGGATGCGTTGAAGCAGGCAGGCGTTACAATCGCATTTATCCGGGTTGGATACCGGGGCTATGGCTCGGAAGGCAAACTGGTGGCAGATGAGATGTTTCAGACGCATATAGAGGGCGCCAAAGCAGCCGGAATCAAGGTAGGAATTTATTTTTACAGCCAGGCGATCAGCTACGAGGAAGGTGTGGAGGAAGCACAGTTTGCGCTGAATCTGGCATCTGCATATACGCTCGATATGCCGGTTGTGATTGATACAGAGGAGGTCTATGCGGACGGAGCGAGAACCGCTGACCTCTCTAATGATGCACGGACGGATGGCGTTGTCGGATTCTGCGAGACCGTGAAGAGCGCAGGCTACACACCGATGATTTATTCGAACCGGAACTGGTTTGTACAGAAGCTGGATATGACAAGACTGGGAGATTATAAGCTGTGGCTGGCACATTATGCGAATCAGCCGGATTTCCCATATCTGTATTCTGGCTGGCAGTATACAGGAACTGGCACGATCGCAGGAATCGGACAGGAACTGGATTTGAATGTATGGATGGAAGGTAGTGTTTATTAGGAACGGGGAGTGCCTATGTTGAATTGGGATCTGGCATATGATTATGCGGCGATTTATCTGTTGCTTATTATAATCATATGGTATTTTCATGAAAAAAGAATACCGCTTGCGAGTCACCGGACATTTTTAGTGGCACTTGCCGCAGTCTTTGTCTCAACGGGACTGGAGATTGTCAGCACGAAGCTGGCACAAATGTCCGGCACGGAAGGAAATGCTGGATTCTGGGTGACAAGCACCTTGCAGCATCTGGCGCTGAATGCGATTCCACTGCTGTTTGCATACTACGTGCTGCAGATCGTACATATCAATGCAAAGCAGATGCTGCATGCCAAATGGATGCTGGCATTGTGTGGCGTGGTTGATGTGGCTGCACTGGTGACGAATCCATATACCCATTGGGTATACGAGGCGGAAGGCTGGCAGTATACCTATGACTATGGAGTGCTGGTGCTGATCACGGTTGCGATAGCTGCAATTGTGGCAAGCTCGGTCGTGGCATTGCACCGGGTGAATCATACATTGTTTGCCAAGGCAATGGTTGTACTGTTTCATATGCTGCTTGTTGTGTTAGCGGTTTTTTTGCAGTTAAAAACACATGTATTGCTGTTGAATTTTGTGACAGCAACGGTCTGTCTGACGATTTATTATTATCTGCAGAATCCAAATGCGGTCATTGATACGGTGACAAAGCAGTTTAACCGGCGTTTTTTTGGCGAATATCTGCACACCTTTTTTATTAACGAAAAACCATTTGGAATCGTAGTCGTTGCGATGGATGATTTCAAGTTTATCAATAAGACCTATGGCGTAGAAAATGGAGATAATCTGCTTCGGCAGATCGGCGGTTTCATGGAGACGCTTCCATTTGCCAAGACGGTGTTCCGTCTGGGCGCAGACCAGTTCTGTATCGTGTTATACAAGGATCTGGATCAGATTGACGCGGTGGCACAGACGGTACATGAGCGGTTCCGCCATCCGTGGTACAGTGAGAATCAGGCAGGCATTATGATGTCTGCATCCATCTGTTGTGTGAATTGTCCGACAGATGCGTCTGCATATGGACAGCTGGTCGAGGTTATGGATTACTCTATGTCAATGGCGAAGCGGTTGCAGAAGGGTAGAATCACGTATGCAAAGGATTACGATTTAGGCAAGATCAAACAGGACAAAGCGTTTGAAAAGGCGGTCAAGCAGGCACTCGACCGGGATGAGCTGATGGTATATTATCAGCCGATCTTCTCGGTGAAGAAGGGCGTTTATAACTCCGCCGAAGCACTGGTACGCTTGCATGATGAAGAACTTGGCTGGATATCACCGGAGGATTTCATCCCGATCGCGGAGCGAAACGGTATGATTATTGAGATGGGAGAAGTGATTCTGGATAAGGTGTGCCGGTTTATTCATGATTTCAAGCTGGCGCAGACGACGGTAGAGTACATCGAGGTCAATATCAGTCCGGTGCAGCTGATGCAGCAGCATTTTTCAGACCGGGTAAAACAGATCATGGAAAAATACGATGTGCGTCCGAATCAGATTAACATTGAGATTACGGAGACTGCGACCATCAGTATGGCGGATACGGTCAATGCAAATATCATGGATCTCGTACAGTATGGAATTAAATTCTCTCTGGATGATTACGGCTCTGGCTATGCGAATATTGATTATATCAACCATATGCCATTTTCAATCATCAAACTGGATAAGTATATTATCTGGGATGCATTTAAGAGCACGAAAGCTGGAATTACGTTGAAGCATACGATCGGTATGCTGAATGAATTAGAGTTACATATCGTGGCAGAGGGCGTGGAGACCGCGGAGATGCGCGATCACCTTGCCGACATTGGCTGCCATTTTATGCAGGGGTGGTATTACAGTAAGGCTGTATCCGATCAGGATTTCATCCGTTTGATCGAGATGCAGTAGCTTACATGTTCCACAGACCGTAAGCTGGGATATTCAAGGTGTCTCCATCGAGAGACACCTGATTGAAGCTTACTTTCACTGCAATGTTTGTATTTGAATTTTTACTTCGGAATGTCTTAATATTCTGTGCCTTTGAATTCGGGACGAAACGGATATCGACCGGAACCGGGGCATCTTCTCCTTCATAGACAAACGGAACGCGCGCGGTTGCGCCGGATACCCAATAGTACAGATAAGGAATCTTGGAGCTTAACTCCTGGAAGATAAACTGCTCTGCAATCGCACCACATTTTTCTGCCAGGATATCGTTCACATCAATCTCCTCGTTCATAGGAAGTCCATAAGCGGCACGGAGCAGACCGTGATCGATGAAGAACAGCTCAAAGGATTTGTAATCAACATGCTCTTCCAAAGGAAGATTTCCAGATGTCAGACGTGGCAGTTTCCGGGCGATTCCGAGGTTGCATAAAGCCTGTGCTGCTTCAGCGTATTCCCGGCTGCGTGCATTGGAATCGACGGATTTGTACATGAATTTCTTATTCTCACGGGCAAGCTGCTCCGGGATACTCCGGAAGATGCGCTTGCATCGCTGGTAGAGTGCGACCGGGTAAGTCTGTTTCATAAGCTGGACATAGTCTTCCAACAGTGCCTCCTGCATCGGACGGATGATGGACAGATCCCGGTTCTTCAGATACGCATGGACTACGCCCGGCATACCGCCAACTAACAGGTATTCCCGGAGCATAGAGGTGATTGCGCCGATTTCAAGATTGGTAAGCGGCGTGTCCTTATGCTTTGAAATTGCATCTATGAAAGGATGTGCCTTGCTTGCAATCATATATTCTTCAAAGGTCATCGGACGCATGCGGAAGATCTCAAAAACGTCCGGGTGACTGTATTCAAACTCTGTAAATTCCATCGAGGATGCGATCAGACAGATGGTGTAATCTGGATGATTCTTGCGGAAAGCATAGAAAAATTCCGCGCAGTCCGGCACTGCCTGTACCTCGTCAAAGATAAAAATACAATCTGATGCGTCTCCAAACGGAAAACGTTGAGACAGCAGCAGATCCAGATTGGAATCGCCGGCGATGGCATCCTGACAGGCAGAATCTTCTGCCAGATTGATATAGCATTGCTGCTTGAAAAAGGCTGTGGCAAAATCGCGAACCGCCCATGTTTTACCGACACCCTTTGCGCCCTTTACATATAAGATTTTGCGCTTTGTCTGGTCGTACCAGTTAGCAAAGTCGTTGATGATATTCCGATACATCTGTGCATACACCCCTTTGCGTATTATATGAAAATATTTTAGTCAATAATATAGGGAGTGTCAACAAGAATTAGGTTGTTTCTACCAATTAAAAATGCTATAATAAATCGTAATTATTGTATGAGTAGAAGGAGACAGATGCGTGAAAAATAAGTGGAATAAAAATATTCTTCAACTTGGGGTTATGCTTGCACTTGCTGGCTGTGCATGTATTTTGTTTGCAGAAGTCATAAAGCAGTGGAAGTCTATTTTCGGATTTCTCGGGAATGTTGTCTCTGCGATGACACCGATCATTATCGGACTTGTGATCGCATTTATGTTGAATCCAATCATGATCTATATCCGGCGTGGGCTTTCCTTTTTGATCTGTAAGATTAAGAAAGAAGCGGAATACGATAGGGTTTATAAGAAGGTGAAGGTTCCGGCTTTGATTCTGACGGTGCTTTTGTTCCTTGGATTGCTGGTTGGATTGTTGTGGCTGGTAATCCCACGTGTGTATGAGAGTCTGACAGATCTTGTGAACAGCACAGAGGATTATATCAATTCAGCTGAGGCGTGGATCAAAAAAGTATTTGCACAGAATCAGATGATTGAGGATAAGTTGTCACAGGTGCTTGATTATGCAGAAAATAATGTGTTTACGATTCTGAAGGATAAGATCATGCCGAACCTCGACACAATCGTGAAAACGCTTTCTTCCGGCGTGGTTGTCGGAATCAAGGCAGTCATGAATTTCCTGATCGGTCTGATCGTTATGATCTATCTGCTGATGAGCAAGGATGTGCTGCTGGCGCAGTGCAAGAAAGTGATCTATTGTCTGTTCTCCAAGAAGACAGGTAACAAGATCATGGAAGGATGCTCGTATGCAAATGTCGTGTTCGGCGGATTTATCAATGGTAAGATCTTAGATTCCTGTATCATTGGAATCATATGCTTTATATTTACTTCAGCCGTACACATGCGGTATGCGGTGCTGATCAGTGTGGTTGTCGGTGTGACAAATATCATTCCATTCTTCGGACCGTTTATCGGAGCGGTACCGGGTGCGTTGTTAGCACTGATGGATGATCCAATCATGTTCGTGGTATTTATCATCTGGATCATTGTATTGCAGCAGTTTGATGGCAATATCTTAGGACCATTGATCTTAGGCGATGCAACCGGAATCTCCGGTATCTGGGTATTGCTTGCAATCTTAGTGGGTGGTGATCTGTTCGGCGTGGCAGGTATGATCTTAGGTGTTCCGGTATTTGCGTGTCTGTATGCATTTTTCGCAGTACAGCTCCGGGACAAGCTGCGTGCGAAAGATTTATCTTCAGCCACAGGCGATTATATCCGCTTGAAGAAATTCGACGAGGAGACTGGAGAGCCGATTTACCAGGAGCGCCACGATGAGCGAAAGACATTGAGGGAAAGCCGGATGAAGCAGGTGTTCCGCCGCTGGATGGAGAAGATGCATCTGAAAAAGCATGAAAATGCGACGAAGGAAGCAGAGAAAAAAGAAACAGAGAAAGACGAGAAATAAAGGGTTACAAACATAGAGAGACAAGGAGGAGCGAGTATGGCAAAAGGTAGTTATGCAACAAAGCAGATCTTAAACTGGATGGAGTATTTTTCAAAAGAGATGCAGGTAAGTCCGGAGAAGATCAAACTTCTGGATATTTGTGGAAAACAGAAAAATGTAATACCGACCGTGGAAGGACACAAACGTGTGCTGATTTTTGCAGATGAATCCCATGAGGATCTGTTCTATGATTTCTGGGAGGCAGGCTTTGGCGATTATGATATGTGGTATGCGGTTGGCATCGAGGAAGAAGGACAGGTAAAACATGTCAAGATCAAAGAGGTGATCAACCGAAAGATCACAGGCCCGACAGTAATCTTCATTCTGAATGAGAAGACAAGAGAATCGTACCGGATCGGTATGCGCAACGAGATGTTCTCGAAGGGACCGATCAAGTATGTTGGCAAGGAAATCCGTGCCGTCATCATGAGTCTGCTCGGTGTGGATTCGCAGGATACGATCTGTTTAGTTGATGCAGAGAGTATCGCAATCGAGGCAGCTTTTGTGGCAAGTGATGGCGCAATCATCTGTGTGGAGAATGATAAGGGCGCCAAGGATACGATGGAGGATAATGTGAAGCAGTTTGGCGTGCACAACGTCCAGATCATCCCAGACTTATCCGAGGGATCTATGGCGAAGATTCCAACACCAAGACTTTCCTTTATCGTTGCGAACAAGCATCTCGAAGAAGATATTCAGAGACTGCTGAAGAAGAATCCGAAGATGCAGTTTGTCATCTATACATTGGAGTTAAATATCCTGTCTGGCATCAAGCCACTCTTTGATAAGTACGGTATCTCAAATATGGAGGTATTGCAGATCAATGTGGCAAAGACAAACAAAGATAGTATGTTTGTAAATCAACCAGCCCCTTGGCTGATTACCGGAGAGGTGTTATAATGGCAATCGAAAATTTACCGAAGGATCCGATGATGCTCTTAAGCTTTGTGAATACGAGACTGCGTGATGACGGCATCAATCTGGACAGCTTTTGTTTACAATTCCGGACTGCAAGAGAAGATCTCGAGCAAAAACTTGCGGCTGTGGATTATAAATATGATGATAAATTAAACCGTTTCGTCTAAGAGACGGTTTTAGCAAAAGGAGACATTATGAGACACAATTTCAAAGTAATCGAGAAAAAATGGCAGAAGAAATGGGAAGATGCCAAGGTGTTTGAAGCACAGGACTTCTCAGACAAGAAGAAATTCTACGGATTAGTAGAGTTCCCTTATCCAAGTGGAGCGGGTATGCATGTAGGACATATCAAGGCTTATTCCAGTGTAGAAGTCGTATCCAGAAAGCGTCGTATGGAGGGTTACAACGTATTGTTCCCAATCGGATTCGATGCATTTGGTCTGCCAACAGAGAACTATGCAATCAAGACAGGTACCCATCCGCGTCAGATCACAGATCAGAATATCGCGCGATTTACCGAGCAGTTGAAGCGGGTTGGATTCTCGTTTGACTGGAGCCGTGTGATCGATACAACCGATGAGAAGTTCTACAAGTGGACACAGTGGATTTTCCTGAAGATGTTCGAGAAGGGACTTGTATTCCGTGATACAGCACTCGTTAACTATTGTCCAAGCTGTAAGGTTGTTCTTTCCAACGAGGACAGTCAGGGAGGTAAGTGTGATATCTGCCACAGCGAGGTTGTACAGAAGTCGAAGACGGTTTGGTATCTGAAGATTACAGAATATGCAGATAAGCTTCTGCAGGGTCTGAAGGATGTCGACTATCCTGCAAATGTAAAGCAGCAGCAGGAAAACTGGATTGGTAAGTCTACTGGTGCATTTGTAAACTTCGATGTCGATGGAACAGATGAGAAGCTTCAGATTTATACAACAAGACCAGATACATTGTTCGGTGTAACTTTCATGGTTATCGCACCGGAGCATCCGCTGATCGATAAATATGCTGACAAGATTACAAATATGGATGCCATCAAGGCATACCGTACGGAATGCCAGAAGAAGACCGAGTTCGAGCGTACACAGCTTGTCAAGGATAAGACAGGTGTGAAGATCGAAGGTCTTATGGGTATCAACCCGATGAACGGCAAGAAGATTCCAATCTTCATTGCTGACTACGTTATGATGGGATATGGTACTGGTGCGATCATGGCAGTACCGGCTCATGACCAGCGTGACTATGATTTTGCAAAGGCATTTGGCATTGATATCATTCAGGTTATCAAGGGTGGCGATATCTCGAAGGAAGCTTATACGGGTGACGGTGAGATGATCAACTCAGAGTTCCTGAATGGATTTACAAATAAGAAGGATTCCATCGCCCGCATGGTTGAGGAAATCAAGAAGATGGGTGTTGGCGAAGCAGGCGTACAGTTCAAGATGAAGGACTGGGCATTCAACCGTCAGAGATATTGGGGTGAGCCAATTCCTCTGGTACATTGTCCATCCTGTGGTGTCGTAGCCGTGCCATATGAGGAGCTTCCTCTGGAGCTTCCAGATGTGAAGAACTTCGAGCCGGGTGAGGACGGTGAGTCTCCACTGGCAAAGATTGATTCCTATGTAAACTGCAAGTGTCCGAAGTGTGGCGGTGATGCAAAGCGTGAGACGGATACTATGCCACAGTGGGCAGGATCATCATGGTATTTCCTGCGTTATATTGATCCAAACAACGATAAGGCATTTGCAGATCGTAAGAAGATCGACTACTGGATGCCGGTTGACTGGTACAACGGTGGTATGGAGCATGTAACTAGACATATGATCTACTCCAGATTCTGGCATCGTTTCCTGTATGACCTCGGCGAGGTAAATACACCGGAGCCATATGCAAAGCGTACGATTCAGGGACTAATCTTAGGACCAGATGGTGATAAGATGAGTAAGTCCAAGGGAAATGTTATCGATCCACTTGACATCGTAGAAGATTACGGCGCAGATACGCTCCGGACATATGTATTGTTCATGGGTGATTATGCAGCCGCAGCTCCTTGGAGTGACAGCTCTGTAAAGGGATGTAAGCGTTTCTTGGAGCGTGTAGCAGGTATGACAGATATGGTATCTGATGATCCTTCCACAGATGCTTTGGAGGTAAGCTTCCACAAGGCAATCAAGAAGGTAAGCAGTGATATCGAGGAAACAAAGTTTAATACAGCAATCGCAACCTTGATGGCACTGACCAATACTGTTTACAGTGCTGGTAAGCTGAGCAAAGAACAGCTTGAGATCTTCATCAAGCTTCTCTGCCCGTTTGCACCACATTTGACAGAAGAAATCTGGGAGTCTCTCGGACATGAAGATTTCTTGTCTGTCAGTGCATGGCCACAGTACGAGGAAGAAAAGACCGTTGATGCAACGATCGAGATCGGTGTACAGGTCAACGGTAAGGTAAGAGGAACGGTTCTTGTCGCAAAGGATGAGGATAAGGATGCCGTACTTGCCCGTGCAAAGGAGATCGTCGCTGATAAGCTGACTGGCAACATCGTAAAAGAAATTTACGTACCGGGTAAGATCGTAAATATTGTATGTAAGTAATATTTGCTGAAGAAATAGAAAGAAAACGGTTGTCTGACAATGGTTTTGTACCGTGTCAGGCAGCCGTTTTTTGTTACAGGAAAAAAGATTTGATCATCTGGAATTTCTGACGCTCCGCCGGGGACATGCTTTCCTCCATTGCTTCGAGAAGCAACGCGGATTCTTCTTTCGTGAAGCTTAAGTTCCGGCGTTTTAATTCCTGATTGATCTGCAGAATCTGCGGCAGCAGCTCCTCGGCGGACTGGTATTTGCTCTGCTCCTTGATTTCGTTGATAATTCGTAATTTGGTTGGATGGATGTTTCGAAGTTTCGGGTTTTGTTCAAACATAGGAGAACCTTTCTATTTATTGGGAATTCAGGATATCCATGACGCTGGAATAAAGATCCTTGTGCCTGCCTGACTGGTTGTTGCAATTATGATCTGGATTTCTACCAATGTCCTGCCGCGGCGCATAGTCCGGTGGCGGAGGTGGTGCACCGCAGCCCGGTTGTGGCGGGAAATCACAGGGATTTCCACAATTATTATTTGGTGGCGGTCCCTGTGATCCAGAATCATTCATCGCCTGCATGACCTGCATCATTTTAAGCATCTGCTGCATGTTCTTGATATTGCCTGCAAAATCGCCCGGCAGGAAACGGCACATGCATTCCATCATTTCTTCGGAACTTTCCGGGTGACAGTCGAACCCGCAGGAGGCAACATAGTCCGGGTGGTCGAAGCATTGCATCAGGGCGCGGATTTCCTGATATTTGCTTAAGAGGATCAACGGTTTTTTGTAGGCATAGTCCACAAAAGGAATCATGGCTTCCAAGAAAAACAGGGAGTCGTCATGGATCAGTTGATCGAGCGGATGATTATGCAGCATGGCGGATGCTCTGAAATCTTGTTAGTCTAATATATGTGCGACTCTGTAAAAATATGAGCCGGAGGAAGAGGATGCAACCGCTGTCATACAACAGATAACAAAAACTCCCTTACAAGTGAACTTGCAAGGGAGTCCCGAAGAATTCCTCTATTAACAACCGCAGCCGCAACCGCC
>ERZ1106952.807-NODE-807-length-11780-cov-31.533134_pt1 | contig 11780 bp, 11 predicted proteins | sample MGYA00403677_ERZ1106952 | MGnify/ENA primary metagenome ERZ1106952 (study PRJEB35170, sample SAMEA104062415) | human gut metagenome | biome: human gut; feature: human-associated habitat; material: faeces | place: Denmark | collected 2012-05-14 ...
CGGGATTTTCGATCTCCACAAAGCCGAATTTGTTCTTGTGGACTGTCATATCCCCCGGCTCCCCCAGAGTATGCTTATTGTGCCTTTTCCGTTTCTTTACCTTTTCTTCCCCCGTTCCGCAGTTACCTTTTTCCATTCCCCGCTCCAAAATACGAACATTCGTTTGTATTATAGCATATTGAAGCGTTATTGTCAAGTACAATCCACGATAGCTTAAATTCTTCTTGATCTTTTACTATACTTTGTATTGCATCTTTTTCGCATAAAAATATGTACTTGCAGAAGTATCCAACTTCTGCAAGTGCATATCATTCTCTGAACGGCTTTAAAATGTAAACCACATTGAATGCAGAAAATCAAATTCCGAAAAATTTATCAAAGAAATTTTTCAAGCGTTCGATAACTCCTGCCTTCTTCTTTTCTCTTCCGCCGCCGAAACGGGAAACAGGCGGCAAAATCTTATCAATATCCGTTCCCGTAGTTTTTAGAACGCCGTCGCGGAAGGAATAATCAATAAATTTTTTTGTTTCCTCGGGCTTTAACTTCTCTTCTGAAATAATGGTATCAAGCTCTTTTTCTTTCTGTTCGGCGACGAAAGCGTGCCATTCGTTGATGACGTCCTCCACTTCATTGATCCCGTCAATAAAGTTTTCAATGAGCGCCTTTTTACTGCGAAGTTCTAAGCTCGAATCGATCGCTTTGTGAATGGAAATCAAAATTTCCTTATCTTCTCCGTGCGAATCGTGGTACTTTTTCACGAGTAAGAGAATGTAATCGATATTGATCTCCACTTGTTTGATGAGTTCAATTTCAAAGACGATATCGTCGTTGATTTTTCTTTTTCCCCGCTTTCCCGAATGCGTTTCCATTCCTCGTACAGATCGTTGTATCGGCTCTGATAGTCCTGCATTTCACGCTCAGATAAGATTTCATTTCCCTGAAACTCATCAAAAGAAGTAAGAAGATTGCGCATCCGCAAAATCGCGCCGAAAAGAGAAATAAATTCTTTTTGATTTTTTTCTCCGATAATCGACGGCTCGCTCAGCGGGAAACTCTGCGTCAATTCTTCGACCATCTGAACATATCCGGGGCGCGGCTGTCCGTTCTTATCCCGATAGCCGAAATAATAATCCTTATACCCTTTCAAGAGCACAATTCCGCCCGCCTCTCTGTCTCCGAATAAAGCGATTGCGGCGTCGGTGCGCTTTTGCAAATTACGGAAGCAGACGATATTTCCATGCGTTTTGATGGAGTTCAGAATGCGGTTTGTACGGGAATACGCCTGAATGAGTCCGTGCTGTTTGAGGTTTTTATCCACCCAAAGGGTATTGAGTGTCGTCGCGTCGAAACCCGTCAAAAACATATTGACGACAAGCAGAATATCGATTTCACGGTTTTTCATGCGAAGCGAAACGTCTTTATAATAGTTTTGGAATTTCTCACTCGACGTGTCGTAATTGGTTTTAAAAGTTTCGTTATAATCCTGAATTGCGCCTTCCAAAAAATCACGAGAAGACTGGTCGAGGCTGGTCGTGTCCTCCGAATTTTCCTCATCCAGTAAGCCGTCGCACTCTTCTTCATTGATTCCATAGCTGTAAATGAGGGCGATGTTCAGCTTTTTCAGCGGCTGCTCCGCCATTTGTTTTTTGAACTCGTTATAATAGAGTTTTGCCGCGGGAATAGACGAAACACAGAAAATAGAATTAAATCCGCTTAAACGCTGTTTTTGCCTGATTTCCGACACTTCCCTGTCAGAACCTGCCGCCACGTCTGAAATATTGATCAACTTGTTGAAAGTAAACCATTTTTCATTGTGGTAGGTTTTGCGGTTAAAATTATCGAGAATGTACTCAGTAACCTTTTGGATACGCTCGGACGCAAGATAAGCCGCTTCTCGGTCAATATCGCTGACTTTCTTATCGTCGATGTCCGGCTCTTTGTCCATCGTCTTGATATAATCCACGCGGAACGGAAGTACGTTTTTGTCGTTGATCGCATCGACAATGGTGTATGTATGCAGTCTGTCCCCGAACGCCTGCTCGGTGGTACGAAGTTTTACCCTTGCTCCGCCCTGTGCATTGACTGCAAAAATCGGCGTTCCCGTAAACCCGAACAGATGATATTTTTTGAAACTCCCTGCCTTTTTCGTTTGAGGGTTGCCGACGATCGCCTCGTGCATATCGCCAAACTGACTGCGGTGGCATTCATCGAAGATAATCACAACGTGCTTATCATAGACGGGGTGTTCTTTGTTTTTGGAGATAAATTTATCCAACTTCTGAATGGTGGTAATGATAATTTTTGCGTTGGAATCTTCCAACTGTTTTTTGAGAATTTTGGTAGACGTGTTGCTATTTGCCGCACCCTTTTCAAAGCGGTCGTATTCTTTCATTGTCTGATAGTCGAGGTCTTTTCTGTCGACGACAAACAAGACTTTATCGATATAAGGCAATTTTGTAGCAAGCTGCGCCGTTTTGAAAGAGGTCAGCGTTTTACCGCTGCCCGTCGTGTGCCAGATATATCCGCCACCCGCGATCGTTCCGTATTTTTTGTAATTGTTCGCAATCTCAATGCGGTTTAAGATTCGCTCGGTCGCCACAATCTGATACGGACGCATGACAAGAAGCATCTTTTCCGAAGTAAAGACGCAGTATTTTGTCAAAATATTCAAAAGCGTATGTTTGGAGAAAAATGTTTTGGTAAAATCGATGAGATCGGGAATAATGCGGTTATTTCCGTCCGCCCAGAAGGAAGTAAATTCAAAAGAGTTGCTCGTCTTGTTCTGTTTGCGGCTCTGCTCTTTTTCTTTGTCTCGGATATGATTGAACCGCGTGGTATTGGAATAATACTTTGTATTCGTGCCGTTGGAAATGACGAAGATCTGCACGTACTCAAACAATCCGCTTGACGCCCAAAAGCTGTCGCGCTGGTAGCGTTCGATCTGATTGAATGCCTCGCGGATTTTTACGCCGCGGCGTTTGAGTTCGATATGAACAAGCGGCAGACCGTTGACGAGAATGGTAACATCGTACCGCGTTTCGTGCGTTCCGCCCTGTTCCGAATACTGGTTGATCATCTGCAACTTATTGTTGTGAATATTCGTTTTATCGATCAGGCGGATATTTTTTGTAGAACCGTTGTCGCAATGCAAAATCTGAACGTGATCGTTCTGTATTTTTTGCGTTTTTTCCTCAATACCTTCATTTTTGCCGACAATGCAGGCAGAAAAGAACTGCTCCCACTCCGTATCGGAAAAGACATACTGATTGAGTTCTTCCAACCGCGCGCGAAGATTGGCGATCAGCTCCTGCTCACCACGCAAAGTGATGTATTCATAGCCCTGCCCTTGCAAAAGATGAATAAACTCTTTTTCAAGCTCCGCCTCGCTTTGATAAGCTTCCGACCGCACATTTTGCGGCTGATATTCCGCAACGACCGTGCTTTGTTCCGATTCCGATACAATGTTAAAATAAGTCATTTTCCTTAATTCCTAATTTCGTTAAACGTCAATAATTGATCCCGATAATATTCGTATTGCTTTTTGCGCGCTTCGATTTCTGCAGGAAGTCCTTCCGCCAAATCATTGCAAAGTTTATCAAAACGGTCAAGAATTTCCACAATGCGTTTTTGTTTTTCAAGCGGTGGCACGGGGATTTTTGCTTTAAGAATATTATCGTTATATAATCTAGGGATTGTCCCGCCAGTCGAAACCGCCCAAGGCTGTAACTGATAGCAATAATACAAATATTTATTTAAAACAGTCGTTTCATCATTATTTAGCCAAACAATATTTGAATCTTGATAATATGCAGGTTCCCCATCAAAAATTATTGCTCTACCAATCGTTCCCGCAGCAGAGATTAAAATATCACCTTGTTTCGGATAAGGATACATTTTTTTATACTTTTCAAATGTTTCTTTCGATATATAAGCATCGGCTTGTTTCCCAAAAGTACCAATTTTGTAAAAAGGAATATCTCCTTGTGCCGAAGTTTCTGCTTTCATAATGCGCTTACACATATTTACAGAACCAATTTCGCCCAGCTGCATTATTTTATAGCTATATTTGTTTCCTTTCAGCAACTTATCCCTATAAAACTCATATTGTTTTTTTCTGGCGGTCAGCTCGGCGGTCAGCTCGGCGGTCAGCTCGGCGGTCAGCTCGGTAAACTTGTCCAAAATCCGCACAATCTCTTTCTGCACTTCCATCGGCGGTATGGGAATTTTAATATTATCAATTACATTCCGAGCTAAACGAGGAACGCTTGCACGCCTTACTCTTGAATAAATATATTGTTGCTGACACAATAAAGCATAATAAAGAAATTTGTTTGATAAATTAGCTGGACAAATAAAGAACCAACAATCATCTGCCGCCCAAAACGGATTTTTACTATATCCTATTTCTCCTGCCGCTCCTGCACTTATAACAAAAGCCGTATCCCGATTACAGTTATATTCTTTATAATATCCCAAAGGAGACATGCTGTTCTGATAGACAGGATATTTCCCTTCTTTTTCTAACTCATTTCTCACAAGGCGAACACCGCGCAACATTGTTGTGGTTTCGGCTATTTTTTTATACTCCACCCCGTTCGGGCAAAGTTTTGCTATCAATTCTTCTAATTTACTCATTTTCTTCTGCCTCTGAAAATCCATACTTGTGATTTAATCTTTCAAAGTTTGCAATCAATACTTCCTCGGACGGCAAATTTCCACTATATTTTGGAGAAACATCCATGAATCCTTGCCTGTTCCCCATTCCCAATCGATAATATAAGGAGCTTCAGTTTCCACAAACGATTGTACAACCAAGTCCGCCGCATAGCTTTCATTCCGAGATTTTATCCAACACACAAAACATACTGACTTATCTATCAACTTACGCATAATGTTTGGATCTAAAGCCCAAGCTTTTACAGTATACTGAACATGATATTGTCCATCTAATTTTTTTATCGTTCGCTCAACATTTAAATCTTTGATTTCCGAATATTTCTCTCCCAACCATCGATCTCTTGCAGCATAATGATATATTACTATATTCTGTCGTTGACACTCTTGCCGTATATTTGTAGTGGGTAACGCAATGACATCCACTAATTTTTCCGTTATCGGCGCTCGCATTGCAATTATAACATATTCAACGCCTTTCTTCTTTAGAGTTTCCAATAAACTTACGATTTCCTGAAACAATGGAAAATAGCCTGACTTATATCTTTTAACTTTATCTCCTGTAACAAAAAGGAATTCGCTAAAATCAGATATCACTTCTATGTAGAAGCATAAGACGGATTTTTCTTTCTTTACATAGCGGTTTAAATTCTCTCTATATTCTTCTACTTTGCCAAGATGTAAATTCATAGTATAGGTGAATGCATCAATCAAGCTCTTATATCCGCTTTGAATTTTAGATACAAGACTTTTACAAATTACATCTGTAAATTCGGTAACAGCATTATCAATCTTCTGTTCTGAATCATTTCCTAAATTACCATACTTTTTTGTTATGCCCCTATATAACCCCAAATCTTTTTTGGATGAGGATTCCAATACGCCTTGTTTATTCCTAAACGAATAATGATCTACCACAAAATGCTCGATCCCAACTATAATTCCTCTATCCGTCTTTGATGTTGGTTTTACTCGCAAAATAAAATCGAGGCGCTCGGCATCCTCACGGTCGATTATTTCCCCATTTATTTTTTGCATAAGCCTGTGCGTTCTGCCTCTTTTTTTTCGAGCAAACGCAAAAGCTTCTTTTAGACTTTCCTCCTCTTTCTGCTTTTTATTTACCATTAACTCTTAATCTCCGCTATGATCTTATTAATTTTCTCACATAAAGCCTGCAACTAGGCAATAATTTGCCAATTGCTTTGAACTCAAAACGTTCGGACAAAGTATTGTAATCAATTTTTATAATTCACTCGCTTTTATCCTCTCAAATATCAATAAAAAGGCATAACTTTTCATTTATAAATCTTCCAACGTTAAAAGTTAAACCTTGTGGAATCTTATTCATTAATTGCGGAATTGTATTTAAATCTAATAATTCATAACTATCGGCACTTGCAAAAAGTATAAAATTCAAATATTTGGTATATTGATTGAGATAAGTAAGTATTTCTCTATCCATCGCCAAACAATAAAATGACATAAATTGATTATTCCGATAAACTGATATATTAGCTCCAACAAATTCTATCAAAAAAATAGCGATGGACTTATTTCCTGTATAGTCTTTTAAGCTCTTTATATGCTTTTCAAAATTTCTTTTAAACGAGCAAATAAATGCATCGTAACTATATTCAGGGCTTGCCATTTCTTGTTTAAAAACTCTCAAATCATAAGTATCAATTTTAGGATTAACTCGAGGAGGTGATTGCAAAAACTTATTCTTTTCTTGTTCAAATGCCGATGCACTTGATTTTTCAAATTCATTCACTGCAATATTGTGAGCTGAACCTTTTTTATTTTCATTGGCAGCCGACACCTGAAAATGTTCAATAAAACCACCCTCAAGCAAAAAATCAGGAAATTTACTTTTTTCGGGATTATCAGTTGCTTCATTTAATAAAGCAAGCAACCGCGCATCATTTTTCTTCCTTGCTACTTCTTTTACTTGCTCTAAAAAATCCCTTTCTTTTTGCCTTTGCATAACTTTTTAATCCTCTTACGATTAGCACGTTCTTTTATTCTTATCCCCTAGACGTTTCTAACCAATCTATATATTTTTTCCATATCCTGATATGTTCTGTCGCTGAAGCAACATCAGTCCTTGCTCCTAAAGTCGTATCAGCCTTTCGAATATATAAAACCCCTTGCTTGACTATACATTTTTTGGGATCGTATGAAGCAAATATATCTTTTTTACTTACAAAAACACCAGGAAGCTTTTTTACAACGATTACATAAAGCCAACGAGTTTTATTTATTGAAATTGGTATATATTCACATCTAGGAATATTTAAAAGCATCGAACTTCCCAACTGCTCCGTAAGTTTAGCGCTAAACTGTTTTATGCTTTCTAAATCAGCTGAGCTTAATCCGTGTACATCCCATTTTTCTGGCAAATAAATATAATTTGCATCTGTATTTAGCCGCTTACGATCATCACTTGTTAATGGTATTTTAGAGTTTTCATTAGGCGCTTTCGCTTCGCTTACTCCAACAATAATATAACTATCTCCATCGTAATCACTATTTGAAAACGCCAAAATATCTTTAATTATATCCGCTGTTTCGTTTAATGTTTTCTTAAAATCCCAATATTCGCCCTCACCGTAACCTTCAAGCAGAGGTCGGATTTTTTTATATACCTCTTGCTCTGTCATTATTACCCCTCAATCTCCGCTATGATTTTATCAATTTCTTCGCGCAAAGCCTGCTCACGGGCGACAATTTCCGCAATCTGCTTATTTAATACCGCGATATCTACCTTTTCGCTCTTATCTTCTTTTTCCACATACGTACTGACGGAAAGATTATAATCATTTTCCCCAATTTCACTGTTTTGTACAAGGCGGGCTATATACGGCACGTCTTTCCTATCGGTAAACCAGCCTAAAATATGGTCGATATTTTCCTGCCGCAATTTATTGTTGTTTGTCACCTTTTCGCATTCATTGGTCGCGTCGACAAACAGCAGCGCATTATCGGTTTTAGATTTTTTCAAAACCATGATACAAGTCGCAATGCTTGTCCCAAAAAAGAGATTGCTAGGAAGTTGTATAATACAGTCGATAAAATTGTTGTCGACAAGATATTGACGGATTTTCTTTTCCGCACCACCGCGATAAAAAATACCCGGGAAGCATACGATCGCCGCCGTTCCGTTTGTCGCCAACCATGAAAGCGAGTGCATGATAAACGCCATATCCGCATAACTTTTCGGGGCTAAAATTCCCGCAGGAGAAAACCGCGGATCATTGATCAAAAGCGGATTGCTATCCCCTGCCCACTTCGTAGAATACGGCGGATTGGAAACGATCGCCTCAAACGGTTCATCGTCCCAATGCTGGGGAGATATGAGCGTATCTTCGTTTGCAATATCGAATTTATCAAAATCTATGTCGTGCAAAAACATATTGATACGGCAAAGGTTGTATGTCGTCAGGTTGATCTCCTGTCCGAAAAAGCCTTGACGCACGTGTTCTTTGCCCAGGATCTTTGCGAACTTCAACAAAAGCGAACCGCTCCCGCACGCAGGGTCATACACCTTATTGACTTCTGTTTTTCCCACTATCGTCAGATGCGTTAACAGTTCGGAAACTTCCTGCGGGGTAAAATACTCCCCGCCGCTCTTGCCCGCATTGGAGGCGTACATGCCCATCAGAAACTCATACGCATCGCCGAACGCGTCAATCGTGTTATCCTTATAATCGCCGAGTTTCATCTCGCCGATTCCGTTCAAAAGTTTTACAAGTTTTTCGTTGCGCTTTAAAACCGTTGCGCCGAGTTTATTGGAATTGACGTCGATATCGTCAAACAATCCCTTAAAATCATCCTCGCTCTCGGTCCCCTGCGCCGAATTTTCGATCGCCTGAAATATCTTTTCCAGTGTTTCGTTCAGGTTTTCGTCCTTATCTGCGCGCTTACGGACATTTACAAAAAGCTGACTGGGTAAAATAAAGAAGCCTTTCGTCTTTACCATATCCGCACGCGCTTCTTCCGCCTCTTCATCCGAAAGTTCGGCGTAGTCAAAATCAGGATTGCCAGCTTCGTGCTCGTCGTGATTGATATAATTCGCAATGTTTTCCGATATATACCGATAGAACATAAAGCCCAAAACGTATTGCTTGAAATCCCACCCGTCTACACTGCCACGCAGTCCGTTAGCTATATTCCAGATCGCTTTGTGAAGCTCCTCGCGTTCCTGCTCTTTTTTATTGTCTGCCATAATTTTCGCTCCTTTTTGTTATTTTACCAAAGCATAGGATTTTCAAAGCATTCTATTGCCGCAGAAATGTCATCTTCTTGTTTAAATAGTTTCATACTGCTACGGCTACTGTTGTAAATTTTTTCACTTGGTGCAAATAATGGTTGCGTCCAGACATTATTATTCACGTCCATCAACCAAATTGTCAAAGTAGCACTTCCAAGATTCGATAAAATAATCTGATCTTTTAGATAACTAACCCGCAATTTGACACTCTGTCCGATCTTTATATTCTTATCGAAAATTACAGAATAATTCAGCAATCCATGAGAATATGCGAATAAATATGAATCCCCTGTTACATTAAATAAAGAAGTATTTTTAGGCAAGCCCGTCATGATATACAGATGATCGATTTCTGTTTGTCCGATATTTTTTAACACATAATCAACATTGACCCAATTATTTTTATCGCCAACCCCTTCATCATAACTAAATCTGCGACCTGCCTTATCATACCCCTTAATACCCGCAAAGAAAACACTTATGTCTGCGTCGTCCAGTTTCTCATTATATTTACTGATTTCATTATACCCAGCAATTTCAAAACGAGGCTTTTCATTCTCAATTACTTGATTTTCAGCCTTTTTCCTTCTCTCTTCTTCTATTGCATCTTTTTTAGAGTAATAGCGAATCGTTATAAGCACACCCAAAAAAGTAAAAAGTCCGCTAACTAAGCCGCCTAATATACTTGCCAAAATTGTTGTATCCAAAATCCGATCTCCTTTCTGCTAAAATTATTTTAATTTCAGCAGATAAATCAGGCATACAATTGCCTGTATTTAAAATTTTAGTGTAATTAATATAGTTTATGGATCTTTGAGTTAAAACACATTTATACTGCGAAACGTATTATAATCAATAAAATAATTGCACTAGCAAACAAAACTATAGATGAAATAAGGCCCAAATTGAAATACTTTAATTTACGTTTTGAAATACGCGAATTGATTACAATTTGTGTTTTCAAATCTTTAACAATATCATTTTCTGTCATTCGAGCCGTTTTAGATAAAAACTCCTCTCCGCTTAACTCTGCAATATCACCAAAATAGATTATAGAATTAAATCCCTTGTTCTTAAATTTTAGTCTTGCAGCTAAAGACAAACTACTAAAAACAATTGCCGCGGCAGCAGATAAAACATAAATAATAAGCAACATTATAATCACAACAGCCAAAAAATTTATTTTTTCTAACTGCGCTATGTATGTTATGCCGTCAAAAACTGCAAGAGTAAATCCAAGCAACAACGATATAAATGCCATTAAAATAGATGTTTTAGAATCTGCACTTCGAGTCCATTCATTGATTGCACTCAATGTATACATTGCATCTTCTTTCCTATATTCTTTGTCACTCATGCCTCTATTCTCCAAATTCTTCCTTTTATAGATTTACACTTACCGATCCTATCTTTAGCAACTGTTTTGGCCTCTTCCTTTAAATTTTTATTTTGAATCTGACTGTATGTTGTCTCATCAAACAATATTTCCCCACCTTCTGCCGCGCCGCACATCTTACATGCGTAATTCGTAATTGCACTCGGATATGCTACTTTAGAAACTTTGTTCTTCCCTCTTATTCCTATTCTTGTAACATAAATATGACCTGTTCGTATGCCGATTCCACACTTGATTTCCCAGTCTTTTTCAACAATTGCGTTATAAGCTTGATCCAAATATGTATTAATATCCATTGCAGCATTAATTGCATGATCTCCAGATGGAAGATTATCATTAATAAAGGTACATAACAGCCCATCGCCCATTATTTGCTCTACTCTACCATTATTATTCTCAACCGCTTTAATAACCAACTTAGCGAACATTTTATAAATCTTGATCATATCTTTCCGCCCATTATTATCAGTCATATCAGTTGAGTTTCGCATATCAACAAACATCACACTACATGCTAAGTTATAAGCTATTAGCCTTTTGGGAATTTGTTCTTCGTTTCGTTGTTTAGTAATATTTTCAATTTGAATCTTGAGGTTTTTAATATCTTGTAGTTCTTTAGATAATGAAACAATCTCTGCTTTATTCATCGTTTTTCCCTCCAACAAATAATTAACCAGCAACAATAAAACATCTAGTTTTTGTAGATTTTTTATTTATCCTCTATAATTTCTACAACATCATTAATATCGCATCCTAACGCCTTGCATATACGTAAAATGACTTCCATGGATACAGTTTCATTTTTACCCATTTTGGCAAGGGTGGTCGTGGAAATATCTGCTTTCAAACGCATTTCCGTCTTTGTCATGCCTTTGTCAATGAGTAATTTCCAAAGTTTATTATAACTGAGAGCCATAGAGTCACCTCTAAAAATTAGTACAACTTGATTATATCATAATCATGCACTCATTTCAATACTTTGTCAAGATTTCTAAATATCTTATTCGTAAAAATTAACAGCCTCTCAATATAAAAAGGAGTGGCGGACAAATTATCCGCCACTCCTTTTTATTGGAAAAGTTTTCGTTTTCGTTTCATCCAAAAAACGCTTTTAGAAAAGCCGTCCCCGCGGAATACTGTTCTGCGGGGTCGGCTTTACAAGCAAATCATGCCATAGATGTCTTAGTGTCGGTTGTTACAATTTCCTATTAACCCTCGATCTGTGCTTTGATTTCCTCCATGATCTTGCGGCAGGTTTGCAGGTTAAGCTTAAAATCATCGGCGAGGGCAAGGATGTCCGCATCCGATGGGTTCCCTGCACCGTTGACGGTCATTTCGTGCTCAAATTTTCCAATCGTTTTCGTCAGATCGTACGCGGGCGACAAGAGATAGCCCCCTATCTCCTCATGATACAAGAACGCAAAATTTTTGCTGTGGTCG
>ERZ1106952.808-NODE-808-length-11775-cov-2.974829_pt1 | contig 11775 bp, 14 predicted proteins | sample MGYA00403677_ERZ1106952 | MGnify/ENA primary metagenome ERZ1106952 (study PRJEB35170, sample SAMEA104062415) | human gut metagenome | biome: human gut; feature: human-associated habitat; material: faeces | place: Denmark | collected 2012-05-14 ...
GTCTACAACCTTGTCATCATACTTCCTCTTATGGCTACTCTGCACTTTCTCTATCAATGAGTAATCTTTGATTGGAGTTATTACATTAAGGCGGTCTATCTTGTCCTGTAAGTCGTTTATTTGCGTTTTAATGTGATTATATTTACGGTAAATACTTTTCAAGTCCATACTTCCCCTCCATATACATCAAAAGCGACTAATCCAGCCCGTACCCTATAAGATCCAAACCGTATCTGTCGCTTGTTCATCTATATTAAAGTGTTTTCCACTAAAAACTCATTTATGTATTTCTTTTGACACTCGATAGCTTCTTCTCTTGTTGGAAACCCACCTAATAGAATAGCGGGTAACGTGTCATCTTCATTTGGTGCATACGCATGATACAACCCGTCATGGATTGTTTGAATATAATGCCGACCGAATGGGCATTTAGGCGGTAAGTTATTCATATTTTCTTGGCGATTCACTACTCTTAAATTCTTTCGCCTATTGTTCAACTTATTCCAATCTTTATGATCAACTTCATCTAATACCTCACCTTCTTCAAGCAAGGTTTGGGCGATTTGTCGGTGCATATAAATACTCTTTACCGTTACCCCGTCTACTTGTAGCGGGAAAAAAGCATATCCCCAATCATGGATAAACCAACGTTGCGAACGAATAAATGGTAAATCTTCAAAATCAAAATCCACCCTATACTCAATGACTCGCTTCAATACTGGATGATACTTCTCCAGCCACATATAACAAAAAGCAATATCATTATCATCAACATCGTAATAAATTTTTTGTTCTTTTATCTTCTTCATAAAACCTCCGTAAATTTCTTTTCAAATTGCATACTACTGGTCTCATGTTAGATTCCTCCATTTTCTTTTATTACTTTTTACTTACTGGCTCTGTAACGCTTCATATAATCACGCATATAGTCCCGCTTCTTGGCTTTAGATTCGGCACTCTGCTTATTTTTACGCCAATCACGATCTATCTCTCTGCGTACTTCTAAATAAATCTTATAACGTTCTTCAGCTGTTAAACTGTCCATGATTAATCCTCTCCTTTCGTTATCGAATTAGCTTACAATTTAATTTTATCAGTTAACCAATCGACAAAAGGGACTAAAAAGGGACAAAAAAAGAAGCCTTGTTCGGCTTCCTCTATGTAAATGCTATGTTATGTCTATGTATATCCTATTAACTCACTTTGCAAAGGCTATGGTATTGCTATGGTTAGCCCTCATTATCGCTATGTAAAGCCTGTGATAAGCCTACATATAAGGCATGGTTCACTATGTCCTTAACCTTCAAATGCGGGTTAGCCTGGGAAACCTCTGCAAGTAGATCTACAACCTCTTTATGAAGCGGGTAATTGCGTGGTTGTGGCTTTGAATCGAAAATAATCGGCTTAAATTCATCTTTGTTTTTTGTTTCGTTGTTCTGAATAGCGTTAAAACGCATTTCCAGGGCTTCTACGCGTTCCAAAAGTTCTTCAAGACTTATTGTAGCCCCTCCCTCTTTCTTCGCCTTGTGCGTTGTTTTAGGAGGTTGTATTTGCTTTGGTTCGCTCGTTGTTTCGTCAATCAGTGGTTTTATAAAGGCTTTGCACTCATCATTATAAACGTACCCATCTTTTTTCAAGCGATCACGCACTGTCTGTCTACGAATGCCTTTTTCTTTATTCAATCTCGCAAGGCTGTATCCCATTGCCAACATATGATTGATATACGCTAATAATTCATCGTTGTTTAATGCCATGACTTCTTCTTTCGTCAAATGCTCCATTTCTATTCCTCCTTTGGTTCGATTATATCAAAGTGCATAGCGGTTCGGTAGCAAAAACTTTGATATAAAAAAAGACACTCCTAAGAGTGCCTAATCATCACACAAATCAGAAAAATCTAATTCCTCAACGCTTTTCGTTTCTACTTCTGTTGGGACATTGTACTGTATGATGGTATTGTCATTCGGTATTACTGTATTTATGGTTAAATATAAATTCTCTCTCTTCTGTTCAAGTGTGGCTAAATCTTTCAAGAATGCACTGGGACTTGATTTCCCCTTCACATAATCGTATAGATCGTTCTCTGATTCCTTGAATGTAATCCTTATTTCTTTTGCCATTTCGCTACTCCTACCCTTCTAAATCCCCTGGCGTTTGCTTCAACTCTTGATACAACCTTAGTTTGAGGGTAGACTTTCACGAAAAGAGAATACAATCTCTTAGCCCCACCGCCACTCAGAATGATATTGTACTGAGATAAATTAGTATACATCCCTCGTAACTCATTTATTAAAAATTTTCCTAAATTCAAAGTCGCTTGTTTCTTGTAGTCCGTTACTTCCTGGAATTTATCATCTTTAACAGATAACTCTCCATCATAATATTTTCGTGCGTCTTCCAAAGAAACGCTCAAATGATAGTCATTATCCAATGTTTCTGCGATTTCTTTATATAAACCAATCAATCCTGCTTTGATGGATTTCCCACCAACAAATTTCCCTTTCTCGTTGAACTCTGCAACGTCAGTCGTGCCACCACCAATATCGACTATTAAAGTCTTAGAATTATTTTTAATATTTGCTGTTTCTGATTCTACCTTTACACCGTATCCTTCTGGAACAATAAAAACTTCTTCAATAGTGATGGTTCTGATATTACCATTTAATTTCACTGATTTACGGGAGTTCTGCATGATGATCCTACGAATGTTTTCGCGTTCTTTGTTGTACTGTCCTGCAGGAATCCCTACTGCAAGTTTGACTTTATCGTCATCACACACCTTAGCGATTGCATAATAAACTAAATTAATAAAATTATCTTTCTTGTATTTAAGCAGATTATTTTCAAAATGACCTTCTTCAAAAATAAACTTTTTCCCGTCAATCTCAAAAACATCTTTATCACTAAAGTTATTTAAACCTTGATACTCCTTTAGTCTACTCTCAAATATAAACTCTCTATCTTCTGCTACGCACACTGTCGTTAAATTCCCAACATCTAACCCTAAAATCATTTCAATCCTCTCCATTCCCATAAAATCGTATAGTTTGTGATGTTTTATGTTAAAGTATATGCCTAATACGGGGATAGGTTTCCATAAATACGGACTTTTTGTGACGTTTTATGGATTTAATAGCATACAAAAAAAGGACGATTAAACGTCCTAAACTCCTGCAATTGCATAGGTTAGATTTGAAAAATTACTCCAATCAGTCTTAATCCATATCGGCTTAAATCCCTCTGTGTTAGGTTTCTTATCACACACCGACACAACCCCGATTGCTCCATCTAAAATGCCTTTAAGCTCCCCATTTCTTTTAGCCTGTATGATCCGCTCATATTTTTTTGCATTACTAAATTCTTTCGTTAAATCAATTTCAACTAACAACTGATAAACCTGGTCATTATAAGTGAATGTTACCAACATATCGGGTCTAACTCCGAAACGTTGTTCAAGCCCTTTCCATTCTACCTCGGTATGATCTAAGTCAACATTGAAGCCATTAATCTCTAATCTTGAAAGAAAATCCGTCATCATCAATCTGTGTTTAGTTTTAACTGGAGCTTTCCCTAAGTAATAAGTATAAGATTGTCCTACATATTCCCTAACTCGTTTAGCTTGTTTGTGTAGAAAAATTTGTTTCAATCTTTTCTGTGATGTATTAAGTGAAGATGTCTCATTTTTCGTCCAGTAAACTAATCTTGAAGCAATTTCAGCATTAATTAAAAAGTTTTTTTCTAAATATCTGATGACCTGTAAATCTCTTGTCGTCAACCCCATATGATAGCCCCCTCATTATCCATCGTTTTAGGCTCGTTTGTAGCCTTTTTATTTTGGTCTGAATTATTTATCGCTTTATCTTCTATCGTTGCTCTACGCTTGATTATGTGCGTCTCAGTGTACTTTTTAACATCATTCTCTTTCACATATGGTGTTTGTCCCTCATTTATCACTCCTGCAATACTAATAAGACATCTACCAACCGTATTTAACTTTTCAGCTCCTGTCACATCTAAAATGACTTTTGAGTTCGTTCCGTCTGCGGTATGGAAACACACTCGATTATCTATATTTGCCTTAATTTTCGAGTCGATAATCTTTGAGTCAAACCGTTGGCTGGTGAATATGAAAAATACGCCTACTGCTCTTGCAATGGCTAAGCATTTAGTTAAAGTGATGGACATTTCTTTGCTCTGATCTAATAAAATCGTAAATTCTTCAATGACAACAAATTTTGGAATCATTTTATTGCATGATTTTTTGTTGTGAGCCATCCAATCTCTTGAATTAGTTGCAGTAATGGTAGCAAATCTGTCTTCTATCTCGTCATAAATTCGATTAATTTCGTCTTCTGCTTGGTGTGGTCTGATAATAAATGACTTTGTTTGCTTTAAATCTTTAAAATCCCCTAACTCAATCCCTGCTTTAAAGTCGAATAACTCAAATTCTGCCGACGGAAAGTTATTAATTATTTGAAGGATTAAATTCTTAGTGAAAATGGATTTCCCCCAACCTGTCGCTCCCGCTACGAGTGTGTGTGGAACTTTTGTAAAATCTAAACAAATTGGGCTATCTGCCCCCATCGCCACTACTACTTTCATCCCGTTTTCGTGGCTTGTATCGAATAATTGGAACGGAACAAGGTTTGGAATCTCTTTCTCCTCAACTAATTTCACACAATAACGAAAGTTATCATTTATGATCTTAACCTCATTTTTGAATAAATTCTCAAAAGCACCTTTTAATTTTTCTAAATCTGCGAAACTACTTCCTACGTTAAGTCCAATAACGTACACTCGCTGTTTTCGGTCATAAGATTTCACATAACCTTTATCGCCTAATATTTGATTAACTTCCTTTAACAGTCTGTCTTCTTCTCCAAATAGAATTTGATAAGAGGTGAATAAAACTCCAACACCAATAGCCATTGTTAATAACATACCATCGCCCCCTAAATTAATTTATTAGTATCTCCAAAAGCTCAAAAACTATTCGTAAAAATGACTGGAAAAATTTAAGAAAAACGCGAACGGAATCGGGACACCTTTCCCCCCCGTACCCCCCCTACGCTCGTCCCTCTCTAATGTCTTCAACACTTTCTCGAACCAACGAGCTTGTAGGCTACAAATATGTAAGTTACTACCTTGAAGGCGACGTGTACTGGATTGATACTAAATCATATGCAGTTAGGTATAAGTTTGTGACCAATAAAAAACGTTAGCCACCCATTCGTGCTAACGTATACTTAACTTATATTGATGATCTAAGCATTTTGATGAACTGATTACCGTCTATTAGTTGGACTCCACTCCTATTTGCCTCATTAATAGCTCCTTGAGTAAATCTTGAAGTCGTGACAAATATGCCCTTCGCATTGTTAGGGTGACACGCTCCGACCAGTTTTTGAATAAGTGGACGATCTACTGGATGACTTTTACCATATCGCTTAACCTCAACGAAATAAGTTTGACCGCCTTTATACATGACTAAATCTTTACCGCCATCGTTAGTTCTTTTCGTTTGATGAACAACATAACCACATTCACGATAATAGTCTCCTACGACCTTCTCGAACTGGTAGGGATTCATCCTCATTAATTCTTCTAATGATTTCACGTTAATTCTTTTTCTGAATATCCCACTCAGCGACTCACCGCTTAGATAAATTGCTCCAAACCCGATTCCAACAGTTAAAAAGATCATAACTAATCCCATTCCACCTATTTTGAACAAAGTCATCATTAACAATAGCAATAAAAAGGCATTTAGATAGCCAGTACCCGCCTTTTTTCGTCTACTCATAAAATATCACCTCTTATTAGTATCGCTCGTTAAAGAGTCCGATATTCAATTAAAAGGAAAAATCCATTCTGACCATTTTGAAGGGTGGGGGTTATGTAAAAATCCCATATGCATTATAAGAACCTACACCAATCGGTTATCTAATCCCCTCATTTATATTTTTTATGGGGGCAGGTTTCATACTTCTTAACGATTTGCTCTAATAACTCACGCTCTATGATCCAGTAGCCTATCTTTTCCCAATCTTCCGTAATTTCATCATGACGCAAATATAGTTGTTGTAATTCTGTCATTAAATTCTGCATTTTAACCACCTCCACTATTACATACGCTCTTTTGGGACAAATTCCTTGTGTGTCACTATTTTTATATAGGTTTGTCACTATGTTTGTCACTATATTTTTAAGCATTTAGTGACACAAAAAAATATGGTAATATCAATGTGTTAAGCGTTTTTTTTTTTTATTTGTCACTATTGTCACTAAAATCTGAATAACCACCCTATATGTAGAGAAAAAATAAAGGGAAAATAAAAAATAGTGAAAAATTTCACACAAGAAAACTCACGCGAGGGTATGTATATTTTATTTTTAATGACATTAGTGACATTTTATTATTTATTATAAAAAAACATCGTAATATCAATGGTTTGAGCGTGTCACTAAAAATGTCACTATCGTGTCACTAAAATTCAAAAAAGTCACTATTTTAGTGACAAAAGTAGTGACAAAAAAAGCTATGTCCTAAAACATAGCCCAAAAAATTATTCGATATTTTCTAATTGATCTCCAAGTCCGAAAAATTCATACTTGTTGCATACTGACATTTTAAGTAAATGTACGTTTCTTCTGACCCCTTTTTTGCCACCCTCACAATATTTTGTGGCAACCCTTTGAACTTTATAAAACTCCTTAGCTGTTTCTCCTGCTATAAAATCACTCTTAATGAGTTTTTTTGTAAATTCACCTCTACTCATATTAAAAGCAATTTTATTTTCTTCCATTCTTTTAAAGATAGTAGGGATATCTAATTTAACGACACCATTGTCCCTATCATAGAAATACTGCCATCCTTCACTTAATGTACCATCCAAGATCATCATGTCAATTCTTTCTAATATATCAACGTAGTCAGCGTTTGCGTTTGTTGAGCCTCCTGCTACATTCTCAACAATATTTTCATAGATATGCTTGATAATCTCATTCATATCATTGAATAAATATTCACCAGTATAGCGATATACAGCGTCATTGATTGACTGGATTCCAAAGACACACACTCTCAACGTATCAAATTCGCGACTACCTAACTCAAAATTAGATAAAATACTTTCTAACTTCATCATTTCATCGTCAAAACGTTTCTGACTGTAATTTTCTAAGATATAACGTTTAACTGTATACCCTACTTTGTTTAATAATAAACTGTTTTTCATCAACCACTTGAAGTTTTTTTCATATTCTTTTTTTGAATTTCGTTCCTTTTGACTCATAAAAATGATGTTGCAACGATTGATGATAGAAATATCTTTAGGCACATTTTCTCCCAACAAGATCATAGACGTTCTCACATCATAATTAATTCGCTTGTTATCTTTTCCCACACGCTTTTTAGTGGCATTTTCGGTAATTGAACGAATTGAACGATATAAGGTGTCTAATTTGTACTGATCTAAATTTCTCACTGTATGTTCATCATAAATAACTGGTAATGTGCAACTTTCATCTAAACTACGACTAATATTAGCAGGTGTTAATTCCCCACACATCTCATTTAAATAGTCAGCATTGATTAATGGTTTGATGATGTTGTCAACTGTTGCTCCCTTACCGCAGTCACTTTCACCTGCAAGGCATAGAATGTGTTGCTTAACATATTTGCTCCCTTTTAGGAAATTTGTAAAATTGAAAGCATTAGCCGAACCTAAGATAGGATAAACAATAGTTGGAACGTTGAAATTGTTGATATAATTTCGTAATTCTTTAATTTCATCCGCAGTTATAATCTCTAAATCCTTAACATTACTCTTAAATGTGTCTACATCGACTTTTAAATCTTCATCGAACTCTCCATTTGCTCTCAATGTTCCATCACTGGTGATGTATACTAATTCACCATTAATTTCACGAATACCTGCATAATGATACATCTTGCTTTCGCCTTCCAAAACAGTACCAACAATTAAATTACGAATATCTTGCAAATCATTAGCATTCCCTTTGAAAGAATAGTGCATACTGTTCAATGCTTCTCTGAAATCTTTCGCTTCGTTAAAAATTTTCACACTATCCTCGATAACACGTTCAACACCACGATTATTAGTGACTGTGAATCTTACCATACTCTCTTTTGTGTCTATATTTTCAACTAAAGTTAGTCCTTTGATTGTGAAATTCGTTAAATCACGATAACTCCAACTGATCTCTCCACTTCGTACATCTTGTTTCATACTGGCTCTGACAATTCCAACGTTCTCGATTTGAAAAATCTTCCCGTTGTTGCTGTAATCTTCTTCGATTTTAGCCTTCGCCTGGTCAATGGCTGTCTTTTTGCTGTGTTTTTCTTTTAATTCTTTATATGATACAACTTCCGTTGTTTTTTCCGCTTTTGGCATTAATATACCCCCTTGTACGTCTTGTCTAAGTTGATTAAATGTTTAGGTACATCTAATTCAAATCTATTTAAAAGTGTTTTAATAGCTTCAAAATAAGTCTTATTCTCAAATACCTTGCAAAGATTGATTACATCACCCGCTACACACTGTTTTGAAAAGCAAAAGGCACTATTGGAAGCCTTGTAAATCACAAACGCTGTCGGGTTGTCCCCCTGGTGGAATGGACAAGCACAATTATAGTAGTCGCCATGATCAGTAAGGTCTGCCCCCATCATTTCAACATAATGATCAATTGGGATGTTGTCTTTGATGTATTCAGCTAATTCATAAATGGTTTCATCATCATTTTTAAACCAAACATACCTATAAACATCGTCAACGTGTTCTAAATCACATTTAGCATAGTTTATAGATTCTTTACGGGCTATCCCTCCCTTTTTATCAAGCGGGATAACTTCTTCTAAGCGTTTGAAAAAATCCTCTCCTAATAACTTGAAATTAGGATTTATACGCACTGTATGAGGTTTATTAGTCCCAAACCATAACCTATTGGCGTTGCTTGTTGCCTGGTCAATACAATTAGGGAATAAAATTTTCAAACGATTATACATGGTCTTAAAATCTTGGTGAGTTGCGATAGGCTTCTCGAAAAAATACAGCAATCTGAATCGCTTGTGTTCGGGTGTACTTGTGAAGGTTTCATAATAGATGGTTGGCTCTACATCTGCCCCCAGTTTTGCCTTAACTTCATCAATCATCTGCGTTGGTGTGACTTGAAATCCTTTATTATCAATGTCCAAACCAAAGAACGCATAATTTTGAGTATTACTGGCATTCAGCTTCTTAATAGTTGTATCAATCACACAACCGCTAATAAAAGTATGTCCTCGCCCGATATAATTGCATAACTGTTCCAAAGTGACTTCCGTTGAAGCTTTTGCTCTAATTCTTCCAGTGATAAAATTTAGGTCTTTCTCGTCACTCGGCTTCTGCTTGAATCCTTGTGAATCAATGTTAATCGTGATTTTAACGCTGTTCATCCGCTGTTACCTCTTTGCACTCACGTTCTTTCTTCTTACGATACCATTCACGACAATACGCATTGCGTTTATCTCGGTTCTTATCTCGCCACTCTTTGGCTTTTTGGTTGCGATATTCTCGCACGATTTGTAATTTTTGTTCTTCTGTTAAAAGTGTTAAATCAATCATGATCTATACCTCCTTGAATTAGTTTTAGATAATAAAAAAGAGAACCTCACAATCTCGGCTCTCAAATAATCACGCTGTATAACCCAATGATTTCTAAAATGTTTGCAAAGTAGCACAAAATACCATTATTTTTAAATAAAAACTGGAATTTGCTTATTTTTGTCAAAAATAATTGCGTAAAAAATTGTCTTACTTGTTGCAAGATTTCAGAAAAATGCTTATAATAAAGGCATATTAAATATAATAAAGCCATTAAATGATTTCGTGGTCATTATGCTTTATTGATTATTTGAGTAGAGTTAAAGCATTCTTCTTGGCGGGAGTCGTGCGATAACTCTTTTTTTATTTGTCTATAATAAGATTATATATGATACATCATCAGAATATCAAGTAAAAACGGGTTAGCTAAACCATTAATTTGTAAAATGTTTGTAAAAAGCTAAAAAAACGTTAAAAGCGTTGGTATAATGATAAATAAAGCCCCTTGATTGGGGCTATGGTGGTGTATTTAGACTTAGATCATAGGTAGTCCATGCTTTCGTGGTGGTTAGCATTGGGCTACCTCTTTTTTTTATTTCTCCAATAGTTTTAATGACTTTTCTAAATCGTGAACAACTTCCTGGTATTTAGAAGCCATTTCTTTATCATCACCATTTATGGCATTTACCATCTTGATTTTAGCGTCATGTAATTCTTTTAATAGCATTTGTTTCATCTTATTCATCCTTTCCCGCTTCATATTGCTTTACTAACTTATAGAAGGTCGTTTTGGTTAGTCCTAAATGCCCCCATGTAGCAACCGCTGTCTGTTCTCCACGCTTCCATTTTAGATATTCTTCCTCAAAATTATTCGGAAACGTTGCTCTTGGTCTACCTAAATGCTTACCCTGGGCTTTTGCTACCGCTATACCTTCTGCCTGGCGTTTTCTACGGAACTCATTCTCTTGTTGCCCTACATACGCTAATACTTGAAGGATTAAGTCACTAACAAAGTTTCCTAATAAGTCTTTGTGTTGACGGGTATCCAGTAAAGGCATATCAATAACAACAATATCAGCACCTTTGTCTGTAATCTGCTTCCATAAATCCTTACACTCGTTATAGTTACGACTTAAACGGTCGATAGATTGAATGACTACTAAATCACCTTCGCCTACGACTTGTAACAATAATTGTAGCTGTGGTCTGTCTGTATTTGTCCCGCTTGATTTATCAACCATTTCAATGGCATTTTCAAATCCATTAGCCTGGTTAAACTCTTGCATAGCTACCCTTTGACGTTCCTCGTTCTGTTCTTTTGTAGAAACCCTTAAATAATTAAATACTTTATTCATCTTAGCACCTCCTGGCTATGCTTTTATTATACCCAAAGCGTTCGTAAAGGTCAATACATTTTACATACGTTTGTAAAACTTTTTTCTAACGTTTGAGAACGTGAAATAGTCCGTAAAACGAATGATTAACAATAGTCCCAAAAGGTAGACGTTTGTAAACTCATTGAACTTCCGTTTTTTATGGTGTCTGAAATGTCAGCCCCCCCTTTTATAGTGGTCGGAATAGCCGAACTCCTTTAGGTGGGCAAAATGGCTATGGTTGTGGTGGAAACTTAAAGTAATTGGCATTTTTCCATTGGAGGTCGTAACGGAAATCCAGGTGGTAAGCGTTGGCGACAATTTAGTGTGCAAAATAAAAACAGCCACCTACCCAGGCAACTGTTCATCATGCTATAGGAATAGCTGTGTAGTTATTGGTCTACCTTATTCATCTTATAAAGAAGCGGGATAATTTATAAAATTTTATTTTATTTAGAATATTTTTTAGGAGTTCACTTAGTTCACTACATCAACTTCATCATCAAATGGAATCTTCCAAATAAAAAGTTAATCGTTGCTCTATGTCTTGGATCATGTTCTCTACCGTTCTCCTGCTTAACAGCGTCATTCTCATAGTTTCCGCTATACCATCCCCCTCACCGACACACTCAAAAACGACTTTTTCTTTTGGATCAAGTGTATTTATAGCTAAATCCATGCTGAACAACTCAAACTCTAAATCTTCTATCTCCATCTCATATCTCTGTATCTTGTGAATACGGTCTACAACCTTGTCATCATACTTCCTCTTATGGCTACTCTGCACTTTCTCTATC
>ERZ1106952.812-NODE-812-length-11740-cov-2.898246_pt1 | contig 11740 bp, 10 predicted proteins | sample MGYA00403677_ERZ1106952 | MGnify/ENA primary metagenome ERZ1106952 (study PRJEB35170, sample SAMEA104062415) | human gut metagenome | biome: human gut; feature: human-associated habitat; material: faeces | place: Denmark | collected 2012-05-14 ...
CTTTCATCCATAATACATACATATTGTGCAAGTTGCATCCGTACCAAACCATATATTACACTAGTTTCATCCATGCATACAAAGTTTCATATATCCATATACTACAATAGTTTCAATACAAGCCATGGTACAAGAAATCATCTTCAAGCATTCCATCAATATAATCCAAGCTTCCCGTGAAGTGAAGGTAATCTGCAAAATGAAAAATAAGAAAGTTAGAAGAATAATACTAGATGAACTTGTAAATGAACTAAATAATTCAAAAAATATAATAAGTGTAGATTATTTACATTAAAATAATATAAAATAAGATATAGTCATAATTAAAGTAGAGGTGCACAAATGAAAAGACATATAAAAATTATAACAGACGGATCATGTGATTTACCTAAAGAAGTTATTGAAAGGGTAAATCCTGGTATTATAGGTATAAATGTTTGCTTTGGTGAAGAAAGTTATATAGGTGGAGTAGAAATTGATGATAAAACTTTTTATGAAAAAATGAAAGTATCTAAAGAATTACCTAAAACATCAAGTCCCTCACCAGATAGATTTATAGAAGCTTATAAATGTGAAGAAGATGAAATATTAGTATTTACTTTAACATCTAAGCTTTCAGGAACACATAGTAATGCGGTATTAGCTAAAACTATGTATTTAGAAGAACATCCTGAAAAAAGAATTGAAGTAATCGATACACAAAGTGGTTCTATAGGTGTTGCATTAATGATGCTAAAATGTAATGAACTGATAGAACAAGGAAAAACTATGGATGAAATATTAAATGAAATAGAAAAATATAAAAAGGACATTATATTCTTTGGTGCATTAGATACTTTAGAGAATGCAATAAAAGGTGGTAGAGTAAATCCTTTAGCAGGAAAAGTAATGAATGCACTAAACTTAAAAGTAATAATTAGAATAGATGAAGGTTTAGTTAAACCTATAGATAAGGCTAGAGGTGGAGTAAATAGTATAAAGAAAGCTCTAGACTATGTAAAATCTCATGTAAATGATGAGAAAGAAAAAACTATTATAATAGCTCATGCAAATTGTCCTGAAAAAGCACATAAAATAAAATCTATAATAGAAGAAGATTCAAACTTTAAGGAAGTATTAATTGCTAGTATAGGCCCTATAATGGGAACATTTACAGCAGAAGGAGCTATATTAGTAGCTGTATTATAAAATTGTCGATAAGGAGTGAGAATATGGGAATAGATAGAAAAGATATAGATGATAAATATAAATGGAAAATAGATTTAATGTATTCAAGCCAAGAATCTATTGATAAAGATATATCAAAGATAAAATCCTATATAAATGAAATAAAAGAGTACAAGGGTAAATTATCACAAAGTAAAGAAAATATGTATGAAGCGCTTAATATATATGAAAAAGCTTCACAACTATTACAAAATTTATATGTGTATACACATATGAAACAACATGAAGATACTAGAATAAATGAAAACCAAGCGATGGCAACTAAAACAGATATGTTATCTACAGAGCTATCTACAGCATCATCATATATGGTTCCAGAAATAATAGCCATAGATGAATCTAAACTTAAAGAATATTTAGAAGATGAAAAGCTATCATTCTATAAAAAATATATAGAGGAGATATTAAGAGAAAAACCACATACATTATCAGAAAAGGAAGAGGAAATATTAGCCGCAGTTTCAGATTTAACATCAGTTCCAGAAAATGCTTATGATATGTTATCTTATGCTGATATGGATTTTCCAAAAATAGAAAATGAAGATGGAGAAATGGTTAAACTTACTCACTCTAATTTTTCAACATTCTTAAAAAGTAAAAATAATAAAGTTAGAAAAAATGCTTTTGATGCAATGTATAAAACATATGACAAGTATAAAAATACTTTTGCATCTATGCTATATGGAGGTATAAAGTCAGAAATATTCTATTCTAAAACTAGAAAATATGAATCTGCTTTATACGCATCTTTATTCCAAGATGATATAAGCGTTGATGTTTACAACAACCTTATAAAAGCAGTTGATGAAAATTTAGATACATTAAATAGATATGTAGATATCAAAAAGAAGTTTTTAGGATTAGAGGATATACATATGTATGACTTGTATGTTCCTTTAACTGAAAGCTTTGATATGAAAATACCTTATGAAGAAGCACAAGAAATAGTACTAAATGCATTAAAACCTTTAGGTGAAGAGTATTTAGGATTAATAAAAAGAGCTTTTGAAGAAAATTGGATAGATGTTTACGAAAATGAAGGAAAACAAGGTGGAGCTTATTCTTGGGGAAGTTATGATTCACATCCTTATATATTAATGAATTATAAGGACGACCTAAACTCTTTATTTACATTAATACATGAGTTAGGACATTCTATGCACAGTTATTATTCTAAGAAAACTCAGCCTTATCTATATTCAGGTTATAAAATATTTGTAGCCGAAGTTGCATCTACATTAAATGAATTGCTTTTAATAAATTATTTATTAGAAAAAGCAGATTCAAAAGAAGAAAGAGTATATCTTCTAAATTATTACTTAGAGCAGTTTAGAACAACTGTATATAGACAAACAATGTTTGCTGAGTTTGAAAAATTAACTCATGCTAGTGTAGAGGACGGAAATCCTCTAACAGCTAAAGAATTTAACGATATATACTATGATTTAAATAAAAAATACTATGGAAATTCAACTGTAGTTGATGAACAAATTGCACTAGAATGGGCTAGAATACCTCATTTCTATTCAAATTTCTATGTGTATAAGTATGCTACAGGATTCTCTGCAGCAAGTGCATTAAGTCAAAAGATATTAACAGAAGGTAAAGTAGCTGTTGATAAATATATAGAATTTTTAAAGAGTGGAGGTTCTGATTATCCACTTAATCAATTAAAAGCAGCTGGTGTTGATATGGAAAAGAAAGAATCTGTGGATAAAGCATTAGAAGTATTTAAAGAATTAGTAGATAAACTAGAAAAAGAATACTAATCAAAAAAATAGCTAAAAGGTTTAAGCATTATACTTGTAGTGACCATTTAAGATTATAAAAAATAGTTGTAAAGTATTATTGAATTTGAAATTTATATATTTATAAAAGCTATAATGACATAAATTTACATGTATGTTATATTAATAATATACATGTAAATTTATGAGTAAAGGTAGGAGATAGGATGGCTACAATGAAAGATGTTGCCAAGAAAGCAGGTGTAGGACTAGGAACTGTATCTAGGGTAATAAATAATCATCCTAGTGTAAAAGATGCAACCAGAGTAAAAGTACAGAAAGCTATAAAAGAGTTAGATTATTCACCTAATATAATCGCTAGAAATCTAAAAGTTTCACAGTCAGAAACTATAGCATTAATAATTCCAACGATATGGCATCCATTTTTTTCCGAATTTGCTTACTATGTTGAAGAGAATGTATCTAAAAGAGGATTTAAGCTAGTGTTATGTAACTCAGATAAAAATTATCAAAAAGAAGTAGAATATCTAGAAATGTTAAAACAAAATAAGGTAGCTGGAATCATAGCTATAACTTACAATGATATTGATAATTATGTTTCTAGTAATCTACCAATAGTAAGTGTAGATAGACATTTTAGTGAAGATGTAGTGTATGTTACATCAGATAACTATAATGGTGGTAAAATGGCAGTGAATAAGTTAATCGAAAATGGATGTAAAAAATTAGCATTTATAGGAACGACGTCTACAAGACCAACGGATGTAAAAAATAGAAAAATTGGATTTAAAGATGAGTGTATCAGACAAAGTATTGAATATACTATATTTGACGAAAAAGAGCCAGTTGAAAATTTAGAAAAAAAGATAGAAAATTATATTGATGAAAATAGGGACATAGATGGTATATTTGCTATAAATGATTTTGTGGGTTTAACTATAATAAAAATACTAGGAAGAAAAGGAATTAAAATTCCAGAGGATATAAAGATTATAGGCTATGATGGTGTAAAAATGTCTACAGAACAAGAGTTTTTGATATCAACCATAAGACAACCAGTTGAGAGAATGGCTAAGTGTGCAGTAGATTCAATATTTGATATACTTGAAAATAATATTGAAAATAAAAGAAGAGTATTACCAGTAACTTATGTAAAAGGAAGCACAACAATTATTTAAAATAAAATAAATAATAAGATTAAAATTTATTGACATCGTTTTCTTGTAGTGTTAACATATAAATATAAATGAAACGTTTCCAGGAAATTGAGCTTATTCTAAATTAGAGTGAGCTTTTATTTAACAATTAAATGGAAACGTTTCAAAAAAGGGGATTAGGGAGGGAATTATGAACAATACAGTAGAGATGAATTCAAACTTGATAGAAGAAAATGACACCAATGAAAAAAAATTAAAGAAAAAATCTAAATATAAGAGTAAGCTTTCAAAAATAAAAGAACAAAGACAACTATATTTGTTACTTTTACCTGCTTTTATTTTAACTATAGTATTTAAATATATACCTATGTATGGAATACTTATAGGTTTTAAAGATTACAACCCGTTATATGGAATTACAGGTAGTGAATGGGTAGGATTTAAACACTTTATGAAGTTTTTAACATCACCAAATTTTATAGATATATTTATGAATACATTAAAGTTAAGTATATTTAGCTTGATAATAAGCTTTCCAATACCAATTATAATTGCAATAATGTTAAATATGGTTAGAAGTAAGACAAATAAGAAAAATATACAACTTATTTTATACGCACCAAACTTTATATCTGTTGTTGTAGTGGTAGGTATGTTATTTATACTATTTTCTCCGACAGGTCCTATAAATCAGTTGGTGACTATATTTACAGGTAAACCAATAATGTTTATGTCTGACCCTAGATATTTCAGAACAATATACATATTAAGTGGAATATGGCAAGGTGCTGGATGGTCTTCTATTATATATGTAGCAGCACTTGCAAATGTAAGTCCTGAACTTGTAGATGCAGCTATGATAGATGGAGCAAACATATTCCAAAGGATAAGACATATAGATATACCAACGTTAAAGCCATTAATGGTAATATCATTCATATTAGCGGCAGGAGGAATAATGAGTATAGGCTTTGAAAAAGCATATGCGCTGCAAACAGATTTAAACTTACAAGCTTCTGAAATAATATCTACATATGTTTATAAAATCGGATTGCTACAGGGTGATTATGGATTCTCAACAGCAGTAGGATTATTTAATACAGTAATAAATGTTATATTACTACTTACTGTTAATAAAATAGTTAAATATATAAATGAAGGTGAAGGTTTATAGAAAGGGGGGAGATTATATGAGGATGTACAATAGTAAATTAGATAGAATAGTATATAAGTTAAATGGATTATTGTTATGTGCAGTTGTTATCTCAATTTTATATCCACTTGTATACATACTAATAGCATCTTTTACAGATCCAGTAACACTATTAAATGAAGGTATTAGTTTTAATGTTTCAGAATGGACATTAGAGGGGTATATAACTATACTTTCAGACCCAGCTATGATTAGAGGGTTTATAAATTCATTTATATACTCTACATTATTTGCATTGTTAAGTGTATCAACATCAGTAATGGCAGGATACGCTTTAGCACAAAAAGAACTAGTAGGGAGAAGTTTTATTTCCAATATATTTGTAGTAACAATGTTTTTTGGGGGTGGATTAGTACCAACGTATTTATTGATAAAGAGCTTAGGAATGTTAGATACAATTTGGGCCATAATTTTACCAGGAGCAGTAAACGTGTGGAATATAATTCTTTCTAGAACATATTTCCAAAGTTTACCTAAAGAATTAATAGAGTCATCAAAAATAGATGGTGCAGATGATTTACAAACATTTATAAAAATAATATTACCGCTTGCAAAGCCGATTATATTAGTTTTAGTGTTATATGCATTTGTTGCTCAGTGGAACTCATATTTTGATGCGATGATTTACTTAAAAAGTGATGATTTAGCACCACTTCAATTAGTGTTAAGAAGGATACTTATACAAAATGAACCAATGCCTGGTATGATATCTGATCAATTAGCTCTAGCAGAGTTAAAGAGATTATCAGAAATGATAAAATATGCAGCAATAGTAATATCGAGTTTACCGCTTATGATAATGTATCCATTTTTCCAAAAGTATTTTGAGGAAGGTGTAATGGTAGGATCGATAAAAGGTTAAGTTTTATATATAAATTATTAGGGGAGTGTTAAAAATGAAAAAACCAAAAAGATTGATAGCTTTAGTATTAGCAACAGGATTAGTAGTAGTTTCATTAACAGGATGTTCTTCATCTAAAACAGGAGATGCTGTAGGTCTTGGAAGTCCAGCCTATAATCTTGAAAATGTAGAATTTCCATTAAAAGAACAAGTAACACTAAATATAATGACTCAAAGTTCACCATTAGCACCACAAGACCCAAATGAAAAATTAATATATAAAAGATTACAAGAAAAAACAAACTTAAAAATCAACTGGACAAATTACACTTGGGATGAGTATGGAGAAAAGAGAAATCTAGATATAGCAGCAGGAGATATACCAGATGCTATACTTCATGCAGGTATGAGTGACTATGATTTACTTAAATATGCTGACCAAGGAGTAATAGTTCCCATAGAAGATTTGATAGATAATTATATGCCTAATTTGAAAAAGGTGCTTGATGAAAATCCAGAATATAGGAAAATGATAACAGCTCCAGATGGTCATATATACTCATTTCCATGGATAGAAGAACTTGGAGATGGTAAAGGAAGGATACAAACTGTAGACTGTACTCCGTGGATAAATAAAGCTTGGTTAGATGAATTAGGATTACCAATACCAACTACTACAGAAGAATTACAAACAGCATTAAAAGCATTTAAAGACCAAGATCCTAATAAAAATGGTAAAGCAGATGAGATACCAATGTCATTTATTATAAATGATGGTCAAAATGACCCAGCATATTTATTTGGTTCATTTGGACTTGGAGATAACTGGGATCACACTATAGTTGATAATGATGGAAAGGTAATATTAACAGCAAGAGAAGAAGGATACAAAAATGCTATAAATTATTTACATGGTTTATATAAAGAAGGGTTAATTGATGCTGAAGCATTTGAACAAGATTGGAACACATATCTTGCTAAAGGTAAAGATAATAGATATGGATTGTATTTTACTTGGGATAAAGCAAATATAACAGGTCCAGGAGATGATTATGTATTATTACCACCACTTAAAGGACCAGATGGAACACAAAATGTAGCTAGAACTAATGGTATAGGATTTGATAGAGGTAGAATGGTTATAACAACAGCTAATAAAAACTTAGAATTAACAGCTAAATGGATAGATGAATTATATAATCCAATACAATCAGTTCAAAATAACTGGGGTACATATGGTGATGATAAACAAGCTAATATATTTGAATACGATGAAGAAAACAACATGCTAAAACATTTAGATTTAAATGGAGAAGCTCCACATGAAATTAGACAAAAATCAGAAGTTGGAGGACCTTTAGCTATACTAAATGAGTATTATGGAAAAGTTACTACTATGCCAGATGATGCAGCATGGAGATTAGAACAAATAAATACTTTAGTACCGTATATGTATTCAGAGAATATATATCCTAGTGTATTTTTCTCTAAAGAAGAGTTAGATAAGCTATCAACAATACAAACAGACTTATTTGATTATATAAATAGAATGAGAGCTGAATGGATAGTAAATGGAAAAGCAGATAAAGATTGGGACGCATACTTAAAAGAATTAGATAGACTTGGATATAGTCAATGGTTAGAAATAAAACAAGCAGGGTACGATAGAACAGCTAAATAGATAATAAAAATCTAAATAGATAATAAAAATAAGGTCTGATAATTTAGTTTCAGACTTTATTATTTAGAAATGAGGGGGAGAAAATAGAGTGAGTGTAATAGTTAAAGAAGATAAATTAAAACAAGCTAATTCTTATGTCAAAAATAATAGAGAAAAAGTTGATAATACATACAGACAAAAGTACCATATAATGCCACCAATAGGATGGATGAATGATCCTAATGGATTTTCATATTACAATGGAGAATATCATTTGTTTTATCAATATAATCCATACAGTTCACAATGGGGTCCTATGCACTGGAAACATATAAAAAGTAAAGATTTAGTAAATTGGAAAGACTTAGATATAGCTATAGCACCAGACGAAGAATATGATGTAAGTGGATGTTTTTCAGGAAGTGCTATAGAAAAAGATGGAAAGATGTATTTGATGTATACGGGGCATCAAGACCCAGGCGGATTTGAGAACTTAAGACAAGTTCAATGCATAGCAGTATCAGAAGATGGAATAAACTTCACAAAATATGAAAATAACCCTGTAATCGATAGTACAAAGTTACCTAAAGAAGCAATAATACAAGATTTTAGAGACCCTAAAGTATACAAAAAAGGAGATAAATATTATTCTGTAATAGGGTCTAGAAACCTTGATGACAGTGGACAAATATTATTATATAGTTCTGATGATTTATTAAATTGGAATTATGAAGGTAATATACTTCAAAGTAACAATGAATTTGCAAAGATGTGGGAGTGTCCAGATTTATTTGAATTAGATAATAAAGATATTCTTATTATGTCACCTCAATTTTTAGAACCTAGAGGAAATAAATATTGGAATCTACATTCAAGTTCATATATGATAGGAAATTTAGATTATAAAAATAATAAATATAACTTAGAAAAAGTTGAAGAAATTGATTATGGATTTGATTTTTATGCACCACAAACATTAATTGACAATAAAGGCAGAAGAATAATGATAGCTTGGATGCAAATGTGGGATAGAAAATTCCCTACTAATGAATTAGGTCATAATTGGGCAGGATGTATGACTATACCAAGAGAGTTAAAATTAGTCGATGACAAGTTATATCAATTACCAGTGGAAGAGCTTAAAGTTTTAAGAAAGAATGAAGTAAGTTATAAAGATATAAATATAAAAGATAATAAGAGCTTAGAGGGAATAAAAGGACAATGTATAGAACTAGAATTAGAAGTTGATATGAAGAACTCTAATGAGTTTGAAATACTTTTAATGAAAGGTAATAATCAAGAAACATCAATAAAATATAATAAAATAGATGAATTATTAGTTTTTGATAGAAGTAAAAATGGTAAGGCTTTAGGTGGAGGCGAAAAGGAAGTAAGAACTTACAGACAAACAGAAGCAAATCTTATTGATAATAAATTAAAGTTAAATATATTTATAGATAGAATGTCTGTTGAAATATTTATAAATGATGGAATAAAAACTATGTCGTCGACAGTTTATCCAGATAAAGATAGTGATAATATAGAATTCTATTGTGATAAAGAAGCTATATTAGATATTAAAAAGTGGGATATGGAGGTTAAGTAACATGCCAAAGGTATTTACTATTGGAGAAGCACTTATAGACTTTGTTCCCATTGAAAGTGGAAAAGGATTAAAAGATATATCAGGATTTAAAAAATTACCTGGAGGTGCACCAGCAAATGTATCAGCTTGTGTTGCTAAACTTGGAGGAGAAAGTGCATTTATAGGAATGCTTGGAGATGATGGTTTTGGTGATTTTTTAGTTGAAACACTAGCATCTGAGAATGTAGACACAAGCTATATAAAAAGAACTAATAAAGCTAATACAGGTCTTGCATTTGTAGCATTAAGTAGTGAAGGAGAAAGAGAATTTTCTTTTTACAGAAATCCAAGTGCAGATATGTTACTTAGTGAATATGATATAGAAAAGTCTTGGTTTAAGGATGGAGATATACTACATTTTTGTTCAGTGGATTTAATAGAATCTCCTGTTAAGTATGCTCATAAAAAAGCTATAGAGTATGTAAAGTCAGTAGGTGGACTGATATCTTTTGATCCTAATGTTAGAAAAAATCTATGGAATGATTTAGATGAATGTAGAAAAACTATAAATGAATTTATACCATATGCTAATATATTGAAAATTAGTGATGAGGAACTTGAATTTATAACAGAAATGAATAATGTAGAAGAGGCCATAAAGTCATTGTTTGTTGGTGATGTAGAAATTATATTGTATACAAAAGGAAAAGATGGGGTAGATATATACACTAAAGAAAAATATATAAGTGTAGATGGATTTAAAGTTGAGTGTATAGATACAACTGGTGCAGGTGATTCATTTATAGGAGCTTTTTTATATAAATTATCACGAGAAGAAGTAAATCTAAAAAATGATAATCAATTAAAAGATATAGGTATTTTTTCAAATAAAGTAGCAGCACTTACAACTACAAAATTTGGAGCAATAAGTGCTTTACCGAATATAGAAGATGTGAACAATTCAGAATTAGAAGTTAGTTTCTCTTTAAACTAGATTAATACTAAAAGGCTATTATGAGTAAATTAAATTACTTTATAATAGCCTTTTAGTATTCTTATATTTACATAATCTTAACATTATTTACATTCACTTAACCAATTCATAATATTCATTTAACAAAATAATTGTAATATTAAATTGTAAAGATAAGGAATTAAACAATTTGAAATAAATTTTAAATTTAATGGAGGAATGTAATATGTTAAATAAGAGAGTAGCAACACTTTTAATAGGGACTATATTAATGGGATCATTAGCGGTAGGATGTGGTTCATCAGATAGTTCAAATTCAAACAAGATTACAATATCAGGATCAACATCAGTAGGACCAATAGTTGAAATATTAGGAGAAGATTTTGAAGCTAAAAATGAAGGTGTAAGTATAGAAGTTCAACAAATAGGTTCTTCAGCAGGTATAAAAAATGCTATAGATGGAACTTCACAAATAGGTATGGCATCAAGAGATTTAAAAGATGAAGAAAAGGCAGCAGGATTAAAAGAAACTCAAATAGCTATAGATGGAATAGCTGTTATAACTAATAAAAATAATACAGTAAAAGATTTAACTTTAGAGCAAGTAAAAGACATATATACAGGAAAAATAACTAACTGGAAAGAAGTTGGAGGAAATGATGCTCCTATAGTAGTTGTATCTAGAGAAGATGGTTCTGGAACTCGTGATGGATTCCAAGAAAATGTTGGATTCGAATCAGAAGAATTAACTAAGGATGCTCAAATAAGTGATGGTTCAGGAAATATAAAATCAATAGTTGAAGGAAATGAAAATGCAATAGGATATATTTCTTTTGGATATGTTGATGAAAATGTAAATGCATTAACTATAGATGGTGTTGAATTAAATGCTGAAAATGTAAAAAATGATAGCTATGCTATAGCGAGACCATTCTTATTTGTTAATAAAGAAGATGTAATAACTGAACAAGGTAAAAACTTCATAGATTTCATATTAAGTGAAGAAGGACAAAATGTAGTAGAAGAAAATGGATTTATAAGTGTAAACTAATATACATAAAGTACTATGCAATTAATATTGTATAGTACTTTTTTATATTTAAAGTAATTTACATTTTATCGTTTGTAATATACTCATTCAATTGGATTAAAAACTTAACATAAACTTAACTTTATAACATAAATCTAACATAAACCTAATATAGATTTAACTTTTAAAAGTTATTATTTAATTATAGAAAATTAATAGAATTAATTTAAAGGAGAGATTGATTTATGTTGGAAAAAACTCAATCAACAGAAATTGAGAATATATACAATAGGAATAAAAATAAAT
>ERZ1106952.817-NODE-817-length-11661-cov-15.637084_pt1 | contig 11661 bp, 12 predicted proteins | sample MGYA00403677_ERZ1106952 | MGnify/ENA primary metagenome ERZ1106952 (study PRJEB35170, sample SAMEA104062415) | human gut metagenome | biome: human gut; feature: human-associated habitat; material: faeces | place: Denmark | collected 2012-05-14 ...
TGTTCTGCGCTATAAGCTCAATAATTCCAATACATAATGATAAAGCGTATGGGTTGTCTGAACTCATACGCTTATTTTGTGCCATTACTTCCTTTTTGCGGATAGTGTCCATAAAGTTAGGTTACAACGGTAGGAGGGAACAAGCAAGCCGTACAAAAGTATATCCAAAACCAAGAGAAAGAGGATTTGATTTCAGCGCAAATCAGCATGGTGGAGTATTATGATCCGTTTGAGCAGTGGCTGAAATCAAATCTGAAGAAATAAAAAGACGGCTTGCTTGTGTGCGGTAGGCGAGTTGAAATCGGTGCTCAAACACCGTGCCGGTATTCTCGCCCTTTAGGGATTCTTAAAGTCCCCACTTTTAGTGGGGGATAGTTCTTCATTTCACGTTGATGCCCAGCGCGCGCAAAAACGCCGCCGCGTGGAGGGCGCTCACCGTCGCGCCGCGCAGCTCGTGCAAGTCCTGCGAAAGAGTGACGCCCGTAAGGTCGCAGTCGGTCAGATCGACGCCCCTGAACAGCGTTCCGTACAGTTCCGCCCGCGCGAGGCGGACTTTTTGCAGTTCCAGCCCTTTCAAGGTACAGTTTGCAAGAGACGCGTCGGCGAGGTCGCATTCAAAAAAACGCGCCGCGCGGAATTTCACCTCGCTGAAATTCGCGTAGGAAAAATTGCTCTGTTCGACGCGCGCGTCTGCAAAATACCCCTCCGAAAAGTCGGCTCCCATCCCTTTGCACCCGCAAAGAATTGCGCGGCGGAAGGATGCCCCGCGCAGAGTTGCGCCCGAAAAGTCGCAGTTTTCAAAAACCGTATCGCAAAAATCGGCACGGCGAAAGGAGGCGGAGGTGAATTTACAGCCGACAAACTTTACGCCCGCAAATTCAAGCCCCGCCAGATCGCGGCGGGCAAAATCGCAGGAATAGAACGCGGCGCTCTCCGTGCGCTCCTCCAATGCGGGCGCTGCATTTCTGTACTCATTGGGCTGCTGCGGCAGTTCGGGAGAAAGAATTTTCATGGTATCCATTATAGGCGCGAACAATCCGTTTGTCAAGGAGAGAAAGCCGTATCCCGGCAGGCGTCCGGGCGGGCATGTGTGCCTTTGCAGGGATATGCTGGCGCGTATTGTTGAGCGGGGGCGCCCCGCTTGCGTGGGTGTAACAGCCGAAATTCGCTCAGTTCTGGCTGTTGGCGCGGATGATCTCCGTTATGGTAACGTCGGGGTTGCGCCAGCGCGCGGCGCTCCTTTCGTTCGGCAGGTGAATGGCGCCCTGCGGGCAGGCGTGGATACAGGCGTAGCACGCTTCGCAGCTGTCCCCGAATTCGACCCGCTCGGCAACGGAGATGTTCGCGGCGGGGCAGACGTAGGTGCAAAGGCAGCAGCGGGTGCAGTTGCCGTTCACAACGAACGCCTTTGCGCTTCCGCCCTTGTCCTGCTCCCGCAAAAGCGGTTCGCAATAGGCGGAGAGCGCCTCGTCCTCGGCGGTTGCGGCGGGGATAAAGCGCTCGCGCGCCGCGATGTCGGCGGCGATCTGTTCCAGGCATTCCTCCGTCCGCTTTGTGGGCAGGCGGGCAACTTCCTCACCCATTTCAAAATAGGGCAGGCAGTTGTCCACCGAAAGAAGGGCGTTTATATAATCGAACCGAAGCCCCAACTCCTCCGCCGCTCTTTGCAGATGCGGCAGCGCCGCGCCCGTCGCATTGCCGTAGGTCGCCACGGCGAAGAAATAGTCCGCCTCGAATTTTGCATTTTGCAGAAATTCCCGCACCATCTTCGGCGGGTTCAGGCAGTACAGGGGGAACACGAACCCGATGGCGTCGTCGCGGTAAATTTTGTTTTCTTCATGGATCGCCTGCGGAATGGAAATCAGGGTTCCGCCGATCTTTTTGGCGGCGGCGAGACTGTTGCCCGTACCGGTAAAGTAAAATGTCAGCATTGGGTTGTTTCCTTTTTTCGTTCAGTATAGCATAGGGCGGTGCGGCGTGTCAAGGGGAACGGAAAACGGCGGGATTTTACGAGGCGGGAAGCGAGAACCCGGTCGGGCGGCGGGGATGCGACAGGTTGACTTTTTCCGCCGAAAAGTGTATGATAATGTCGAATATACAGGGTGCGCCGTACGCGCGCCCGAAACGGTGGTTTTTATGAAAAAGACGCTCTTGAAAAACTATGCAAAACTCATCGCGCGGGTGGGCGCGAACATTCAAAAGGGGCAGCGCGTCGTGATAACGGCGCAGCTCGACCAGCCGCAATTCGTCTGCACGCTCGTGGAGGAATGTTACCTTGCCGGCGCGGCGGACGTGCGCGTCGAGTGGCAGGATCAGCGGCTGGAAAAACTCGCGTCGAGGTTCGAAACGGTCAAGGAACTCGCCTCCGTTCCGTACTGGCAGGAGCAGAAGCTCGCATACAATGCAGAAACCCTTCCCGTCACCATCAAACTTCTCTCCGCCGACCCCGACGGCATGCGCGGCGCGGACAGGGAAAAACTGACTCTCGCCTCCATGGCACGGCTCGCCATTACCAAACCCTATTCCGACCGCATGACTAACCGCCACCAGTGGTGCGTGGCGGCGGTGCCCTCCGTCGGCTGGGCGAAAAAGATTTTCCCCGAAGAACGGGCAAATTCGGCGGTGGAGCGGCTTTGGGAGCTGATTCTGGAAACATCTCGCGCGGACGGAAAAGACCCGCTCACCGACTGGATGTGGCACAACCGCGCCCTGCGCGACAAGTGCGACAAGATCAACGCGCTCGGCCTTGCGTCCCTCGAATACAGGAGCGCGAACGGCACAAACCTCAAAGTCGGACTGATCGAAAAGGCGCAGTTCATCGCGGGCAAAAAGAGCACGGTCGACGGCAAGTATTTCAACCCGAACATCCCCACCGAGGAGTGCTTCACCACGCCCAAGCGCGGGCAGGCGGAGGGCATCGTCTATGCCGTCAAGCCGCTCTCCTACGGCGGCGAACTCATCGAGGATTTCTGGATTCGGTTCGAGGAGGGCAGGGCGGTCGCCTGCGGCGCCAAGAAAAATCAGGAATTGCTCGAAAAAATCATCCATATGGACGAGGGCGCGGCGTACCTGGGCGAGTGCGCGCTCGTGCCGTACGATTCGCCCGTCAACCGCACGGGCATCCTCTTCTACAATACGCTGTTCGACGAAAACGCCTGCTGCCACCTCGCGCTCGGCAGGGGGTACAGCAACACCATCGTCGGGTTTGAGAATTATACCAAATCGGATTTTGCCGAAATGGGCGTCAACGATTCGTCCGTACACGTCGATTTTATGGTCGGCGCGGAGGACTTGCAGATCACGGGCGTCACGAAAAAGGGCGAACGTGTGCCTGTTTTTGAGAACGGCACCTGGGCGGCGGCGCTCCGCTGATAGGAGGATACGATGCAGAAAACGGTTCTGATGAATTATGCGAAGTTGTTGGCGCGCGCGGGGCTGAACGTGCAGAAGGGGCAGGAGGTCATCATCTCCGCCGAGCTTGACCAACCCGAATTTGTTTCGCTCGTCGCGGAGGAATGCTACCGCGCGGGCGCGGCGAAGGTGCGCGTGGAGTGGGCGCACCAGCCGCTCGATAAAATTTCGGCAGAATACCGCTCGGAGGAGGTTCTGGGCGAGGTGCTCCCGTGGCAGGAGGAAAAGCTGCGCGAGGAGACGAAAACGCTGCCCGCGCGGCTGTACCTGGAAAGCAGCGACCCCGACGGCATGAGCGGCATCGACGAGGAAAAGTATTCCCGCGCGCGGCAGGCTCGGCTGAAAATCACCAAGCCATACCGCGACGAAATGGAGAACAATTACCAGTGGTGCATCGCGGCGGTCGCGGGCAGGAACTGGGCGAAAAAGGTGTTCCCGAAGGCGAACGCCGCGGCGGCGGAGGAAAAGCTGTGGGAGGCGATCTTAAAATGCTCCCGCGCCTACGAGGGCAACCCGCTCGCCAACTGGCAGGCGCACAACGAGGAGCTCGCCGCGCGGTGCGCGTATCTGAATAATCTGGGACTCGTATCCCTCGAATACAGGAGCTCCAACGGCACCGACCTCAAAGTCGGGCTGATGGAGCGGGGATTGTTCATGGGCGGCGGCGAAACCACGCTTGCGGGCGTGTATTTCAACCCGAATATCCCCTCGGAGGAGTGCTTCACCACGCCCATGCGCGGGCAGGCGGAGGGGATCGTGTATTCCACCAAGCCGCTCTCCTACCAGGGCAAGCTCATCCGCAATTTCTCTATCCGGTTCGAAGGGGGGCGGGCGGTCGAGGCGCACGCGGCTTCGGGCGAGGCGGCGCTCAAAAAGATGATCGCCATGGACGAGGGCGCGGCGTATCTGGGCGAGTGCGCGCTCGTGCCGTACGATTCGCCCATCAGCCGCAGCAAGACCCTCTTCTACAATACCCTGTTCGATGAAAACGCATCCTGCCACTTTGCGCTCGGCAGGGGATTCACCAACTGCGTGAAGGGTTACGAAAACTATTCGGACGAGCAGCTCAAGGCGATGGGGGTCAACGATTCGATGATCCACGTCGATTTCATGATCGGCACCGACGATCTGAACATCACGGGCGTTACCAAGAGCGGCGAGCGCGTTCCCATCTTCCGCGAGGGGAATTGGGCGTTTAAGGCGTAAGCGGCGGTTTTGTACAAAAAAAAGATCGGCAAAGGTTCTGCCGGTTCTGGAAAACAAAAGAAAGGGTTGTCTGATATGGAGCAAAATATTGCAGAAGAAAAGGCTGCGGAAGCCGCGCGGGAAAACGGCGCGCAGGGAAATGTCGTTCCGCCCGAAAACGGCTCGGCGGCAGAAATCACCGCGCAGGAAAACGGCGCGGGCGAAGGCGGTACGGGCGGGAAAAAGAAATTTTGGCACAAGGTTTGGAATTATGTCAAAGCGATCGTGCCGGGCGTTGCGCTGTGTGCGGTCATCGCCGTACCCGCATGGTTTTTGGGAAAGCTTGTCCCCGTCATCGGCAGTGCCGTATTTGCCATTGTCATCGGCATGATCATCGCCTTTTTCCGGCGTCCGAAATGGCTGGAAGGCGGCATCCGCTTCACCTCGAAAAAGGTGCTGCAGGGGAGCATCGTGTTCCTCGGATTCGGTATGAACTTTATAACCGTGCTGGAGGTCGGAGGGAACTCCGTTCTCATTATCCTCTCTACGATCGCAACGTCGCTCATTGTTTCCTTTGCGATGAGCAGGCTGCTCAAAGTCCCCGCCGGCACGGCAACGCTCGTCGGGGTCGGTTCGTCCATTTGCGGCGGCTCGGCGATCGCCGCGACGGCGCCCGTTATCCGCGCAAAGGACAGCGAAGTCGCCACATCCATCTCGGTGATCTTCCTCTTCAACGTTATTGCCGCATTCACCTTTCCCGCAATCGGTCAGGCGCTCGGCATGAGCGATACAGGGTTCGGCATGTGGGCGGGCACGGCGATCAACGATACTTCGTCCGTCGTGGCGGCAGGGCAGAGTTGGGAGAGCATCACGGGCAGGGATACGGCGCTGAACTATGCGACGATCGTCAAACTTACGCGCACGCTGGCGATCATCCCGATCACGCTCGCGCTGGCGGTGTGGCAGCTGATCCGGGCGCGCCGTGCGGCAAAGGCAGAGGGCGGCGAAGCGGGTGCTTTTACCTTCAGCTTTGTCAAAGTGTTCCCGTGGTTCGTGATCTTTTTCCTCCTTGCGGCGGTAGTGAATACCTGGCTGTTTCCCGCGGTCGGGGTAGGTTCAAACGTTTCGGGCGTATTGTCGGATGTCGGCAAGTTTATGATAACGCTCGCCATGGCGGCGATCGGGCTGAACACGAACGTTGTCAAACTGGTTCGCAGCGGCTGGAAACCCATTCTGCTGGGATTTACCTGTTGGGTGGCGATCGCCTGCGTAAGCATCGGCGTGCAGCTTGCTCTCGGTATGTGGTAAACTCCCTCGCAGTCGGTAAAGCGCATCCTGCTCGAGCGGGTCAGGTTTGTGTGGGATCGGCTCTCCTTCAAATATAAATCGAGCATCCGCAACATCTTCCGCTATAAAAAGCACCTCGTCATGACCGTCGTTCCCGTCGCCGGCTCCACGGCGCTCGCCTTTGCGGGCTTCGGGCTGTAGAACGTTTCCGAAGCGGTGGACGGCGGCACCTTCGCGGGATTTCAGGATTCGCTCAAACCCATCTCCTTCGTCGTCATCGCCTTCGCGCTTCTGCTGTGCGTGTTCGTCATCTACAATCTGACCAACATGAACATCGGGGAGCGTAAGCGCGAAATTGCCACGCTCGCCGTGCTCGGCTACCGTGGAAGGGAAATTCTCGGCTATATCTATCGGGAGATCATGATGATGGCGGCGGCGGGCGCCGCGTTCGGCGTGGGGCTGGGCTGTGCGCTGGTGCAATGCGTGTTGGTATACCTGGATTTCGGCTCCCTCGCCGACGTGCAGTGGTACTCGTATCTGGCGAGCTTTTTCCTCGTCTTGCTCTTCGCGGGCGTTACCGACCTTCTGATCAGCCGCAAAATTCTCCGCATCGACATGGCGGAATCGCTCAAGGCGAACGAATAAATTTTTTTCGCCCGAAAGCCAAACAAAAAAGCGCGCCGCAAAGGCGCGCTTTTTGTCACGGTTAAACGTACAGTTTTATTTTTTTGAAATGGCTGAAGAGTACGACGCACAGCACCGCGGCTGCGACATCGACGCCCATCGCCAGCCACGGCCCCGCGAACACGGAGAGGATGAGCACCGCGATGCCGAGCACCATGTTCCCGAAAATGACGATCATCATGGGGATGCTGTTTTTCACCGCCTGCGTTTCGTTCGTCCAATCGTATTTGGGGTATTTATAGTTCAGGAATATACCGAACAGCGCGGTGAACGCGGAATATAAGATCGCCGTCAGCAGCAGCGCCGCCCAGCCGAACACGCCCGCGCCCAGCTTTATCCCGAAAATTACGGAGAACACCAAACCTGCGGCGCAGTCGCACAGGAAGGTCGGAAACGCCTTCGCGAGCATTATCTGCCGCGCCGAAACGGGCAGGGAAAAGAGCAGTCCGCGCGAACTCCCTTCCAACGAGAGCGCCGAAGCGGCGGGGCAGGACATGCCGATAAAGAGCATCATAAATCCCGCGCCCATCGGCGCGAGCAGTGCCTTGAACGTTGCAATCTCCTCGGCCGGTATTTCAAAGACGGTTTGAAGGTCGATAAACGCCAGCGCAATGCCGAAGATAATGAGCAGCAGTGCTCCGCAAACCCCGTTCAGGAGGTAGCCCGAATGGGAGAACAGCCGTTTGAGCTCCTTTTTGGCGAGCGCGCCGAACGCGGAAGAGCTCTTCACGTCCTTCGCCTTGTATCCCGCGCGCGCCCCGCGGCTCAGAAGCGCGGTGTTGATTTTTTCGTAGAAGCACGCGACGATAACCACGAACAGAGCCGCCGCGGCGAGGGAGATGCCCGCAAAGGCGAACACGCCCCAAACGGCTCCCGAAAGGGTCATGTCTACGAGCAGGGCGGGGGGATAGATCTTTCCGACCAGCATCGCGAACAGGGCAGACATATCCGCCTCGCCGTTTGCGCTCGCGCTGAAGGAGAAGGAAAAACTCGCGATCATCACGCCGACGAACAGCGCGATGCCCAGAATGCTTTGCAGCAGGTTTTTAAACCGCATCCGCGCCGTCAGAGCGGCGATGAGAGTGCTCAACGCCGCGCTCACCGCCAGGGGGAGCAGGGGCGTCGTGAGTACGGAGAGAAGGATGGTTCCGAACGCGCCGATGGAAAATCCGTCGAAGATGAAATACACGACGGTCACGGGCACCGCCACCGCGAGCGCGAACGCGAGGTTCACGACGTACGAGCACAGCATCCGCGCCAGCACCACCTGCCAGCGGGGGATGGGCAGGCTCATCACCGTGTCGTGGTCTTTGGTCGCAAAGAGGATGGAACTGCCCTGGAACAGAGTAAACGCGAAGATGATGACGGAGGCGAGCGCCACGACGAGCGCGGGCAGGTTTTTGCCCAGCCCCTGCGCGCAGAACCCGACGGCGATCATGGCGGCGTAGAAGAGGATCACCGCCCCGACGACTGCGAGCGCGACGATGCCGCCCGCCGTTTTGCGCTTTTCCTTCGCGTCGCCCGAGTTCTTCGCGCGGTTGATTCCCGTAAGCCCCATCAGCTGAATTTTCAACAGGAGCGGCCATTTAGCGTGCATCGTTTTCGAGCACCTCCATGAATACCGATTCGAGACTCTCGTCGCCGCGCACGTCCTCGATGTTCCCGCTCGCGATCAGCTTGCCGCCCTTGATGATGGCGATCTTGTTGCACAGCTTTTCCGCCACGTCCAGAACGTGTGTGGAGAAGAAGATGGCGGAGCCCGCCGCGCACATCCGGCGGAACACCTCCTTGAGCTTGAACGCCGCCTCGGGGTCAAGCCCCACGAACGGCTCGTCGAGCACCATCAGCTTCGGCTCGTGCAGCAGCGCGCCGATGATGGCGAGCTTCTGCTTCATGCCGTGCGAATAGGCGGAAACGAGCGATCCTAAATCGCCCGCAATGCGGAACATGTCCGCGTATTTGTCGATGCGCTCCCTGCGCTTGTCGCGCGGCACCTCGTACACGTCGCCCATAAAGTTGAGGTATTGGATGCCCGTCAGGTATTCGTACAGATCGGGGTTGTCGGGGATGTACGCCGTCAGCGATTTGCACAGAACGGGCTTTTCCTTTACGGAATTGCCGTCGATGAAAATTTCGCCTTCGTCGAAACCGAGGATGCCCGTCACCGCGCGCAGTGTGGTCGTCTTGCCCGCGCCGTTCTGCCCGATGAACCCGTAAATGTCGCCCGCGCACACGTCGAGCGACAAATCGTCCACCGCCACCTTCGCGCCGTAGCGCTTGGTGAGGTGCCTGATCTCCAAAACTTTGTTGTCCATAAAATCTCCTGTCTTTCGCCGCCCGCCCTTCGGCGCCGCGGTTTCTCCTATCATAGTATCACACGCGCGTATGCTTGTCAACCGTATTGAACAAACTCATGTCTGCGCATAAAAGTGCTTTGCCGCTTATATTTGCACAAAATATACCATATCGGGATATTTTTGTTTTTATAAGGTGGTATAATAAAGTCAATAAAACAGCGAGGTGTTCTTATGCGTTTGAGGGAATTGCGAAAGGGCAGGGGGATGACACAACAAAAACTTGCATCCGAATTGAGCATGACGCAAAAAAGAATCAGTCACTATGAAATCGGTGACCATGAGCCGAATTTTGTTGCTCTCATTAAAATTGCCGACTATTTCGACGTATCCGTCGATTATCTGCTGGGGCGCACGGACAACCCGAAGGTCAACCGATAGGGCAATATTGCAAGGAAAAGAAAAAGACCGCGGCAAACGATTGCCGCGGCTTTCATTTTGCGGTATAATGATACGGAAAGAAAAGCGGAGGATATGCCGATGAAATATGTAGCGGTAGGCAATTACAAACTCCCCGCAATCGCGGTGGGGTGCATGGGGCTTGCGGGCGCCGAAGAAAAACAGCAGCGGGATTTCGTTTCCGCCGCGCTCGGTGCGGGCTTGAACTTTTTCGACCATGCGGACATCTACGGCGGCGGCGAGTGCGAAAGCGCGTTCGGGAGGGCGGTCAAGGCGCTGAAGATTCCGCGCGAAAAGCTCGTTTTGCAGTCCAAATGCGGCATCGTGCCCGGAAAAATGTATGATTTTTCCAAGGAGCACATCGTGGAATCGGTGAACGGCTCGCTCGAACGGCTTGGCACCGACTATCTCGATCTGCTCCTGCTGCACCGCCCCGACCCGCTGTTCGAGCCGGACGAGGTGGCGGAAGCGTTCGACGAATTGGAGGGCGCGGGCAAGGTGCGCGCGTTCGGCGTTTCCAATATGCACCCGTATCAGATTGAGCTGTTAAAGAGCCGCATCGGGCAGGCGATCGTCGCCGACCAACTGCAATTTTCGGCGGCGCACGCGGGCATGGTCTCCTGCGGCATGGAGGTCAACATGCTCACCGCGGGCGCTCCCTCGTACGACGGGTATATTCTGGATTACTGCCGTTTGAAGGAAATTGCCGTGCAGGCGTGGTCGCCTTTCCGCTACGGGTTTTTCGAGGGCGTCTTTTTGGACGACCCGAAATTTGAAAAGCTGAACGGGGTGCTCGCGCGCCTCGGCGAAAAGTACGGCGTTTCCAAATCGGCAATCGCGGCGGCGTGGATTTTGCGCCACCCCGCGAAGATGCAGGTCGTCACGGGCACGTCGAAGGCGGCGCGCCTGTTGGAGATCGCGGCGGGCGCAGACGTCGTTCTCACCCGCGAGGAATGGTACGAAGTTTACCTCTCCGCAGGCTACATGCTGCCGTAGTTTTACAAGGACGTATTCGAGAAAACAGGACAAAAAGGAGAATACTATGCGTTTGGTCGTTGCGAGCGGCAACAAGGGAAAGCTGCGCGAAATTGCAGAGATATTGAAGGATTACGACGTCGTTTCCATGCAGGCGGCTGGGTTTGCGGGCGACGTGGAGGAAACGGGCAAGACGTTCGAGGAAAACGCGCTCATCAAGGCGCGGGCGGTGTGCAAAGCATTGAATTTGCCCGCCCTGGCGGACGATTCGGGGCTGTGCGTGGACGCCCTGGGCGGCGCGCCCGGCGTGTACAGCGCGCGCTTCTGCGGCCGCCACGGCGACGACGCGGCGAATAACCGCCTGTTGCTCGAAAAATTGCAGAACGTACCCGACGGGGAGCGGGGTGCGTACTTTGAAAGCTGCGTCGCCGTGTGCTTCCCTGACGGGCGGGAAGTGACCGCTTCTGGCAGGACGTACGGCAAAATTCTGCACCGCGAAGAAGGGGAGGGCGGCTTCGGCTACGATCCGCTGTTTTTCAGCAGTGAGCTGGGCAAGAGCTTCGGGCTGGCTTCGGCGGAGGAGAAGAACGCCGTTTCCCACCGCGGCAAGGCGCTCAGAGCCCTCGCGGAGAAATTGAAAGAGCTATGAAGACGTTCGTCATCCTCTCCGATACCCACCGCAACACAAAGCCGCTGGATAAAATCGCGACGGTGCTCGCCGAGTGCGACTATATCATTCATCTTGGAGACATGGCGGGCGACGCGCGCGAACTCATGCGCGACTACCCCGAAAAGACGTACGTCATTGCGGGGAACAACGATTTTTGGGGCGGCGAAAGCGAAATCGTGCTCGACGCGGAAGGGCGGCGCATCTTCGCCTGCCACGGCCACCGCTACGGGGTGAAGGGGAGCACCGAAAACCTCGTACGGGCGGCGAAGGAGCGGCTGTGCGACATCGCGCTCTACGGTCACACCCACATCCCCGACGTGCATGAGGAAGAAGGAGTTTTGGTCATCAACCCCGGCTGCATGACGCTGTATTCCCCGCGCAAGACCTATTGCTATCTTGTAATCGCGGGTAAAAAGGCGGTGCCGACCATCGTCGATCTGTGATAAATCGGTGTTTTTTCGTTCCGCTTTATCGAATAATTGTTAAAGCAAACAAGTATAGCGGGCGGGAGTTTCTCCGCGTGGGCGAAAATTATATAAAAAAATAAATTTTCGGAAAAAGCCCCCGAAATCGTTTTACTTTTTTTAAAAATAATGTATAATAGATTATGCTGTTTTACAGGGAAACCGTACAGGCAGCAACGAGGTGTAGCGCAGTTTGGTAGCGCGCTTGGTTAGGGACCAAGAGGTCGTGGGT
>ERZ1106952.818-NODE-818-length-11658-cov-4.048005_pt1 | contig 11658 bp, 3 predicted proteins | sample MGYA00403677_ERZ1106952 | MGnify/ENA primary metagenome ERZ1106952 (study PRJEB35170, sample SAMEA104062415) | human gut metagenome | biome: human gut; feature: human-associated habitat; material: faeces | place: Denmark | collected 2012-05-14 ...
CCGAAAGTGATTGGGAGAAGTACCGCGAAAAGAACATCGCCACCATCTTTCAGGACTTCAATATCATAGAAAACCTCACCGTTCTGGAAAACGTGGAGCTTGCGCTCCTTCGTTTGGACGACAAAAAGGAACGCCGGAGAAGAGCAAAGGAACTTATCGCCCGCGTGGGGCTTACCGAGCAGATGAACAGGCGTGGAAGCAAACTTTCTGGCGGCGAAAAACAGAGAACGGTCATAGCCCGCGCGCTCGCAAAGGACGCGCCCATCATTCTCGCAGACGAGCCGACGGGCAACCTCGACGTCAAGGCGAGCAAAGAAGTGGCGGCGCTTTTGAAAGAGGTGAGCCGCGATAAACTTGTCATCGTCGTCACGCACAACCCCGAATTTTTCAAGCAGTACGCCACGCGCCGCGTGCGCATCTATGACGGCAGCGTGAGCGAGGATAAACAGATCGAACCTCCCGCGCCGTATTCCGGGAGCGAACAGACGGAACAGATAGCCGTAAATCGTTTTCATGACATAAAAAATATTTTACATATCGGAGTGCTTAATTACAAAAGCCGTCCGAAATTTACGTTAATGCTATCATTTGCGTTACTGGTATGCGCGGTAACATTGTTTATCGGTATGTCACTATTTTCGCAATATCTGATAGCGCCTATAACAACAACATTGGATACACAGCCTATTGAAGGTAAAGTGCTTGTTTCAGGACATGGAGAAAATATAACGGAAGATGAATTGGATAAGATAGCCGGGGAAACGAGAGCGGGCTATATATTGATTGACAGGCAGTTGTCGGAATTTACCGTTCCTATTCCAAAGAGCGGAGGAATGTTGTCCGACTACACTGTTACATGTTTGTATGCTCCATATCGCCATAACTTGCAGTCTGATCAAGCAGTTTTGGTTATACCCATATGGGCAGAACAAGATGCGTCTGCAATCGCAGAGGTGTTTCTTGATGCCGGTGTTGGAATAGAGAACATTGCGATTGAAAAGACATACAGTAATTCAAACGTATTGCTATATCTTGCTCATGATACTTTGGTCAATGAGGGGAGCAGGCTTCGGGCAATCAATTCGACAATAATGTTCGACGATAACAGTGCAACGGTTTATTCGTTCGAGTTAAATGCAGAACTGTCGGAAGGTCAGGTCAATCTTGTCAATTCAAATTATTACAATGTGATGAATATGCAAATCGTATTTTCGATAGCGTCAAATCGGATTTATACGGTTGCAAGCGATACGCTGAAAAACGAAGATGTGAGCGGCTTGATCGTACAATTATCGTCAGCCGATTATGAGAGTATTTTTGCACCGACGGAAAGCGGCGCACAGGCGTGTTTGTATTTTGAAAACAATAAAGCGGCACAGGCTGCGTTGGATATGATGCCGGAGGGGTACAGTGGTGTTCTATCCTCAACTGCTGTCTATGTGAACAATGCCGGAGAAGTGTTTATTACAGATTTGCTTTGGTATGCGGTAATGATAGCTGCCGGCGTGGTATTTGCGCTGTTGATCAGCATGATATTTATGCGCAGTGTCCGTATATACGCAACGGATTTTGCGGTGTATCGTACTTTGGGTATTTCCTCGAAGGTGTCATCGCGGTCACTATATGTACAGATGGTATTGATATTCTTACCGACAATAGTGTTATTGCCGATCATATCATTGATAGCGACGGTAATTCCCGGAAGCGGTATGGCGTTTATCGGTGCGTTTGAATGGTTCTTTATAGAATTGATCCTTTTGATAATCGTTGAACTTGTGGCATTAGGGTTTAATCGTAGTTTGAAAGGTACATCTATTCGAAAATCGCTCAAGCGTGGCAGCAAGTGAGGTGGGTATGATACAGGTCGAGAATATAAAAAAAGTATTCAATGCTCACTCCCGCAATCGAAACGAGGTTTTGAAAGGGGTATCGTTTGAGTTACCTGACAAGGGATTGATTGCCATTTTCGGAAAGAGTGGCAGCGGTAAGACTACGCTTCTCAATATCATGGGCGGCTTGGATGTCCAAAGCAGCGGAACAATTTATATTGATGGAGAAAGTACGACTGGAGCGAGAGACAGAATCCGCAATTTGCGTACAGGCTTCATTTTTCAGAACTATTACTTGGAACGCGGTTGTACGGTTTCTGAAATCATGCGCAATGCAATGCTCGTTGCCGGTTATCACGATGAAAAAGTAATCGAAGAACGAGCAAAGGAAGCGCTTGCGCTTGTAGATATGGAGAGATATAAAAATAAACTCTCCGATGCTCTGTCCGGAGGTCAGCAGCAGAGAGTAGCTATTGCCCGTGCTCTTATAAAAGGTAGCGACATAATATTTGCGGATGAGCCTACCGGGAATCTCGATGCGGAGAATACGATCAAGGTAATGGATATTCTTAAAGAAATATCTCGCAGTAAACTTGTCGTGTTGGTGACGCATGAGGTGTCTTTGATCAAACGATATGCAGACAGTTATATTAAGCTGGTCGATGGCAGGTTATCCGAAGATTGTAGCATAGATGAAGAACTTGCAGGGTTGCCGAGCGGGGACAATTATGGCTTGCCGAGTATGAATACCGAGACTGTTAATTCATCCTCATCGGAGAGTGTTCAGGGTAGAAACGCGGTAAGTGAAAGCGTAACGGAACGGCGGCGAACGGGGCGGTTATTTCACTTCGGTAATATCATTCGTGTATTGCGCAAGAACAAGGAGAAAGGCAGCTCATTAGCGACAATTATTAAACGTGTATTTATTTTCGCTATGGCGGTCGTAATCGGCTTGTTTTCTCTCGGACTCTTCAATGTTTATGCTGCGGAAGCAGATGTGAGAAAAACAGATGAAAATTCGTTTTATCTGTCAATGACGACAGATATTTATAGGGATATTCGCCGGCTTGACAACAGTTTGTATGAAGATATAGATTTCTTTGCATTGCACAGACAGACGGGTGACTTCTCTTATTCAAATGTTGCGTCTCTTTCAGGGATACGGGTTTCATACTCGCCTTCTTCTATTACAGAGCAAACGGAGTCTATGCTGGAATATGGAGAAATGCCGCAAGAAGGAGAGGTTCTGATTTCCCGCACGCTGGCTGAAACATTAAAAAACGAGATTTCGGTTGACAGTTTGAGCAATGACCGTTCGTTATTATATTTTTACTTTGAAGATGAATGGGGGATTAGCGGGATCGTATCGGGCGATGAGCCGATAATTTGGTTTAATCGGTCGGACTATGTGAATTTTTTGGGTGTGTTCAGCCAACTTTCAATAACAGACCGTAACGGGCAATTTATCAGTTCCGGTTATACCGCCAACACCTTTGAAGCGGAAATCTGTTTGACCGACGGAAGTGTTGCTCTTAATGAAGGCGAAGTTGTATTGGAAGTAAACCGTAATTCGCTGTATATGATGATGGATGATGTATCGCAGGCAGATTATTTTGCCGCATCGGTGAACAGCTATCTATCGCGTAATGGCGCGTCCGATGCGTTTGCGATAGGGGACAGCATGCTGTATATTCGGCGGATAAATATTTCCCGTGGAATGGACGTCGATATGCGTATCTATGTTACACAGCAGGTGCTTGACAATATATTCGTCTATCTTGCTCCAAATCCCGATAATGTTGAGACAAGTGCTGCAAACAGGAATGAAGAGTTCTATTTTGCGGTAGCAACGGATGGTGGGACGCAGAAGACGGAGTTGTCGTCATTATTGCGTGACCGTGGAATTACACCGACCGATTTATCGGCTATTCAAGCAGCTGAAACGCAGGAATTAAAAAGTGAAGCGGCAGCACCCTTACTGATTTATGCCATTGTAATCATCCTATTGTTGCTCATCTATTATTTTATGGAAAAATCGGAGAGTATTCAGAACAGCCGCGATTACGGTGTGTTCAGGGCAATTGGTGTAAACAGAGGCAATCTGCTATTCCGCGAATGGCTTACGTCGGTGATACGCAATATCTTCCCGTACTTTATATCATTCGTTATTTGCACGATAGTGATAGGAGCCATGCTTGCTCTTTCGGGGTTGGCATACGGTATATTTGTGGCTATTGCGGCGGCGTTGTTTGTTACCGGGGCTGCAATGATGACATTGATTTCGATCATACCTTATCTGTTTGTCCTTTGGCAGACTCCCGCACAGATTCTGTCCAGATATGATATATAAGGTGTCGTCGCGGATTAAAACAGGGAATAACTGCGAAAGCGGTTTTTCACAAATAAATATTTTATAAAGGAGTAGCAACTTATGGCAAAATTGAGAAGCAAAGCAGTAATTATACTTGCGGCTATCATGTTTTTCGCTGTCGGTATGTTCGTTTTCACTGCTTGTAACAGCGGGAGCGATTATACTGTGACCTTTATGGTTCAGGACAGCGAGACCGGGGAATGGGGACAATATGATACGGCTACGTCTGTGGACGGGCGTGTGACATTGCCGTCTAATCCCACGAAAGATGATTATGTGTTCCGTAATTGGTACGAAACGCAAGACGGGACAGGTGATCCCTTTACCGGAGAAAACGTGGACGGAGATATGACCGTTTATGCGTATTTTGCTCCTGTTCTGGTAGATATACACCTGAACAATAAAGATCCGCAGGAAGCACGTCTTGAACAATTGCAGGAGCTTACCGAACAGTACACCGCGGAGGCTCTTTCGATGGGCTTGACTTTTGACGGGTGGTACACAAATGCTGCCTGCACGGAAAGTTATGATAATGTCAATGACGATGTTACCGACCTTTACGGCAGATACATGGCGGAAATTACGTTCAATAACGGGTATGAGGATGTAACGTCGCAGCGCGTAGTAGCAGGAAGCGGTGCAACTGCGCCTTCTGCTACGGAAATTGCCAATAGTTATCCCTATATGGATAGTGAGGATATGACATTCACGAATAGTGAAGGCAATGTCGTTGACTTTACTTCCGCAACATTTAACACGAATACGACGATCACTGTTATGTGGAAGTCTCCAAACTTGCAGTATTCGGAAATCGAAGGACAGGCGGGAAATTATGAAGCTACGTTCGATTTTTACTCTGTATATGATATAGCAGGGAATTGGCCCGCAATTTCTATTCTTTCCAACAATGTCACGGTTGATGATAATGGAACTAAAGGAGAGGTGAAAGCGGTTTCTTATTCGGGGATGTCCGCTTTCCCGAATGTAAAAGTCTTAATGTTTGCAGACGGAATTGAATATATTACAGGATTTCAGGGCGAGAGCAATACACAAGTCGAGAGAATTGATTTGCCCGATACATTAACGGTGTTGGAAGGTGCCTTTGGTTCAATGCCTTCTCTCAGCGGAGTAACTCTTCCCGAAGGATTAAGAGTTATTATTGATTCATTTTGGGCAAATACATATGAAAACTTCCTTAGTCAAGGGACAGGAGGTGATTGGGTAGATAAAGTAGGTTACGACTTTGAAATAGCCGTTCCTGACAGTGTGGTTAATCTTTCAAATGTACCCACAAATCTCACGTTTTCCGCAAATTCCTGCTTTGTGAAAGAAGGAGAAGGGCTTGATACGGTAATTTATAAAAACGAGGATGATGGATCTAAAACATTAATTGCTTATTATAATATTGTAAATAATGGCGTACAAATTTCCAAAGGTTATGCGGCAATACAAGTAGGCATATTCCATGATTTCTATTTGGATTACCTTTCATTACCTTCCACTTGGACATCTGTATCTTATAATGAAGCCTATAATGCGATAGATGGTGATGGAGACTTGCTTTATCCATATTATACGGGCGAATGGTTGTATAATTCGGCAAATGCAAACAGGTTCACTACATCTCAGTCTTTGGCCTATACGATTTTCGATGCTCTCGAAAGAGCTGAACTTGTTGTCTCACATACCTCTGCTTATCCTTCCGGAATGGGAATGTATGTTCTTTGCGGCTATGATTCTACGTTTAATATGTATATGCCGTGCATGCAGTATCAGATGATGAATCAAAATGTAGTGTATGCGCCGTATATCGAAAGTGGAAATGCTACGGTTACTGTCGAATCTTACAACACTGTAACACAGCAGGCAGATGAGAGTTTCACAATGACTATTGCCGCAGGTGAAACGGTCAGCGAAGCCGATCTTTCCGAGGCGATTGCGAAGCAGTTAGGCTTTGATGGGGCAGAAGGCATAACTATTGTAGCTTGCAGACAGCTCGGTTTTGATTATGATTATACTTCTGCCGTTAATTGCAATTTGTATTTAACCGTCGAATATAGTCTTGATATTTTGGGTTTCAAGTATGAATTGAATGAAGAAGAAACAGGTTATATCGTAACGGATTTTGATGCAACGACAGCAATGCAGACAGATAGTGGCTATATCGTGAATATTCCAAATGAAATTGATGGAATTCCCGTGCTTGAAATCAGCGATGGGGCATTTGAGAACGAGCAGCAAATTTACATGGTATATATCGGTTCGAATGTTGTGCGTATTGGGAACAGGGCTTTTGCTAATACCCCGTATCTGACATCCGTACAGGTGGCCTCCGGTGCACTTTCGGTAATCGGAGAAAGTGCTTTTGAAAATGCAGGCAGCAGATACGACGCCAACAGCGGGAAGTATGTTGCTAATCAAACTTTGACCATGCAAATTCCGTTAGAAACTCTTATTGATATACAGCCTTATGCCTTCAAATCTGTGGCAATAGCGGCATTTACGCCTGTTGCCGGAGAAGAAGATCGCATTATAAATGATTATAATGGTAATCTTTATGACGACCTAACGGTAGGTGAATATTACTATGACCGCTACATGCAAGGAAATGGATTTATTGCTATTTTGAAATATGTAGGGCAGACAGAAACAGGCAGTCCTAAAAATATAGATGGTAGCGACATTGCAGGAGCGGATACTTATAAAATTTACGATTTTGATTTTGTCGCTCTTGCGGCGGGATATAGCAATGCACAGACACGCCAAACTTCACCTGTAGAATTTGGACGTTCGTTCATCGGCTATGGATCTACAGTAGATTGGGTAGCACGTTATCGAATCTTGGAAGGCTCTGTTTATTATCTTGATGATAGTTGGGGTGGAGGCATTATTTTTGGCATCGTTTCCGGAGTAGAAGAAAATGCCTTTACTGATTGTGATTTGGACAGCATTGGGTTCCATTGGCATGCCGATGAGAGCGATTGCTGGATCGACAGCAGTTTGATAACGACAGACAGCAGAGAAATTTTTACTGATGGTTGGTTCAATGGTATTCATTCTACAGATGATGAGTATGCGGCATTGAGTGAAAAATTAGCGTCTGCAAGCCGTGATACATCAGCACTGGTCGGAATGTGGCAGTAAGGTTTTTGCTTACCTTCCCCGTATAAACGGGGAAGGTAAGACTAAATTTTAATAAGAGATGAGTATTATGAAGAAAACAAGGCGAATTGTTTTTATGTTGGCAATCGTGTTTATGGCATGCTCTTTTTTGACGGCATGTACATCAAGGGCAGATAATCCTATTGATATAATACGCGATGCATACGGCGATACTGAATATAGTATATCGTTTAATTCAGAGGGGATGGATGAGGTTATTGAATCAGTGCAATATACTGCCAATAGTATTCCTAAATTACCGACACCTACAAGGCTTGGCTACATTTTTGAGGGGTGGTATTTTGATAGAGAATATACTTTGCCTTATTCTGATACATATCTCTTATTATATATGTGCGACGTAACATTATACGCAAAATGGTCCCAAGAGGAGATGGTTCAGTCAGGCATATACGAAATAAGTTTTTCAGCCTCGATTGTAGAAGGATCGGAGCGTAATAAGGGTGCGTTAGTTGATGAATACGGCTATGTTGATTTTTGCGATGCAATTATTGAGGAAGAAACGTATATAGAGAAAGCAGGCGATGATATCTTTTTGAAGTTACAATATGATGCTGGTTATGTTGTTCCTCTTACAAGCGCGCCTGTTTATAGCGTCTCTGTTAATTCTCCATATTCTGTAAAATTATCTTCAGAAAATACCATTGATTCGGCTGCCGATACAACTAAGACGCTGTATTTTGATATTGCAGAATATATCGAAGATACAAACATGAATGAGCCTATCTATTTTACGGTAACAGCTTATAACTGGGAAACGGAAGGATTAACGGTGGCTCAACGTGCTCAAACGAATATTACATATACTGTTGAATTCCAAATTACAGAATTTGCCGGCTTTTCACAGTCATATGTCAATACTGACACGCAAATGGACGATGGTTACTATTTAGTAGAATCTTATTATACGAGCATTGGCGGAGATGAGTCAATGGGAAATTCATTCAATCCCGTTTATTCATATCTTGCAGTTGAGGATGGAAATTATACACTTATAAAGCCTTTCTCCCCGTATATCGGAATGATGAGTGATACTGAAAATTTTACGCAGAACATTTCTAATTTTTTTGATAGAGGAACGGCTTTTTCTGCCATACAATTATGGTATGGAGTAACGCTTCCAAGCAATGGTACAACAAATATTGATGTTGAATATTTGCCCGATTATTACAATGGCGGAGTATATGGTGAGTATGCAATAGAGTATCATGCCGACACAGGAAGATTTTATTCGATTTATGACTTCGGGGATACACTCTATTCTGCTTTACATGTTAATGCAGCTATTTCGGGTTATATGGAATATACCGGTTCAATCGGTTGGGTAGATCTCATAGTTACCCTCGATCTTGATCATGTTCTTCGCTTGGCGGAGATAGATTATGAACCATTGGAAGGGGATGCGTATCAGTATGCAGACGAAGTGCAATTCTATGCAGGGAATTTATCGGACTTAAACGAGTATAATCTTACTTATGACGCAGTAGAGCAGTATGGATTAAGCACGGATTATATAAACTTTTTTTGGTCAGCGAAAAGCGCAACATCGTCTTATTCAGATCGCATAATTCATAGTTCGCGGATTTCATTTTCGGCACAAGATGATACAGCTGGAGTTGCTACTTCCGATTCTCGTTATAGAATTGCGCACTTTAATGTTGTATCTGAAATATACGGGTATAACTGTTTAAGCGATGATTTGCTTTTTGCCGATATAACGACAGCAGGTACATTTGGCGGAGTATCTCTGCGGAACACGAAGCAGATAATAACTGGCAAATCCGAAGGAATACATCAGGGGGAGCAAGTCAATATAGCAGAGTTATATAAAGAAAAAGTTGATCCGTCTTTTACGGGGATAATTGGTGCAACCGGGAGTGAAGTAACATATGCGGCATATGCCGTTGTAAATGGCAAGCCTGATTATAGTTCGCTGATAACAATAAACGGTAACGCATTTGAATTCTCGCAAGATATTGCTATTGTTTTTCACTCGAAAAAATCCGGAGGACAAAATGTAACAGCAGTAATATTACAGGAAGAACAGGAACCGGATATATCCATACGGGCAGGCTCCTATGATGAGCAAGGGCAATACATAATCGGAGATACTGTTCCGTTCCCGATTTTAACTTATTCATGGTTTGGGCAAACGACAACTCTGTATGACAAATACTATTTGACGAGTCAAAATTCAGATGGCGTTAATCCTATATATGCGGGTATTTATACTGTAAATACAAGTGCAACAGGAAATGATTCGTATTCGCTTTCGTATATTTCGGTTGAACAGACGACATTTCAAATGAGTTCCGAAAACATGAGTATTGTTTATGTGCTTGAAAACAAATTCGGTGAAATAAGGTGTATCTATTATGAATATAGTGCTGCACAGCAAGGAAATTGGCAAGTAACTTTGGATGACTCCGTTCTTGCAAGCGGGCTTGTAACATATGGCGATGCCGGAGACAGAAATGCTATTTCGGCTAACGATACTAATGCTGAAGTAATAGGACAGGAAGATATTGCTTCAATATTAGAACGCAATTATGTATTGTATGTCGGTAGTAGCGAAATTCCCTTAAAATTTACCTCTTATACAATAAAAACAAGAGAAACAAGTATGTCTTCCGGGCAGACGGAAACTGCATATGATAGCATATCAGATGCTATTGAAGAATATCCGTATGTATTCATTGAACTGAATTATACAAGTGAGTTCGGAGACAGATATGCAGAGAAATTTATTTGCGGAGTAACTTTTTACGGGAAGTCGGAGTTGTCAATTTTTAATCACGATACCATTTTTACCGGAGTTGCTTATACGGAAAATGTGCCTCAGATTTTAAGTTCCGATTCTCTGTTTATCGCTAATGGCAGTGCCGGAGCGAGGAGAATTGACGGTTACACTGAAACTTTGTCCGGAATCAGCTCATCTTCGGGAAGCATAACGTTTAATAATACGGGAACATACAGAGTATTTTACACATATACCTTCGGGTACGATGAAAACGGAGATAAAGTGTTTGCCGGATATGAGACTGTTACAATAACGTTTTCACGAGTTGTAGAAGTGCATGATGGTGCCGGAATGGTAACGATTGTTTATCATACTGACGAGGATCATCCTTTTGTCGATACGTTTGGAGGAGGAACAAGTTATAGTGTAAATTATAATTTAGGAACAAGTACATTGGTTAATCTGATAGGTGATCAATATTTTGTAACCACTTCAGATCGTTTATATGGGTGGACGATTGATGAAAAATACACATATCGTGATAGCGAATTTATTTTTGCCAGCGGACAAAGTGTAGAATATCTTTCTTCCTTCGGCGCTTTAGAGATACATTTATATCCTATTTGGGATAAGGGGTTAATCGTTAGCGCCGAATTAAGTACCGAGATTGAAAATGTGTCGGTTGTCAACGTTACAACAGGCACAAACACAGAACTTATCTATTTAAGTACAACTGGTTTGAATCGCGGCAAGTTTGTCATATCTTTAAGCTCTTTTCAGGTCGCAAATTTACCTGCTGGCTATGAATTGGTGGGGTGGACGATCAACGGAGAGTTCGTTCCACAAGCCAACATAGCAACTTATTCCTATGTCACACTTGATGATACTCCCATTACGATTACGGCAGAAATACGACAAATATATTCGGTAACATTTATTGTTGACAGGACATATTCTACAACATTCTTCCAACCGACAACAGCTTATGAAGGGGAATATGTCTCTCTGCCGTGGGCAGTAACTCTAAACGATCCGGAAAATTATCGTCTTGTCGGCTGGAATGTGATGATAGATGGCGAATATGTTATGGAAGGTGAAGAATATCTGCTAATAGAGGATGTTTCAGATTATGCGATCAATGGCAATGTAACCTTTATCGCGGTTTTCGGCCCTATAGGTGAATGATATGGCAAAAGTCAGAAAGTTCAAGATAACGGTGCTTGCCGTGCTGGGAATATGCCTCATAATGCTTGCCGCCCTTATGGGCGGCGGGCTTACGGCATATGCGGAAAGCCCTATTGCAAGTTCGGACGGCGTGTATTCCGTTCCCGTCAATTTAAGCGGACTTGCAATGGGTGCGGATAATTTTTCGTCCTCGGCAACCGTCGAAAAGAGCGGCGAAAACTACTACATGACGTTTGGACACAGTTCGTCCATATCGGACATGGTTCTGGAAAGCGGCAATATGCAGACGGGCTACACCGTGCGGACGGAGAACGGCTGGACATATTACACCTATACCATGTCCGCACAAA
>ERZ1106952.822-NODE-822-length-11592-cov-10.876484_pt1 | contig 11592 bp, 6 predicted proteins | sample MGYA00403677_ERZ1106952 | MGnify/ENA primary metagenome ERZ1106952 (study PRJEB35170, sample SAMEA104062415) | human gut metagenome | biome: human gut; feature: human-associated habitat; material: faeces | place: Denmark | collected 2012-05-14 ...
TACTGATTGATTTCCCATTGTGCTTTAACCGTTATATTCTCCGCCGGCATGGTTTTGGGGATTTCCTTATCCCAGCCCTTAAAGGTGTAACCTTTTCTTGTCGGGCTGTCAGGGGCGGTAATTTCTGTACCGTAGTCCTGTGTAATGGGTGCAATTTCACTTCCGCCGTTGGTATCAAAGGTTATTGTGTATTTATTCGTATTCCACACGGGATAGAGCGTCAGCGCCTCGTTTTTGGTATAAACGTCTTCAAAGCCATACACCTTTTCGCCGCCGTCAACGGTTGACCAGCCTACTTGCGTGTAGCCCGCGCGGGTGAACAAAGCGCCGCGCAGGGTAAGAATATTGTTGTGGGGTTTCATATCCGTCACTGCACTGCCGGTGCCGTATGTGCCGGGGAGGTAAATCACCTCATAGTCGCCAGTGATCGAAAGCATGGAAACATCGGCAGGTACGGTATCGCCGGGTTTATAGCAGTTCCCATTTTCATCCGTCCAATACAGCTGCGCGTCTTCCGAAATGCCGTCCGGGCGGGGCAGTCCCTCGGCAGAGGGTGCAGTAAAGCTCTCGCCGTTTTTCACAATGATTTGAATATCCTCGGAGCTGCCGCCGAGCGTTCCACCGCCAAGGTCAAGGGTAACGACCTTCAGTCCGTCAGAACCCAGTGTGTCAGGGTTCAGGACTTCAAGGACAGGGCGGAAACCGACGCTCGGGTCGGAGTACGTAGCATCGCAGTTGATCCAGAAGCGGGGCGAAGCGCACCCGCGAACCGCACGGCGCGACGCGTTGCGAGAAACAGTATCCTGTCCCCACAAATACAAATACATATCATTCCAGTTTTGGATATATCCGCTGTTCTTATTCAGCATCGTGTCCCATTCGTTGCTTTGGGGTACGCCGCGTTCGGAATTGCCCAAACCTATAAAGTTACTTCCCACAGACGGTGCGCGCAGGGTATAGTCCACGCCGCCGCTGGCATAATCTTTGCCGAAAATCAGACTTTTCGTATTTAAGTCATCCCAGCTTACCGTATGCGTTACGACATAGTCCGCAATGAATAGGCTGTGAGCGTATTTGTTCTGCTGTGCATATTCCTCGGTGGTCGCCATCGCAGACGTGAGCTTGTAGGCTTCTATTGTTCCCGCATAGGTAAAGGGAACATAGTGCAGCGTCGTATCCGGCAGAGAAACTGCTCCAAATGGGTTTCCGCTGTTTGCTGTGCCGGGAATGTCCTCGCCGGAGAGGTCAAAGTAATAGACGCCGCCGGGGGTAAGGGAAAACTGTTCTGATAAAGCAAACTGCGCCGTGAGCTTGGTAACGTCCGCCGGAACACTGGCACCGGGCGCGTAGAGCTTACCGTTGCTTCCGCGCCACATGAAGTAGCTGCCTGTATTTCCGTCCGGGCGGGTCATGCCGTCGGACGCAGGCGCGGTAAACTCGCTGCCGTTTTTCACAATGATTTGAATATCCTCGGAGCTGCCGCCGAGCGTTCCGCCGCCAAGGTCAAGGGTAACGACTTTCAGTCCGTCAGAGCTCAGTGTGTCAGGGTTCAGGATTTCAAGCACGGGGCGGAAACTGACGAGCGGGAGGAAGTCCGTAGCATCGTCGTCGTTCCAGCGTCGGCCCGAATCGTACCCGCGAATCGCACGGAGCGACGAGTTGTATCTTGTTGTGTCCTGCCCCCACGAATATATGCCATTCCAGTTTTTGATGTAGCCGCTGTCCTTGTCCAGTATCCTGTCCCATTCGTTGCTTTGGGGCGTACCGCGTTCTGAATCACCCGAGCCTCTGTTATCACTTCCCACGGACGGCGCACGCAGCGTATAGTCCACGCCGCCGCTGGCATAATTTTTGCCGAAAATCAGACCTGCGGTATTCAGGTCATCCCAGCTTACCGTATGCGTTACGGCATAGTCCGCAATGAATAGGCTGTGGGGATATTTATTCTTCTGAGCATACTCCTCGGTGGTTGCCATTTCCGATGTGAGCTTATAAGCGTTGACCGTGCCTGCATAGGTAAAAGGCACATAATGCAGGGTGCTGTCCGGCAGATTGCTGTTTACCGTTCCGGGGATGTTCATCGCCGAAAGGTCAAAATAGTATCTGCCACCAGGGGCGAAGGTAAACTGCTCGTCAGGCTGACTTTCCACCGTCAGCGTGACATCCGCAAAAGCACTTGCAAGGTCGGTCTTGCAGTCACCGTTATACTGCTCGCTGAATACCTTCATGGTATAGTCGCCCGGTGCAATGTCAGACGGGATTTTGATTTCAACCGTTCCGCTTTTGGCAGTAGGTTGTGCTACTCTGCCGTAATACTGTGCGCCGTTGTTATCCGCCAGGATGACAGAGATATATTCATTTTTCCCTGTGGTCGCCCCTTTGTAATTCAGCGTAACGGTATCGTCGGGGGCGGCGCTGACAGTTTTTTCCGTTACAGCAAAATTGCGTCTACTATCTAAAAGCGTCAATTTCCACTCGTTTCCGCTGTATTTGGAAACTTCTGCCAATCCTCCGTCAGGCTTTCCGCCCACGGCGGCAGATGCAAAAAGGACAGAGTTCAGATTTAAGTTAAAAGCGGGACGAACAGTCCGATGATTATTGAAAATGAGGACAGAGAACCCAGAGTATTGGACAGAACCCTCACTACGCACGACGGCGAGACGATATTTATCGGAGCCGGGGGAGCGCAGCCACCAACCGCTATCCACCCAATTCGGATGTGCAGGATTCAAGGCACGCAGATCGTTGTTTACAGCAATAGCCTCTTTTGCGGAAAGTGGCCAGAATACAGCGTTATCCACCTGCCCTCCCGCTACACAGTCGGTATTCTCTCCGTCGTAACTTCCGCTTGTCAGCGTCCGTTTCTTTACGGCAGCATTTTCTTCTGTCGTCAGCTTTTCCGCAAGCGCATCTATCGCGGTTTTCAAATTACTCGGTGCGTATTCGTTGTTTAATATGGTATCGACAAATGGTATAACTCCCATAGCGCCTGCCGCAAGCAGGGTAATATCCCCCTGTGAGCTTGTAACACCGCTTCCGTCATAGCCGATAACTCGCCATGCAGCGGGATTATTTTCATGGTTTTGCCCGAAATACACAGTCGGTGCGGTCGCTGTGTTTACATTTTTACTTAACACACTTAGTGCATCTGCACCAAGCTGTATCGCAGCAGAGCCCTCTGTCCCAACCTCCTCGGCGAATACGCTTATCGGCGTAAGGCAGAGCGTCATGCATAAAGTCAGCAGGATACTAAGTATTCGTTTTTTCATTTTTCGCCACCTCCATTATATGAATTTAATCAAGAGCGGTTATTGTAATAGTACCTCTGAAGCCACCGAGATAAGTGTTGTATGCCGAATTTTCAAACCACAACTGCAATGTAATGTCTTTATTTGACGCATCATACATTCTGTTGAAATTAAAGGAATGTTGATCATTGGTATACGGTATTTTTGCCCCGTCTCTTTTTATTCGTGTAAGCTCCCTGCACAGATCGTCATCATAACCGTCTGTCATCTGAATAGAGTAATTGCCGCTGTTGTTAAATTCGTTTGAACCAACTTCGAGAGAACCGCTTAAGCAGACATTGTAAATATGTCCTTTTTTGAGGGTAATATTATTCCTGTAGGATGAAATCAAGCCGCCCTTGTTTATTTTTTCGTAGACAGAAATATTGACACGACTGTTATTCAGTACTGTCCTCGGAGCGTTTGCCTCTCCGTAAAAATATCCCGAACAGCTGCCGTTCTGACCTGCGTCACCTTTGTCGCCTTTATCTCCTTTGTCACCCTTTTCGCCTTTTTCACCGTCAACTCCTGTGGCTTTCACTCCCGTATCGGTCGTTCCAATCCACCAGTTGCCGTTTTCACCGATGAAGGGGGTGTTGCCGTCTTTGCCGTCAGAACCGTTTTGTCCGTTTGTTCCGTCCTTACCATCAGCACCGTCTTTACCGTCAACACCGTCTTTACCGTTTATACCGTCCTTGCCGTCTGCGCCGTCAAGACCTTTCAAAATTGAAAGATCGTAAAGGTTAAGCCACATTTCATCGCCGACATAACGCCACTGTAGGTTATTTTCATTTACACGGAACTCAGGTGTTTTTCCGTTTGCTCCGTCCTTACCGTTCTCTCCGGCATCTCCTTTATCTCCCTTGTCGCCTTTTTCACCGTCAACACCTGCGGCTTTTACGCCAATGTCGGTCACTCCGAGCCACCAGTTGCCGTTTTCACCGATGAACGGCGTATCACCGTTTTTGCCGTCAATACCATCGACACCGTTCTTTCCGTCGATTCCGTCTTTTCCGTCAAGACCTTTCAAATTAGAAAGATCGTAAAGATTTAACCATATTTCGTCACTGACATAACGCCATTGAAGATTGTTTTCATTTACACGGAACTCCGGTGTTTTTCCGTTTGCTCCGTCTTTACCGTTCTGCCCTGTGGGTCCCTTTATATCGGAAATGGCAACAAGGTTTTGCCAGTCTTCTCCCTCATAGCGCCACTGTATATATTCTGTTGTTCTTTGTACCTCTATGTTTTTGCCGTCAAGACCGTTTTTGCCATCAACGCCGTTTTTTCCGTCAACACCGTCTTTTCCGTCAGTACCGTCTTTGCCGTTAAGACCGTTTTTGCCGTCAATGCCGTTTTTTCCGTCAGTACCGTCTTTGCCGTCAAGACCGTTTTTGCCGTCAATGCCGTTTTTTCCGTCAAGACCGTTCTTTCCGTCAGTACCGTCTTTGCCGTCAATGCCGTTTTTGCCGTCAAGACCGTTTTTTCCGTCAGTACCGTTCTTTCCGTCAGTACCGTTTTTACCGTCAATACCGTTCTTTCCATTAGTACCGTTTTTTCCGTCAGTACCGTCTTTGCCGTCAAGACCGTTCTTTCCGTCAGCACCATCTTTTCCGTCAGTACCTCTGAGCGTGTTAAGAGCTACAAGATCATGCCATTCCTCTTCGGCGGTATCTCTCCATTGGATTGCTGTGCCGTTGTTTCGCACCTCCGGCAACAGGGTTTTGCTATTTTCCGCCTTGCTGCATACGGCAGCAAATGCAATGCAAAGTACGATGCAAAGCACAAGACAGAGTGCGGTGGTAATACAGTATATTCGTTTTTTCATTTATCATTGCCTCCTCTCAAATATTGTGAACGGTATTTATCAGCAAACAGGGCAACACCCTGTTTTAAGACCTCCATTTGGGTTTTTAAATAATATTCATCCTCAAACATAGCATAGTGTACACAGGCACGGACAAATATAAAAATGAGCGGTGTAATCACTGTGTACGGAATGCCGATTTTCGGTTCAAGCCGCTTTGCATACTCGGTATAGCGCTCATTTACCCCCTCAAAGAATTTCTTGCCGTGCTCAATATATTTCGGATGGGTATAGACCTGATACATCAGCCGATATTTCTTGCCGTGCTTCTTTGCGGTCCAATACGGAACCTCTTTCACAAATCGAACAACATCCTTCGGGTCGGTGGGAGCTTTTTCCATAAAATCATCCTCAACCTTTTCCATACAGTATGCAGTTGATTCAATAATCAGTTCATCCACACTGTTGAAATAGGAATACAGATTTCCCGTTGTACAGCCACACGCTGCCGCCAAAGCCTTGATGCCCGTACCGGTCAATCCGTTTTCAGCATAGCATTCAAAGCATTTTTCCATTATTTCCCTCTTACGCTCGTTGTGCTGTTCCTCTGTTGTTCTCATAATATTCGCTTCCTTTTGATAACTAATCGATTAATTAATTATAGTATAGCACAGAGCTACGGCAATTTCAACAATTAACTAAGAAAAAATCGCAAAATATTAAATTTTTATCGCATCTGTCGGAAACTTTACTACTATAGCAGTACCCTTTTCCGAACTCTCTTCCACACGAACTTTACCATTGTGCAGTGCAACGATTTCCCACACCAAAGAAAGTCCCAATCCAACTCCACCGTATTCTCTGCTTCGGGATTTATCCACACGAAAGAAGGGCTGAAAAATACTTTCTCTGTATTGTTCGGGGATGCCGTAGCCGGTATCCGCAACCGTAATAACAAGCTGATTGTCTTTGTGCGTTACGGTAATATTCACTGTACCGTCAAAACGGTTGTAGCGTATAGCGTTTTCGGTCAGATTATATAACAAACGGTAAATCAGCGTGTCACTGCCTGTCATAACAGCGTCGCCCGTGCTTTCAAGTGTAACATTGTTCTTCTCTGCAAGTGGTGCAAGGTCAGTGAAAATCTCTTCTACCATAGGGCCTATCTCTATGCGGTCGGCACACGATACTGTGCGAAGCTCGCTCATTTCCAACAGGGTTTTTGTCATTTGTGTCATTCGTTCGGTCTGCTCACGCAACAATCGGAGAAACTCCGCCGTTTCAGGCGATACCTCGGGATGCTCTGCCGAAAAAAGTTCAAGCTGTGCCTGCATAAGCGAAAGCGGCGTGCGCAACTCGTGTGCGGCGTTTCCCGTGAACTGTCGTTGAGCGGTAAATCCCTCATCAAGACGGTCAAGCATCCGATTGAACGACTTGACAAACTGTCTCAGTTCAGGCGGAACTTCTTCGGTTATCTTCATATCCGTCAAATTGTTAGGTTGAACCTTTTCAACCCGAGCGGTAAAAGTACGCAGAGGCTTCAGTGCATGCCCGCTTAAAAAATACGCAAGCACACCGCCTAACAATGTTGCCGCCGCCGTAATATACCAATTGGTAGCGATAAAGGATTCCTGTGCTCCGTTAATTACAATAGTCAATTCACGATCAAGCTTTTCGTGTTCGGGATCGAAAAAGTCAGGTTCTCCTTTGTCCGTATCACCGTAACCTGTAACATAAGAGCCTATGGAATCCATATAATGGCTGCCGGAATAACCGATAAGAACATTCATAAAAATGCAGGTAGCTCCGATAAGAAGTGCTGTCATCAGAGTTATGCGCCATTGCAAGGATAGCTTTTTCATACTTTTTCTTCCTCCATAACATATCCTTCACCAATGCGATTGCGAATCGGGTCATAGCCGAGTGCCGCACGCAGTTTCTTTCGTAATGCAGAAATATGTACTCTTATTGAATTGCTGAAATTGTCAACACTGTTATCCCAAACATGGTCGAGCAGTTCTTCCTGACTGACGGGGCGACCTTGATTAAGAAGTAAATATTCAAGTATTCCGATTTCTTTTCGGGTAAGTGACAGCTCCTGACCGTCAGCAACGGCAACACGAGCTTTGGTGTCAAAAGCAACCTTTCCACAGTTCAAAACAACATTGTTTTGTGTAAACCGCCGGCGAGTCAGACTGCGTATTCTTGCCTCAAGCTCCTCCAAATGAAAAGGCTTTGTCAGGTAATCGTTTGCTCCGGCATCCAGCCCCTCCACCTTGTCGGCAACCTCACAGCGTGCCGAAAGAATTAACACTCCGGTATCTCTGTCGGTTTGTCGCAGAGTTCGCAGTACCGTCATCCCGTCTGCACCGGGTAAATTCAGATCAAGTAAAACAAGATCGTACTTTTCTATTCCGAGCAACTCATTTGCTTTGTTTCCGTCATAACAAAAATCAACGCTGTATGCCAATCTTTTAAGGCTGCGAACAATTGTCTCGCACAGCGCACGCTCGTCTTCAATTACTAAAATACGCATAGAAACTCTCCTTGTTATGTTTTAATATTTCTTTGATAATTTAATTATATCATTATATCGCTCAGACATAAAGTTTTTGTTAAGTTCTCGTTCTTAACAGGGATTTTACATCCTCTGTGCTACAATGAGAGCACAAAAGAAAGGAGTGACCGAATTGACTCGAAAGAAAAAAGCCGTATTTCAGATAGTACTGATTATCTGCGGAATTACGATGCTGTGTTACGGAGCTCTGCGTGGAGAGGCAGAAACCGTGTTAAGCAAGGCAATCCGGCTGTGTTTGGAGTGTGTGGGAATTGGATAACAAAGAACCGAAGAAAAAAAGAGGCGGTGTATCGCAGTTCCTCTCACGCTTTCGATGGCTTATTCAAGCAGGAGCAACTTTGCTGAGTAATATTCATCTGCCGAATTTATTGAAGGGCAGAATTTATCAAGGCAAAGGAAAGGCTGTTTGCGTTCCGGGACTGAATTGCTATTCCTGCCCTGCGGCATCGGGCGCCTGCCCAATCGGCTCGTTTCAGGCTGTGGTGGGTTCGTCAAAATTCAGTTTTTCATATTATATCACAGGATTCCTCATATTGATAGGAGTTCTGCTCGGGCGTTTTATCTGCGGTTTTTTGTGTCCGTTCGGATGGCTTCAGGAACTGTTACATAAGATACCGACAAAAAAGCTTTCCACTAAAAAGCTGAAGCCGCTGACATACATAAAATATGCAGTTTTGCTTTTTGCTGTAGGTTTGCTGCCAATGCTCATTACAAACGATGTGGGTATGGGAGATCCTTTTTTCTGTAAGTATCTTTGTCCTCAAGGAGTACTCGAGGGGGCAATCCCTCTTTCCGCCATTGATTCGGGAATCCGTGCCGCACTGGGTACGCTCTTTTCGTGGAAGTTTGGCATATTGATTACGGTAATCGTACTGAGTGTACTTTTCTACAGACCGTTCTGCAAGTGGCTGTGTCCTCTCGGTGCATTTTATGCATTGCTTAACAAGGTGTCACTTTTCGGAATGAAAGTAGACAAACACAAGTGCATTTCCTGTGGAAAATGTGCCAAAGCATGCAAGATGGATGTAGATGTAACCAAAACTCCCAACCATACCGAATGCATACGCTGCGGTAAGTGTATCCGTGCCTGTCCTGTCGAGGCGGTCAGCTTTTGCTACGGCTTTGGCAAAGGAAAAGAAAATGATTGTCCCGCTAAAAAAGCGGAAACAGCAAAACAAAAAATTGAAACAGAAATTAAAACAGAAATTAAAACAGGAATTGAAACAGAAAAGGAGTAAACACTATGAAAACGACTAAAATTTTAAGCTTACTGACTGCCCTGATGATGTTGTTAAGCTTTGCCGCCTGTGGCACAGCCAAAGGCAATACGACGAATACTACTGCAAATAAGAAAAGCGAAACGGCTATGCTGACAGCTGTGAATCCGAAAACAAAAGACGAGGCCGCCGACCTGCATCAAAAACTGATGGCACAGGAAAATGCTATTCTTTCCGAAAACAGCAAGCTTTGGGAAAAGGTATTTATTTCAGCCGATAAAGGTATGGCGATGAATGAGGACGGCAAAAACTACGGCGATTTTCTTCTGAAAACGATTGACGGTATCAAGGATCAGTTCAGTGCAGATGAGTTGAAGCTGCTTAATGAAGGCGCCGAAGAGATTAAGGAAATTGAAGGAAAGCTGACGCTTTTGGAACAAAAATTTCCCGGATGCGGAGAAAAACCGTCTGATGGAGATATGAGCGTTCCGGCTGAAAACGGTAAGCCCATAGAAAAGGATAATCTGAATAAATTCCCGACATTTGACGGCAAGGATCTTGACGGAAATGAAGTTAAGAGCAGTACGCTTTTTGCAAAAAATACCGTTACTGTAGTAAACTTCTGGTTTACCACCTGCAATCCCTGCGTGGAAGAACTTGCCGACCTGGAAGCTCTGAATAAACAGCTTGCAAAAAAAGGCGGAGCAGTAGTCGGAATCAATTCATTTACACTTGACGGTGACAAAACGGCCATCTCTGACGCAAAGAATATTCTGGCAAAAAAGGGTGTAACCTACAAAAACATTTGGTTTGATTCAAAAAGTAAAGCCGGAGAATTCACATCCGGATTGTACTCCTACCCCACAACTTATGTTGTCGATAAAAACGGTAATATTGTGGGAGAGCCGATTGTCGGTGCAATATCCTCCGAAAAGCAGTCTGAAAAGCTGCAAAAGTTGATTGATCAGGCAATTGCAAACAGCAAGAACTGATGTGTGCCTGTCACGACAAAGTATCAATAATGCATATTTTCAGGTTCTGTAAATTTTACATATAGATTCCAACAAATATGCCAATAATTAAGCCCATATAATTTTTCGTACAACAAAACCTCCTGCAACGGATTTTACTCTGTGCAGGAGGTTTATTCTTATTTCGATATTTTATATTTCATCATTATATCTCTATAAAAATTTTTACATAGCTGTAAAGCGGTTTGTCATCACAATAAATTTGTATTCTGTTCAAGCATTAAAAAAGAGGCTCTTTCGAGCCTCCTTTCAGCAGTTGTTCTACCCTATTTTATTGTAGAGTTTGTTACTGTCAAAATGCAAATATCAAAACTGCCGATGCGAGAAAAAGTGCAAAAGTAATCGGCTGAATTTTTATGTATTTTTCAACTTTTGCAATTCGTTCTTCCGAAAAAGCATTTGATTGTACTGCTTTTTTGTAATCTCGATAAGACATTACAAACATAAAGATTGAAGCAATTATAAATGCAGTATAAAACACATATAAATAACTCTCCAAAAGCGAACCAAAATATTTTGTAATCAACGAAAATGCAAAGCAAGCTGTCTGGAAAATCGGAGCTAAAATACTTCCTTGAATTATTCCGTCACATTTTGCTAATGTGCGATAAAGAAGTAATAGAAGTGTAAAAAATTTTGCCGTTCCTATCCGGCACAAAGGGCTGTGTCGGATGGGTCGGGCGTTAGGCTTCGGGCAAGTCAATCTTGCCGACAAAGCTGTAATAAATCTCAATGTCCTGCCTGCGGGTGCCGTTCTCGTCATAGCTGCACTCATGCACGACGATTTTCTCAATCATTTCCCGCAAGAGGGTGGGGGTCAATTCTTCAAAAGCAAGGTGCTTTCTCACAATCCCCATGAATTTCTCGGCGTTGACGGTGGCGGCCTGCGACTTGGAAAGTTCCTCCTGCAAAGCGGCAGCCCGGTCTTTCAGTTCCCGCTGCTCCTGCTCATAGTCCGCCGACAGCTCCATGAAACGCTCGTCGCTGATTTTGCCGCTTACATTGTCCTCATACAGCCGCTTGATAATGCGGTTCACTTCGGCAATGCGTGTCTGGGCCTGTTCAAGCTGCTTCGTGGCTGCGGCGGTCTTTCTCTTGCCGCCGATTTCGTTCTGCTGGATGAGCAGCTTTACAAAGCGGCTCTCATGCCTGGCGGCGTATTCCGTCACTTGCCGGAGATTGGAAAGCACGCCCGCCGTCAAAAGGTCGGTGCGGATAAAGTGTGCCGTACAGTCACGGGTACGCTTCTTGTAGCTGCCGCAGATATAACAGTCCTGCTTGCGGTTCTTGTTCTGATACCGCTGCTGATACAGCACATGGCCGCAGTCGGCGCAGAACAGCATACCAGAGAACAGCCCCACTTCATCATAGCGGTTCGGGCGTTTTCGCTGCTTGCGTAACTCCTGCACACGCTCCCATGTTTCCGTGTCGATAATCGGCTCATGGTGATTTGGGAAGATAGCCTGCTTCTCGATGGGGTTCTCAACGCTGTGCTTGACCTTGTAAGAGGGCTTCTCCGTCTTGAAGTTTACCAGACAGCCAGTGTACTCCCGGTTTTCCAGCAGATGGACGACGGTGTTTGTCGCCCACTTGCACTCATAGCCGGGGTGGTAGCGTCGGGTGCTGCCCGTCCTGCGGTATTCCAGCGTCCCCGGCGTGGGGATTTGCTGCT
>ERZ1106952.823-NODE-823-length-11585-cov-3.274328_pt1 | contig 11585 bp, 9 predicted proteins | sample MGYA00403677_ERZ1106952 | MGnify/ENA primary metagenome ERZ1106952 (study PRJEB35170, sample SAMEA104062415) | human gut metagenome | biome: human gut; feature: human-associated habitat; material: faeces | place: Denmark | collected 2012-05-14 ...
GCGCTGCGGGGCTTCCTCCGTCCTGCGGAATGTTCTGAGAGATAGGCCCTTTTCCGTTTCCGGGCGGCCCTGCTCGATCGCCCTTGTGGCGTTGGGGCGGAATAGTGGTGCATGAGGGCTACTTTGTTGATGAGGGGTTAGTATGCCCGGGCTTGGTTGGGGAAGGTTTTGTCTAGGGATGCTTGGAGCTTTTCGAACGATGCTCGCAAGTTGTGGCTCTGGTCGGTTGAGCGTTTGGCTTTTGTGGTGGGGGAGTCGAGGAGGCCGTCTCTCTGTGTCGGGGGGAAGGAGAAAAGGTCTGCATGTTTTAGGGATGGCCGCAGTGCTGCGTCATTAGAAGAATGCATGCTTATGCGGCCTCCTCGATGTCCACCAAAAGATTGCGCTCGGGGTGTGCTGCTAGGTCCCGTGCGCTGGCAGTATTATGCCGCGGCTGCTGCAAAGAAGCGCTAAAGAAAGGCTTAATCAGGTTTGATGTAACTATGAAACCGCAGGTCAAAGCTATCGGGTAACACTCTTGAAAGGTTGGGGCTTAAGGGCTTTCTAAGGTTTGTGGTGCGGATGTGGCCCGCCTGTGTGGGGCGTGTGGACGGCTCGTTCCTAGCGCTGCGGCTCTGCGGCCCGCACCTGCTCGATGACCTTTTCCATGGTGGCGTCGATGCGGTCTTTTTTGAGTTCGCATTCCCAGATGGTTATGGGCGTCCAGCCCATTTGAGTGAGTGCTGCCACGGCAGCGCGGTCGCGCTCGACGTTGCGGCGAAACTTTGCCTCCCAAAACTCAACGTTGCGCTTGGGCTGGCTCGGGTTGCATTTGGGGCAGCGGTGCCAAAAGCAGCCGTTGACGAAGATGGCGATCTTGCGCCCGGGAAAGGCGATGTCGGGCTTACCGGGAACCTTCCATTCCAAGCGATAACCCGTAAGGCCCGCTGCCCGCAGGCGCTGGCGAACGAGCAGCTCGGGTTTGGTGTTCGCACGCTTGTTGCCCTTCATGGACTTTTTGATGGCGGCGCGACGGCGCACGAGCTCGCGCTCGTCAGCGGAGAGGTCCGAGGTGTCGATGCCGTCGAGCAGGCCGGGCTTGGGGCGCTTCTTGCTGCGGCGCTTAGGTGCGCGCTTGGCCTTGGTGGCGGGCTCGTCGGTCGCGGTGGCCTCGGCGTTGTTGGCAGTGCCGTTGGCCTCGAGCCGGTCTTCCTTCAACTCAATCAGCGCATCGATAAGTCCCTTGTCGGCGGGCATCCACTCAACGGTGGCAAGCGAGGTGCGCGGAATCCAGCGGATATCGAGCTGACGGTCGTGCTTCTGGGGTTCATCGGATTCATCGGCGAGCGAGCAGTAGTAGCACTCCATCGAGAGATGAAAATCGGGATAGTCATACTCAACGGTATAGAAATCGCGCAGGTTGGTGACTTTGACCTGCAGCTCTTCCATGAGCTCGCGGCGTACGGCGTCCTCGGGCGTCTCGCCGCGCATGAGCTTGCCACCGGGGAACTCCCAAAGTCCCTGCATGTCGCCGTAGCCGCGCTGCACGGCAAGCAGCTCGTCAGATCCTTCCTTGCGAATGATCCCAGCGGCAACATGAATAGTCTTCAACAGGAGTCCTCTCTCAACATCAACACGTGGCAGGGTAGCTACGCGTACCTTACACAACGGTAAGGCAAGCGTAAGCCATATCGATGGTAGCCGACTCGTCTTCTTGCGACTATAGATGCCGTAGACTAATTGCAAGAAAGGACTCGGTATGCAAACCACGCACATGGCGACCCCGGTACTGGAGGTCGCGCATCTCGAAAAGGTATACGGAGCGCTGGGCAACGTGACCCGCGCGCTCAACGACGTCAGCTTTACCGTCAACCGCGGTGAATTTGTTGGCATCATGGGCGCTTCGGGCTCGGGCAAGTCGACGTTGCTCAACTGCGTCTCGACCATCGATAGCGCCACAAGTGGCACGATCCGCATCAACGGGCAGGACGTGACGCGCATGAAGCAGGCTAAGCTTTCGCAGTTCCGCCGCGAGGAGCTCGGCTTTATCTTCCAGGACTCCAACCTGCTCGATACGCTCACGGCACGCGAGAACATCGCCCTGCCGCTCACCATCGCCCGCACAAACTCGGCAGAGATCTCAACCCGCGTGCAGGATGTGGCAGCGCGCCTCTCCATCAGTCAGGTGCTCGACAAGTATCCCTACCAGATGTCCGGCGGTCAGCAGCAGCGCGTTGCCGCGGCTCGCGCGCTCGTAACCGATCCCACCATGATCATGGCCGACGAGCCCACCGGCGCCGTCGATTCCAAGAGCGCCCGCCTGCTGCTCGAGAGCCTGGAGGCCCTCAACCGCCGCCTGCGCGCCACCGTGCTCATGGTCACGCACGACAGCTTTGCCGCCAGCTACACGAGCCGTGTGCTGTTCATTCGCGACGGCAAGATCTTCACTGAGCTGCGCCGCGGCGACACCGACCGCCGAGAGTTCTTCGACCGCATTATGGAGGTCGTTGCCATGATGGGCGGTGAGGGCTCCGATGCTCTGTAAACTCGCTTGGGGTAACGTCCGCCGCGCCGGCCGCGACTACCTCGTCTACCTTTTGACGCTCACCCTGGGCGTCACGGTCTTCTATGCCTTTAACACCATCTCGATGCAGGTTGACATCGCCGGAATCGATGAAAAGGGCTTGGCGCAGGTAATGGGCAGCATGCTCGGCGACCTGACGTACTTTTTGGCCGGTGTTATGGCCTTTTTGATGGTGTATGCCAATAACTTCATCATGAAACGCCGCAAGAAGGAGTTTGGCCTGTACCAGGTGCTCGGCATGGGGCGCGGGCGCGTCGCCACGATCATGGCGCTCGAGACCGTGATAGTATCGGTCGTGGCCTTTGTCGTCGGTATTGTGCTGGGTGTGGGACTCTCCCAGCTCATGACATTCTTTACGGCCTCGCTCTTTAAGACACAGATCGCCAATTTCCACTTCTTTTTCTCGGTGCATGCGTTCAACCTGACCCTTGCCTGCATGCTCGTAATGTTTGTGCTCACGCTACTGCTGAACCTTCGTGCCGTGCGTCGTACCAAACTCATCGAGCTTATGGGTGCCGAGCGTCGCAACGAGAGCATCAAGACACGCAACCCCTGGATCGCGATTGCCATCTTTGCCGTGGGCGTGGTGCTTGTGGGCGTGGCCTATTACCGTCTGCTACGCGATGGGTTCCCGCTAACCGCGACGGACAGCAAGCTGCAAGAGGCCATGAACCAGTTTGGCATTACGACCGCTATGGTTACCGTGGGCACCTTTGCCCTGTTCTGGGGACTCTCGGGCATGCTCATCAAGCTGCTGCAGAGCCTGCGCGGCGTGTATTGGCGCGGCCTCAACATGTTTACCGTGTGCCAGCTTGCGGCCAAGGTCAACACGGTGTGCTTTTCGATGGGCGTCATCGCGATGCTCCTGTTTTTGGCCATCACCTCGGTGACGTGCGGTATGTCGATTGCCAATGTGATGAACGAAAACCTGGAGCGCTATAACCCTGTTGACGTGTCACAGACGTATGTCTATTACACGCCCGATACGCTCGACTACTACAAAGAGTACATCAATCCGTCTGAAGCCGATCGCATGGTGCTGGCCGATAGTACGGTCGATTTGTACTCCGCATGGCACGGCGATCCATGGCGCGGCGATCGTAAGGGCAAGTCGGCGGACAACAACGACGAGACCGGCAAGAAGGTCAATATTGCCGATGTTGCCGGTGAGCATGTGCAGATCGATTCGTATCTGAGTTACCCGCTTGGCGGTTCGGATCCTTCGGTGACTCCAAGTGAAATGTGCAAGGCCATGGGCGAAAAGCTTCCCAAGGCGTTCGGGGGTAGCAATGCCGATACGATGGGTCTGTTTGTGACGCCGGCGAGCCAGTACAACAAACTGCGTCAGATGATGGGCGAGGAGCCGGTGCACATCGGTCACGACCAGTATCTGCTCACGTGTGATATGGGCGGCGAGCTGGTCGACCTGTACACCAAGTATATGGCTGGCGGCCATGCCCTTACCTTGGGCGGGCATACGCTCAAGCCCGCAACCGATAAGTCGGACGAAGATGCGGCGGCCATCGCCAACTCGGCGATGGGCAGTAATCCGGGTACCGTCGTCGTTGCCGACGAGCTGTTGCCCCAACTTAATCTGCAGCCGTATTCCAGTAGCCTGCTCGTTAACTACAAACAGGGGATGGATACGACCGAGGCAGACGAGAGCATTAAATACACTGTGCTCGACAATCTGCTCGTTGACGGCAAGGAGTCGGGGTCGTGGGGAACCTTCATCACACGCTCCGAGATGTACACGCAGGCAGCGCAAATGAACGGTCTTATTAGCTTCCTAGCCATCTACATCGGCTTTGTATTGGTCGTTGCATGCGCGGCGATTCTGTCGATCCAGCACCTCTCCAACGTGGCCGACGGCAGCCGCAGCTATCGTGTGCTGGCACAGATCGGCTGTGAGGACCGCCAGATTCGCCATTCGGTGATGGCGCAGCAAGCGGTATTCTTCCTGTTCCCGCTGGCAGTGGGCCTGGCGCACTCCTTTGTGGCACTTAAGGTGATCATCGAGCTGGTGAGCATTTTCGGAAATATGAGCATCGGCGGCACCGTGGGCCTCACCTGTGCAATCTTCCTGGCAGCATACGGTGGCTACTTCCTGGTGACCTACCTCATGAGCGCCGGCATGGTGCAAGCTGCCATCGCCACCCGTTATAGCGAGTAACAAGCGGGCAAAATCGTCGCAAAAATCAGAGGTGTATGACCGCCGCGAAGGAACCAGGGGCCCTTTCGCGGCGGCTTTTGCCTATCTGGGGGTGTCTCGGATGCAAGTGAGTAGACTTTTCTGAACCTGCCGAGCACATCGCGACAAATGCTCAATAAAACCGCAGGTCAGGGCAGTGATGTTTTGGGGCGTGCTTGGCCTCCTGCAAAAGCCTACTCACTTGGTTTTCCTGCTAGAAGACCGCCACGAGGGAAAAACAGCTCCCCCGTGGCGGCTGACGTTTGTCCAGATAAAACCTACCAGAATAAACCTGTCCCTTTTTGGGAGGCTAACGTTTCCAAAAATGCAGGATGAGCGTGGTGCGGTTTTGCTGTTCGGTTTTGACCAGGATGTTGTGGATGTGGGCCTTGACGGTGCCCACGGCAAGGAATAGCTCGTCAGCAATCTCTTGGTTCGACTTGCCCCGCACTACCAGACGCAAAACCTCGGCTTCGCGGTTGGAGAGCTTGTAGGCGTTGCGATAAGAGGGCATTTGCTCTTCGATGTGTCGATCAAGATCGCTGACGTTCTTTTCTTCGGACGCCTCCTGCATGCGAATCGAAAGCACGTGATAGGTGTAGGCGATGAGCAGAATCGCAAAGTAGCACGCAAAGACGTTCTCGCTAAAGTTGCGCTCGGACAGGTATAGCTGCAGCCAAGAGGGCGCCAGGCTCATGGGGACGACCAGGATGCTGTAGAAGTCCTCGGTAACGATGCACCCGACCAGGATGGCGCCGATAATCAGATGCTTTCGTTGGTTGTTAACGCGTGCCTTCAACTCGACCTTTGTACTTTTATGAGCCGTCCAAAAGATGTACAGCCCCACAAAGATAAGGAACACCTGGCGCATTGTGTAGTAGAGCCACTGATGCATGGGGCCGTAGGGGACAGCGACGATACTCAGCGACTCGCACAGCAAAAACGTTACGACGGGGATAACGAACTGCTTTTTAGAATGTTTGTCGAGCAAGTCCCTGGCAATGGCCCAAATAAAAGCCTGCGAAGCGGTCGCCACAAGGGTCCGCATCACGGGCATGATGATTGAGTAATAGTCGCTAGCTGGAAAGCTCTGGTTTTGCAGCGTGTATTCAAAAAAGAAAATCTCGGTCATCTCGAAGGCATAGCAAATAAAAACGCCGCTGCCATAGATAAAGAACTGTCGGCGAGACGAGGCATAGGCGGCAAGCGAGAGCGCCGCTCTCGAGGCTCTCGAGCAGCTCTAAGCCTCAAGGCTTCTAAAAGCGCGTCTGCGGCGTCGGATGCTCGTCTCCTGTCGCCCGCTCACCGAGGCCCGGCAATTGCCTTAATATCTTAAGGGCCTCGATTTGCCCAAAACTGAGCGAAGGAGCTCATCATGAGCGACGGAAAGAAAAAGCTTTCCTTCTTGACGGTCATCTCGACCATCATCTGCGTCGTCTTCGTTTGCGAGGCCGCCGCACCTGCTGCTGCCATTGGCAACCAGCAGTTCTTCTGGTGGATCTTCCTGATTCTGACCTTCCTGCTCCCTTATGGCATGGTTGTTGCCGAGCTCGGCACTACCTATGACGGTGAGGGTGGCATTTACGACTGGGTACGCGATGGCCTGGGCGACAAGTGGGGTGCCCGCATTTCGTACTACTACTGGGTTAACTACCCGCTGTGGATTGCCTCGCTGGCCACTATGTTCCCGGACATTTTGGGCATGGTCTTTGGCGTCGAGTTCAATCTGATTGCCAAGATTGGTATCGACCTTGCCTTTGTGTGGATTGTCTATCTTATGGGTCGCTCCAAGGCTGCCGACTCTGAGTGGGTCCTGAACGGCGGCGCCGTCATCAAGGTTGCCGTTGCCGTTATTGTCGGCGCTTTGGGCATTTGGTACGCCATGGAGAACGGTTTTGCGAACGACATGTCCGCTGCCACCTTCCTGCCCGAGCTCACCAACACCAACGCGCTCGGCTACCTGTCGATCATTATCTTTAACTTCATGGGCTTCGAGGTCATCTGCACCATGACCGACGATATGGCCGATCCCGCTCGCGATATCCCCAAGGCTATCATCGTCGGCGGCCTGTCTATCGCCGTGATCTATCTGTTCGCTGGCTTTGGCATCGGCGCTGCTGTGCCGGCCGATTCCATCGATCCCGACTACGGCATGATCTACGCTGTCCAGACCATGGTGGGCGACTCCATGATCTTCAAGGTCATCTGCATTGCCTTCCTGATCACCCTGTTCGCCAACATGGCTGCCTGGTCCTTCGGCGTCAACTCCGTTGCTCGTTATGCTGCCGAGCATGGCAACATGCCCAAGGTCTTCGCCTCGATGATCTCGGATGACGACATGCCCAACGGCGCCAACCTGGTCAACGCCATCGTCGCCTCCCTGGTGCTGTGCCTGCAGCTCGTTCCCATCGACGCCATCTCCAACGGTGTCTTCTGGATGCTCTTCGGTACCTCCGTTGTATTCTTGCTGCTCACCTACATCCCGATGTTCCCGGCATTCCTCAACCTTCGTAAGAACGACCCTAACCGTGCGCGCATCTTTACGTTCCCGTTTAAGGGCGTCATGATGAAGGTCATGCTGGCTATTCCCTGCATCGAGCTGATTCTGGCTATCGTTGCAACGCTGATTCCGTTCTCTGTCGATGAGATTGGCGATAAGGTCCCGATGATCGTTATCTTCATCGTGCTCTTGCTTATTGGCGAGGTTGTCCGCGTCGTCAGTGCTAAGGGTCGCGAGACCGAGTACAAGGGTCTCACCCCTGAACTAGCTGCTCAGCGTCTCGCTGAGGAGGCCGCCGAGGCTGAGGAGAACTAGAACACCCGATTCGGGGTTCCAACCCTCCTCGCCACTTGACCATTCCCCGGGGTGGGTGTGAGCGATAGCTCTGGTAACCACCGCCCGCCCCAATCTCTCTTCCGTATCCTTCGTGCGTTTTGTCTCCGCGCGCCAGGTTACGTCGTCGCTTGCCGGTGCGACTCCGTGAAAACCGGCGCCGGGCGCCCCGACCTTTGCCGGGGGACGGGCGTCCGCCACCTCTTGGTTTTAGGCTGCGGGTAACTCGCTCGCAGCAAGCGATCGTTCGATTTGGAGGAAATCTTATGCGCACGATTACCGAGTCCGAGTCCACCCCCAAGGCCGACGGCTTCTTTATGCCCGCTGAATTCGCCCCGCAGGATCGTGTGTGGATGGGCTGGCCCCACCGCACCGACACCTGGGCCCACGGCGCCAAGCCGGCTCAGAGGCAGTATGCCGCCATCGCCCGCGCCATTGCCGAATTCACCCCGGTTACCATATGCGCCAACCAGGCCGACTACGCCAACTGCAAGGCCGCCTTTGAGGAAGACGAGAACGTCACCGTTATCGAGATGACCACCGACGACGCTTGGTTCCGCGACACCGCTGCCACTTTTGTTATCAACGGCAAGGGCGATAAGCGCGCCAACCACTGGCACTTCAACGCTTATGGCGGTCTTGTCGACGGCCTGTACTTCCCGTGGGACAAGGACGAGCAGATTGCTCTTAAGATGGCTGAGCTTTCCGGCTGCCGTCGTTATCGTCCCGATGACATGATCCTCGAGGGCGGTTCCATCACCGTCGACGGCGAAGGCACCGTGGTTGTGACCGACCAGTGCCTGCTTTCCCCGGGCCGCACCTGCTCTGCGGTTCTGGAGGAGGATGAGGACCCCGAGTCCATCTGGCCCAAGTTCAAGAGGAAGTTCGAGCCCTGGAGCGAGGAACTTCGCGCCTATATGGACGAGCACCTCAAGGATTACCTGGGTGTCGAGAAGGTCATCTGGGTCAAGGAAGGCATCGACCCCGAGGAGACCAACGGTCACATCGATGACGTCGCCACGTTCATCGCTCCGGGCGTCATGGCCTGCATCTGGACCGACGATCCCGAGTATCCGTTCTACGAGCAGTGCCACGCCGTCTACGAGACCCTCTCCAACGCCGTTGACGCCAAGGGCCGCAAGATGAAGGTCTACAAGCTCTGCATGCCCGTGAACCCGCTGTTCATGGACCAGGCTTCCTGCGATACCATCGACGCCGACGAGAACGCCGAGCCGCGCGTCGCCGACGAGCCGCTGATCGCCTCCTACATGAACTACCTGGTCACCAACTACGGCGTTATCGTCCCGCAGTACGGTGACGAGAACGACCAGCTTGCCATTGACACGCTCCAGAAGATCTACGACGAGGTCTGGGGCGAGGGCGTCTACAAATGCGTCGGCGTTCAGTCCGAGCAGGTCGTCTTCGGTGGCGGAAACATCCACTGCATTACTCAGCAGGAACCCTCGGCGTAACTGTCTGTCTTCCCGAGGCACGGCGCCTTCCCGTTCATTTTTCGCTTGCGTACCAAAGTACGCGGCGCTCCTCTTTCACGGGAATCTGCCGCACCTCAGAAACCCAGCCGGTCAAGCGGACTGACGTAGCTAGTTACCGCATTAGTCATTGGTGCCAGCTCTGGCAACGACGCAGGTAGAGCAAAAGTCAGCGAAAGCCCGCCAGAGCGAGCAAGGTGCCTTGAAACGAGGCGGCATTGACCTTCTGGTCATGCCGCCGAAGTTGAAAGGCAGATTGCCGCTCTGGCGGGCTTGCAGCGTCGAGCCGTTGCGCGGTTTGGAAAACCGCGCAACTAGAGCTACATGACCATAACGTAGCGCGATCCCACGTAGTACTGCTTACCCATCAGGACCGGCTCGCCATTGGGACCCGTGAAGCCGGCACGCAGGTTGAGCAGCGGATCGTGCGGAGCAATGCCCAGCTCGGCCGCCTGCTCGGTATTGGCACGAACGGCCTCGACCGTGCGGTAGCCAACCGAAACAATCGGCGTTCCGCCAACACGCTCGACCTCGGCAAAAATCGACTTGTCCTCAAGATCGGCCGTCAACAGCTCACGGTAGGCATCAAACGGCACAAAGATGTTCTCCTCAAAGATGGGCTCGCCGTCGGCCGTACGCACGCGCTTGATATGCAGCAGCAGCGCGTCCTTCTGCAGGCCAAAGAACTCCATCTCGTTTTGACGTGCCGGAACAATCTGGCGATCGACCACATGCGCACCGGCCTTCATGCCGTTGTTGGCACACAGCGCGGTAAACGTCTGCAGCGTCGAGGCGTGAAACTGACGGTTGATGTGCGGCGTGGAGACAAAGGTGCCACGGCCCTGCTGCTTAACCAGGTAGCCATCGGAGCACAGCTCCTCGACGGCGCGGCGCACCGTAATGCGGCTCACGTCGTACTGCTCGGCTAGCTCCAGCTCGGACGGAATACGCTCCTTGGGTGCATAAACACCTTTCTCGATCGCATCCTTGATTTCGTCGTAAATCTGCTGGTAAAGCGGTGCATTTTTGGGCGCAGGCATATCTAATCACTCTTATCGAAATATCGAAATAACTAATACGTATATAACGTCTAGTTTCATATTACCTCATAATGATAAAACGATACACCCTCCCTACCAAAAAGCGACAGCTTCATTTTGGTAGGTTTTATCTGGGCAAACGAGAGCCTCTCGAAAGCAACGGGGCTTTCGGGGGGCTCGTTCGGATGGGTTGCGCAGGACCGGCAAAATGCCAATACCCTACTTGCCGTCGTCCTGCTGCAGGCTGTCCTGTTCGCTGAGGCGCGCCTGCCTGCTGGCCATGCGTGCGGGCTTGTCGGGATCGGGAACGGCCGTGGGCATGGGCTCGTCGACATGACCACCCCACCAGCCGCCCACAAAGTTGAGCGTGTGGAACACGTTGATCACGGCGCCGGGATCAACGTCGCACACCAGCTTGATAATGTCCTGACTCTCGTAGGTCGAGACAACGGTGTTCAGCAGGTACATCTTTTCGCGGCTATATCCGCCGACGACCTCGGCGCAGCTAATGCCGTGCTGAAAATGGTTTACGTAGGCAGTCATGACCTCGTCTGCCTTACGCGTCGTGATCTGCAGCGTCACGCGATCGTAGCGACGATAGAAACTGTCGATGGTCTTGGTCGAAATAAACTGGAACACGATGGAATACGCCGCCTTGTCCCAGCCAAACATAAAGCCAAAGATCGCCAGGATAAAGCAGTTGAAACCAAAGATGACGCCCCAGATGGTCTTGCCCGTGTGGTTGGAGACCCACAGCGCGATAAAGTCGGTGCCGCCGGTGGATGCGCCGGATTTAAGTGCGATGGCAGCGCCCAGACCCGAGACCACGCCGCCAAAAATGATTAGCATGATCTTGTCGCCCAAAAATGGAGCGAAGTGAAAGACGTTGAGGAACAGCGACGAGAGCACGACCTGCATCATCGAGAAGATGACGAAGCGCTTGCTGATGCCGCTCCAGCATAGGAGCGCCACGGGGATGTTGAGCGCGAGCATACCGAGCGAGATGTCGATGTGAACGCCGCCCAGCGAGGTAACGCGATCGAGCAGGACCGCAACGCCGGTGAGGCCGCTCGGAAGCAAATCGGCGGGCTGAATGAACGCCTGGATCAGGAATGTCTGGAGAACGGCGGAAATCGTGACCGCCACGGCAGTAATAGCGCGGCGGACGATGGTGAGGCGGCCGAGTACGAGCACTCGGTCCGTGAGCTGATCGATGGCGTTCGCCACGTAGGCTCCTTTCGAAGGCGGATGTAGTTGTGAGGCATGTCGGCGATTGTAGCACGGAGCGTGCGAGGGCGCTTCAATTCACCCTCCCTCGACAACCAAAGCGGGACCAACAACCCCCACGACCAAAGGCCCAAATTACAAGTGAGTAGACTTTTTACGATCTGCCGAGCACACCCAAAACCGCCAACAGCTTATTGCCTTTGCGCACCAGCGTCAACTTTATACCCTCTTCGGATTCATA